>RCNI01003033.1_pt1 | contig 12804 bp, 9 predicted proteins | sample 2041151 | NCBI WGS metagenome assembly RCNI01 (sample SAMN09708214, study PRJNA481090) | feces metagenome | isolation source: feces | place: Antarctica: Albino Rookery | reverse complement strand
TGGTGGGGGAGGACGGATTCGAACCATCGAAGCGATACGCAGCAGATTTACAGTCTGTCCCCTTTGGCCACTCGGGAACTCCCCCATATTCAGTTATTCTGTTTAGCCTTTTGCCATAGCCTGTTGGAGCCGGTAGACGGACTCGTTCAATCAAGGGTCGGCTCGTAAACTTCGCCGCTAACAGTCCACCGGACTGTTAAATTTGACTATTCGAGTCTGTTACTTTCTATGCTCTGATGGAGCCGGTAGACGGACTCGAACCCCCGACCTGCTGATTACAAATCAGCTGCTCTACCAACTGAGCTATACCGGCGGCTCAAACAGAACACGCTTATTATAACCAGCGATCTGTGTTTTGTCAAGCGTTTTTTTATCTTTTTTTCATTTTTTTCGGAGTAGGATTTTTGTACGCAATTTATCCCTGATTTTCATTATTTTTTTAAAGTTTTTCCATATTAATTGAATTCCTTTGCCAAATGTGCTAAACTGACCTGGAATATCGCATCAATGACGGAGGCATAAATTTTGAAAAGTTCATCCTCGCAGCAACAAGCTGCAAAACGCACAAACCCTGTCCTTCAATTTATTCTGAAGCTGCTGCCCATTGCCGGTTGCTACCTTTTGGCCGAGTGCTGCACCTACCTGCTTTTTAGGCCATCCACTCTGTTTGGATTGGCCTTCGGCGCCTTCTGGGCGCTGTTGCTTGGCAGCATTGCATTATTACTCCCCAGACTCTGGGGGCGTATCTTCTTCGGCATCACCTTTTTCCCTGTCGCTCTGTGGGCCATTGCACAGTCCGGCTATTATCAAGTCTTTCACAAAATGATGTGGCTTTCCACCATGTTCCTGGCCGGAGAAGGGGCCGGGTATATGAAGGAGATTTTACCTACCTTCTCCCCTCTTTGGTGGATTTCCTGTATCGCACTCATTGCTGTGGGTGTACTCATGATTTGGAAATTCCCCAAACCCTATTTCAGATTTCTGCACCGTATGCCCTATCTGGCAACGGCTGCCATTTCTCTTGTGGGGCTTTTGGTACTTCCTGAGATCGTATTTCTCAGAGACAACCATGTATGGGGTACCCGCTCAGAGTATGCGCAGTCCTCCTCCTATCGTGCCACCTATAAGACAATGTATGATGCCAAAAGTGTTTATGATCTCTGTGGCATTTATCAGCTCACCTTCCGGGATCTGTGGAAAAATGAGATCTATCCCCTCACACCTGCCTATCGGGCAGCAATCGAAAAGCAGACCCAGCAGATCGATGCCTATTTTGAAGGGCGTGGCAAGGCAAAGCCCAATGATATGACCGGGACATTTGCCGGAAAAAACGTGGTGCTTGTTCTGATGGAGTCCATGGACGATTGGCTGATTACCCCCCAGGACACCCCCACCCTCTCCCGACTGATGGAAGAGGGCATACAGTTTACAAATTTCTACACACCGGGCTACGGCAGTGTGCGGACACTGAACACAGAATTTTGTATGAATACCGGCATTTACCTGCCAACCACCGGAAACTATGTCTTTGACTACGTCACCAATGATTTTAACGAGACCATAGCTGCTCAGATGAATGCAAACGGATATACCTCTGAGGTGTTTCACTACAATTCCCCGGAGTTTTACAGCCGGGGAGTCATCGAACCTGCTATGGGATACCGGGCCTACAATACTTATGAGGACTACGTGGAGGATCCAGACCGGCTGTTTGATGAGTGCCTGCTCTTTGATATTCCGGAGCTTACCGACCTGTTCTTCCGTCAAGGTCCCACCTTTAACACCGTCATCACCCGTTCTGCACACCTAAGCTATGTTTATAACGAAGTACTCAGTCACTACGCTCTGAAGCAATACCCTCAGTACCGTGGCATGTACGGAAGTGAAGAAGAGGACTGCGCCCGTGTCAAGGCGAAGCTGGTAGACGACTTTTTTGCAGAGCTGCTGGAACAGCTGGAAGCACACAATCAGCTGGAAAACACCGTAATTGTAGCCATTACAGACCACTATACCTACGGATACAAGAACATGCAGGAGCTTTACGCCCACTCCGGTGTAAACGAGGAGCTTCTGCTTGAAAAGACACCTTGTTTTATCTGGTCTGCAGATGGCCCTCAGATGGAGGTAACCAAAACTCTGAACACCGCTGATTTACTTCCCACCGTTTTGAATCTTCTGGGTATCCAGTCCCCCTATTCCTATCTGGGCCGGGATGCCTTTGACCCCGACTATGTAGGCTATGCCTATTTCCCTGACGGCAGCTGGATCTCTGACGGCGTTGTTTATCTCTCCGCAGCCAACGGAAAGTCCAGGATACTGGAAAATCGGAACAACAAGCCCCTGGATGAAGCCTACATTAACAGGGTGAACCAGGAGGTTCAGGAATTTATCGGCATCAGCAATCTGCTGCTGACATCCAATTACTACCAGGAGCCAGCCCAATAAAATAACCGGCAGCTTAGGCTGCCGGTTTTCTTTTTCATTAAAAGCTTTCCCACTTAGTGTGTGATATTGGATAGGTTGCCCCTCGTCGGCATAAGCGCTCTTAGTTCTGTGTTAACCGATTATCACGCCCTTAGCAAAGTAGAGCAAAACGCATTTCTGTTTGCAGTGTTAAAATCTACGCCTATTGGCAGCAACTTGAAAGAACATCTTGAAACTAAACGCTTTACCTCTGTTCTGTTAAATGTGGAATTTCCAAGAATACTGCATTCGCTTGGAGATACAAGATACTTGATGCGCTTCGCTCTAATTACGAAAATGTTCAACTAGATGGCATTGTTGAAGCTGATGAAACCTTTTTCTCGGTTTCATATAAGGGTAATCATTCTGGTAGCACAACCTTTGTAATGCCTCGCGCACCTCATACGGCAGGTAGAACCGTACACAAGCGCGGACTTTCTAATGATAAGGTCTGCGTGCCTTGTGCTGTCGATTTAACAGGCACCGCCTGCGCTAAAGTTTCCAATCTGGCTCGTGTAAAAACAACAGGCCTTCATGCGGTTTTAGACAATAACATCGCTGAAAATTCGACATTGGCAACTGATAAAGTTTCTGCATACAGATAGTTCGCAACCGATAATAGTCTGAATCTGAAGCAGTTAAAGGCTGGCAAAACTATGGTTAAGGGAATATATACGATCCAGGATATAAATGCCTATCATAGCCAGCTAAAGGCATTCATGAAGAAATTTAACAGCGTAGCAACGAAATATCTGAACAACTACTTGCTTTGGAATATAACAATGATTTATGCTCAGCATGACTTTGAAGGCCAAAAGGCGAAAGTAATGGCAGAAGCACTTGGTAACATTTATACAGAATATAATAAAGATATCGGTAATAGAGAAAATTTTCCGATTTTAGCATAAAGGGTTAATTTTATCATGTAAATTGTAACAGATAAACATGATGTTCTATATTACAGACATAGACAGGAGCAGGAAATCTTGAAATATTTATGAATGCGTGTTATTCTGTTAATATAAGAAACATTGTATCGTAGAGGTACAGAAGGAGTGATTTATATGAAAAAAATTCTATCTATTGTTTTAGTTCTGGTTATGGTGCTGGCCTTCGCTGGATGCAATCATCAAGAGGAATCTTTACATCTTGGATATAATTTCAGGATACTTGATATCAACTCCGAAAACATGACTTTGACCGTTGAAGATATGAATAGCCGACAAAGAATAGAAGGAAAAATCCTTATTCCCTGTTCAGATATTCCTATCATCTATTGTGACTATAAAACACAAGATGTGACAGCAATAGATTTTTCTGACTTAACCGTAGGAGATGAAATAATAATTACTGCGTATAAAAAAGACATAAACGCACTCGCAGAAGAAAATAGCAATAACATTCTGAAGGTGAGCCAAATTCAACTCGGAACACAAAGAGAATCCAACTGACACGGACAACTGAAGAAACAAAGCAGCACCCAGGGGTAAAATCCTGGGTGCTTTTCTAATTGTTTTGAAATTGTCCTCTATCACCCACTAAGTGGGAAAGCCTTTTTCATTAAAAGGGGTATGCTGCCTTATCGCAAATCAGTGTCACATCCGGATGGAACTGCAGAATGGAGGCAGGCACCTGGGGTGTCACAGGCCCCCAGAAGGTCTTGCGGAGGATTTCCCGCTTGTCTTCACCGGTGACAACCATCACAATTTTTCTGGCTGCCATGACGGTTCCAATACCCATGGTAAACGCTGCGGTGGGCACTTCGTCGATGGATGCAAAAAAGCGCTTGTTGGCATCCCGTGTCATCTCTGTAAGCTGCACCTCATGGGTCATACCAGGGAAATGATCCTCAGGCTCATTAAAGCCAATATGTCCATCATGCCCAATGCCCAGCAGCTGCAGATCTACTCCGCCCCAGCTCTCGATTTTTTCTTCGTAGGCCTTGCACATGGCATCAATGTCCGCAGCAAGTCCGTCGGGTACAATGGTGTTCTCCGGCCGAATGGAAATGTGATCAAACAGATTTTCCTGCATGAATCTTCTGTAGCTTTGCGGGTGATCTGGGGCAAGCCCCTTGTACTCATCCAGATTGGCAGAACGAACCTTGGAAAAATCGATACGCCCTGCCTTTTCCCGGGCGATCAGCTCCCGATATAGGGGCAGGGGCGTGGAACCGGTAGCAAGTCCGATTACGCAGGCAGGCTTCGCCTGAATCGCAGCTTCAAACAGATCCGCAGCCAGTCTCCCCATTTCCTCGGGGTTATTAACCACATGCACTCTTGTATGGATCACAAAAATACCTCCTAAATGATTGAATCAATTTCATTGTAGCTCTCGAACTGGGGATTGTCAAAAGAAAATTGTCTGGCCGATTTCCGGAATCTGCAAGCGGTCTTTGCCGGAGTTTTCGGTGACACTACCATCGGCCAGAGGCCGTAGGGATCATTGGAGCGCTCCGGCATGTGGAGAAGCACCACATGCTCTGTGAGCGCACAGGTCTGCCTCCAGGCTGCTTTTGTCAGCGCATAGGCATAGGGTGCAATCATAACATCCGGCCTCGGCAGCTCGCTTCTCCCCTGCCATTGTGACGGGGCAGCATCTCCCAAAAACCAGACGCATTGACTGCCCCGGATAATGTAGCTTACATGCTGCAAATCCGGTTCCACTTTACCCAAATGCCGACTGGGTACGGGTGTTATTGTAACATTCCCCAGGGTAAACTCCCCAAAAACTGTGGCATTCGCAAGGTTCTCCGGCCCAAGAATGGGCCGGAGTGTCTTTTGGGAATATGTGGATACCAACGCCGGATCATAATGATCTGCATGGCGGTGTGTAAACGCCAGGATATCGGGAGGGTTACGCATAAGCGTATCTCGAATCCCATCCGGTGTAGGCAGATAGGGATCTACCCGGCTACAAAAACCGTCAAGCAGGATGGAAACACCATCCATTTTCAGCAGCACACCTGCATTGGCTGTACGTTGGATTTCCACTGTGAATTAAACGCCTTCCTTAGCACGGCGCAGCTGCTCGGTCTCGGTGCAGCCGTTTTCCACGGTGTAGCCATCCAGAGGAACCAGCTTCTCGTGGATTGCATCGAGAATCCAGCTTGCCTGGGGGAAGAAGAACTCGTCGAACTCGAAGGGAGGTGTGATCCAGTTGCGAGCGCCAACCACAACGGGAGGTGCATCCAGATCATCGAAGCACAGCTCGGTAATATTGCGAGCCACGTCATTGAGGAAGGAGCCTCTTGCGCAGGCATCGGAAACCAGGACAACACGGCCGGTCTTCTTGACGGACTCCACGATCTTGGTGTAATCCAGAGGTACCAGAGAGTGCAGATTGATAACGTCCGCCTCCATGCCATACTTTTCGCTGAGAGTCTTGACAGCATCCATAGCACGATACAGGGCAGCGCCTACGGTCAAGATGGTAACATCCTTACCGTCACGTACCTTGTTGGTGTCGCCGATCTCGATCTCATAACGCTCTGCAGGCACGCCGCCCTCATGGAACTGCTCGCCCACGTCGTAGATTCTCTGGCTCTCGAAGAAGACAACAGGATCGGTGCCCTTCAGTGCGGTCTCCATAAGGCCCTTAGCTTCCCAAGGTGTTGCAGGGAAGCAAACCTTCAGACCGGGGATATGGGCACACAGTGCGGTCCAGTCCTGAGAGTGCTGAGCACCGTACTTGGAGCCTACGGAAACACGCAGAACAACAGGCATCTTCAGAATACCGGCGGACATTGCCTGCCACTTGGACAGCTGGTTGAAGATCTCGTCACCGGCGCAGCCGATGAAGTCGGCGTACATCAGCTCGATGAGCGCACGGCCACCGGACAGAGCGTAACCGACAGCACTGCCAACAATAGCAGCTTCGGCGATGGGAGAGTTAAACAGACGGCAATGAGGCAGAGCATCCATCATGCCACGGTAAATTGCAAATGCACCGCCCCAGTCACGGACGTCTTCGCCGTAAGCAATCAGAGTGGGATCTTCATAGAAGCGGTCGAAGATAACCTCGGAGATCGCATCACGCAGGTTAAACAGCTTCATCTTAGAAACGGGCTTGCCGTCGACAACAGGCACACGCTCCTTGCTCTTCAGCTTCTGGTAAGCGGGAACCTCTGCCAGGGGCATCAGAACTTCAGGCTCACGGTCGTCGAACTTCTCAACCTTCTCGTTGGAGAACATCAGACGTTCCACAACTGCGGGGTCTGCCTTAAAGTCAGCGTAGGGGCTGACGGCAGGATCGGAAGCTGCCTTGCAGATCATGGTCATGCGCTCACGGGTCTCAGCCAGGATGGCTTCCAGATCGGAGTCGTTGGCAACACCAGCATCCACCAGACCCTTACGATAGGTGATGATGGGATCCACCTCACGCCATGCCTCGATCTCTTCCTTGGTACGGTAAGCGTTCTGGTCGGAAGTGGAGTGGCCGGAGTAGCGGTAAGTGATGGTGTCCAGCATGACGGGGCCTTCGCCTGCACGCAGGATCTTCAGCTTGCGATCCATGGCATCGATCACTGCCAGGGGATTGAAGCCATCGATACGCTCAGCATGGAACTGAGTGGGGCTTACGCCGGAACCGATTCGGGCCAGCATATCATAGCCCATGGTCTCACCACGGGTCTGGTCGCCCATGCCGTAGGAGTTGTTAAATACATTGTAAAGGATCGGCATGCCGCCCTTATGGCTCTCCCACAGTGTGTGGAACTGATCCATAGCGGCAAAGTTCATTGCCTCCCAGACAGGGCCACGGGCCATGGAGCCGTCACCGGAGTTACACACAACGATACCCTGCTTGTCATTGACCTTCTTGAACAGCGCAGCGCCGGTAGCGATGGCAGCAGAGCCGCCTACAATAGCGTTGTTGGGGTAAATGCCGAAGGGCAGGAAGAATGCATGCATAGAGCCGCCCATGCCTTTGTGGAAGCCAGTCTCACGGGCGAAGATCTCGGACAGTGTGCCATACAGGATGAAGCGGATTGCCAGCTCCTTGGTGTCCTTTGCAGGTCCCAGCTTCTCAGCAGCACGCAGAGCGGAGCCGCCCAGGAAGCCCTCCATGATGGTCATCAGCTGCTGATCGTCCAGCTTGTTGATGCAGGACAGGGCCTTAGCCAGGATCTCGGAGTGAGAGCGGTGGCTGCCGAAGGTAAAGTCATTCTGATCCAGCAAATATGCCTGACCGACACAAGCAGCTTCCTGACCGATGGACAGGTGTGCAGGGCCGGGATATGTAGTATCGATGCCATTGTAGGAACCCTGGGTCTTAATGAGGTTCAGCATGGTCTCAAACTCACGCAGAACGGTGATATCACGATAGATACGAACCAGATCTTCGTCAGCAAAGTGGCCACGCTCTTCTGCGATGGTCTTATTGTACACGTTTACGGGAATGTCTTCAAAAGTGATCTTACCAGGTGCTCGGGTCAAGGCAGGATCCACGAACAAACTCTTAGGCATTTTATTATTTCCTCCTTAATCAATGGAAAATTGCTTCACGAATAATTTCCGCAACAGTCGGATGTGGGAATACCAGCTTCTGCAGACGGGTGGGGGTCAGCTCTGTGTCCACCATCATCGTTGCAGTCATGATAATTTCTGATGCATAGGAGCCAACCATATGGCAGCCGACCAGACGATTTCTGTGGGTGTCGATCACCAGCTTAATAAAGCCCTTACCGCCTTCGGTTTCAGCCAGGTAGCGGCCCGCATAGGACATGGGGAGCTTTACCTCCCGAACCTGCATGCCTCTTGCCTCTGCTGCTTCCTTGCTGAGGCCCACAGATGCGACTTCGGGATCTGTGTAAATGACAGAGGGCACTACATCATAGCGCATCTCATCGGGCTTACCCAGCATATGGTTCACGGCGACTTCCGCCTCACGGTATGCCGTGTGAGCCAGCATCAGCTTACCATTGCAGTCACCGATTGCATAGACACCGGAAACATTGGTGCACATATGCCGATCGGTAACGATTGCAGCTCTATCCATCTGCAATCCCAAGCTCTCCAAGCCGATTCCGGCGGTGGAGGGCTTCCGTCCGGCGGACAGAAGAACCTTATCGCAGGCGATCTCCTTCTTCTCTCCGTTCTCTTCATAGACAACAGAGCCGCTCTTCACTTCCAGAACCTTGGAAGAGAGCTTGAAGGTCATCCCCCGTTTTACGAACGCATCGGTTAGGATCTTGCAGATCTCAGGATCTGTAGCACCGGCGATCTTGGGCATCATCTCAATAACGGTAACGTCCACGCCGACACTTGCAAAATAGTAAGCCATTTCCAGGCCAATAACACCGCCGCCAATGGCTACCAGCTTCTTCGGCAGTGTCTTCTCATCCAGCACCTCCCGATTGGTGAGGACAAAGCCGGATGCGATTCCCTCCTTAAGGCCGGGTACCGGAGGTACCACGGTCTCAGAGCCGGAGGCAATGACCAGATAGCGACCGGTATAAACCGTGCCATCGGCCTCTACAGCAAAACCCTCCTGGGTTCTGCCCTGAACGGTAGCATTTGCGGTAACCACTGTGACCTTATTTGCCTGCATGGTTGCGCCAACGCCGGAGACCAAAGTTTTGACAACTTTGTTTTTACGCTCTACTACTTTCGCATGGTCATAGGTAACACCTTGTGCTGTTACACCGAAGGCCGCACTTTCCGTAGCATGGCGATACATCTTAGAAGAATTTAAGAGGGTCTTGGTAGGGATGCAGCCTTCATTGAGACAGGTTCCGCCTAGGGCTCTCTTCTCAAATAGGATAACCTTCATACCACCCTGGGCAGCACGCTCGGCACACAGATATCCGCCGGGGCCACCGCCAACGACCAGCAAATCGAAGATTTCCATAGACACTTCTCCTTAAATTATTTAGCCAGCAGAGTGGTGAAATTCTCCAGGTTCTTGCACAGTTCCTTCTGGAACTTAGCAGCAGGAGTTCCGTCTACTGCACGATGATCGTATGTGAGGCTCAGAGCCATTGCAGGATAGATATCGAGAGAGCCGTCCGCAGCCTTGCGCACACGATTGGTGGTACAACAAACACCCAGAATACCGGTCTGGGGAGGATTGATAACAGGGGTAAAGGACTCAACGCCCATGGAACCCAGGTTGGTAACTGTGAAGCTTGCACCGGACAGCTTATCGGGGCTGATTGCACCGGAACGAGCCTCAGCAGCCAGAGCCTTGACGGCCTTGGAGATCTCAAGCAGGCTCATCTCGTCTGCATGGTGGATGGTGGGAACCATCAGACCTCTGTCGGTATCACAGGCAAAGCCCAGGTTTACATGGTTAAACAGGCGGATGTTGTTGTCATCCAGCATGTTGGCGTTCAGATCCGGATGGTTGAGCAGTGTCCGGGACACAGCGTACAGGATGATATCACCGATGGTGATGCCGGCATACTCATCTCCGGCAGCCTTCAGCACCTTGCGGTAGGCAAGGATGGCAGTTGCATCGAAGGAGGTTGTATGGGTCAGCTGTGCCATGGTAGACAGGCTGGTGTGCATGGATTTGCTGATAGCACGGCGGATACCGCTGAACTTAACATCCTTGTACTCAGCCACGGTCTCTGCCGGAGCAGCAGCTGCGGGAGCGGGTGCAGCAGGTGCGGCAGCAGGTGCAGGTGCAGCAGCTACCGCAGCGGTATCAGCCACAACAGGAGGATGAGCCATCAGCTCACGGACATCTCGCTCGATGATTCTGCCATTGGGGCCGGTGCCGGTTGCCAGGGTTGCATCCACGCCGGAACGCTCAGCCAGCTTTCTTGCTCTGGGAGAAACCGGAGCATTGCTGTGAGCGGCGGGAGCAGCAGCTGCAGGTGCGCCGGCAGGTACTTCGGGAGCAACGTAGCCGGGGCGCAGGCAATCGGTAGGTTCGCCATGAGGGCCAACTGCGCAGACGTTTTCCAGACAGTTGACTTCGTCGCCCTCTTCGTAGAAGATCGCAAGCAACTCGCCTTCCTCGGTGGACTCGCACTCGAAGGATGCCTTATCGGTCTCATAGGTAAAGAGGATATCGCCCACCTTGATCTGGTCACCGACCTTCTTCAGCCACTCGCCGATGATGCAGCTCTCCACGGTAATGCCGGCCTTCGGCATGATAACAGCCTTTGCCTTGGTGGAAACAGCGGCAGGTGCGGCAGCAGCAGGAGCAGCTGCGGGAGCGGCTTCTGCAGCAGGTGCAGGTGTTCCGCCGATGCCCTTAAGGCAAGCAGTGGGTTCACCGTGGGGGCCGACTGCACAGACATTCTCCAGGCAGGGAACTTCGTCTCCCTCTTCATAGAAGATGTCCAGCAGCTCGCCTTCGGCAGTGGACTCGCACTCGAAAGAAGCTTTGTCGGTTTCATATGTAAAGAGAACATCGCCGACCTTAACCTGATCGCCGACCTTCTTCAGCCACTCGCCGATGATACAGCTCTCAACCGTAATACCGGCCTTGGGCATCAAGACACCCTGAGCTTTGGTTGCGACCGCAGGTGCCGCTGCAGCGGCAGGTGCAGATGCAGGTTCTGCTGCAGGTGCGGCAGGAGCCTCTGCGGAAGCTGCACCACCACGCAGAGCAGAGCAATCTTCGCCGGGGTTACCGACTGCACACACATTTACGAGGCAGGGAACTTCGTCACCTTCCTCGTAGAAAATCTCCAACAGGGTGCCTGCTGCAGTGGACTCGCATTCGAAGCTAGCCTTATCCGTTTCATAGGTAAACAGAACGTCACCTACATTTACGTGATCTCCTACCTTCTTCAGCCACTGCCCAATGATACAGCTTTCAACTGTGATGCCCGCTTTGGGCATGATTACTGCATTTGCCAAGAGATAGCCTCCTTTAACATTCTTTTGTTATAGCGTGTTAATTATAACACCTCATAACACATTTAGTCAACAGGATTTTCACAAACTCTGAGAAAAAAATGAGCTTACCGTCTTTCGGTAAGCTCATATGGATCAAAGCATGACCACATTGGCAGCCTCCGCCGCCTGGACAAAGGCAGGGGGCATGGGTGCATCCGTGATCAGATAGTCAATATCCGAGAAGGTCGCAAATGTATACGGCATGAGGCAACTGAGTTTCTCCTTTCCGCACATCACTACACTGCTGCGGGCCTTTCCGATAACCATATTCTTCACCAGCATGTCACCTTCTGTTCCGCAGGTAAAGCCCGACTCCACAGAGCAGCCCGACACGCCGATAAAAGCCATATCAATATTGATTTTTTCCAACATTTCCAGGGTATTTTTCCCGGAAACGGCCAGATTTTTCCGATTAATTGTACCGCAGCACAAAGTTACCACCGGATTATTCAGTTTGCAAAGTTCCAATGCAATACTGGGGCCTGTTGTAAAAATATGCAAATTAATGTCCGGCAGGATCTTGGCCAGTTCCAAGTTTGTGGTACTGGCATCCAGAAAAATTGCAGAATGTGCTTGAATCAGACCCATGGCCTTGTGGGCGATCACCTGTTTTCCGGCATTATTTTCACGCATCCGCACATTAAACTCCGGGTCCACAGCATACCGCACAGACCGCGCACCGCCTCGGAACTTTACCACAACGCCTTCCGTTTCCAGTACATCCAAATCGCGATGAATGGTCATCAAAGAGACTTCCGGAAATAGTTTTTGCAGCTCTTTAATGGAAACAACATTCTGCTTTTCGATGTATTCTTTGATCTTATTCTGCCGAATTCTATTCATAATAACACCCCGGATGTTAAGTTAACTGTTATGTAACATATAATATAACACAATTATTTCAAATTTGTCAACAACAATTTCTATGTCGGCATTGACGAAAAGATATGTGCCCACTATAATAAGAAAAAAATCCAAAGGAGCAAGCTGCCGAATGATAGATAAAATTCGCATCTACGAGAGCACAAGCTACGATCCCTATACCAATTTATCCACAGAAAAATATCTGATGGATACCACGGAACCAACAGAATGCACCCTCTATTTGTGGCAAAATCAGAATACTGTGGTAATCGGTCAAAACCAGAACCCTTGGGCAGAATGCCGCACCTCCCTTCTGGAAGAAGAGGGCGGCAAGCTGGCCCGTCGGCTTTCCGGTGGCGGAGCGGTCTTTCACGATTTGGGAAATCTTAATTTCACGTTCCTGGTCAGCAGAGAGAATTATAATTTGGATCGGCAGCTACAGGTCATTCAGCAGGCCTGTGCCTTTGCGGGAATCCAGGTTGAAAAATCCGGACGAAATGACATATTGGCAGAGGGCCGCAAATTCTCCGGAAACGCATTTTATCACAACCATACCCATGCCTATCACCACGGCACATTGCTGATCGATGTGGATATGAGCAAGCTGCAGCGATACCTCAGCCCC
>RCNI01001438.1_pt1 | contig 12804 bp, 13 predicted proteins | sample 2041151 | NCBI WGS metagenome assembly RCNI01 (sample SAMN09708214, study PRJNA481090) | feces metagenome | isolation source: feces | place: Antarctica: Albino Rookery | reverse complement strand
TGAAGAATCTAGTTCATTTGAAAACTTTAAGAGTCAAATACAAAACTTTTTCCCAAATTTATCAGGGGTAACAGCTAAAATTCATTATACAGATGATATTCCGGATAAAATGGTAGTAACCATTATGACTCAGTTTTATGGTGAATCTGAAATTATCGCATTTGCTCAACATGTAACGGATGTGGCAAATAAATATTTACCGAAAAAAATTGATGTAGAGGTACGTATTATGTCAATTAATGGGATTGAAGCATTTTTATTACAAGATGTTAATGAAGGTAACTTTAGTTATCATATATTTGATTAGCAATAAATAATTGATTGAAAGAGAGGAATTAAGAGTGGCAATTCAAGAACAAGAAGTTCGTCATGTTGCAAAATTATCAAAATTAGCGTTTGCTGATGATGAAATTATGCATTTTACTGAACAAATGAGTGATATTATCGATATGGTGGAGCAATTAAAAACAGTTGAAACAAAGGATGTTCCAATTACAACACATGGTTTTGGAATTGTTAATGTATATCGTGAAGATACTCCTGAAGAAGGAACAGAGCGTGAATTATTAATGCGTAATGTAAAAACAGAAAAAGATGGATTTATTCAAGTACCAGCAATGCTTGGAGCAGATGAGGAGGGTGAAGCGTGAGTTTATTTGAAAATAAAACATTAGTTGAATTACACGAGGGCTTACGTGCCAAAGAATTCACTTCTGAAGAATTAGTAAAAGATACGTTTAAAACAATTAATGAACTAGACGGAAAAGTTGGAGCTTTTTTAACATTGAATGAAGAAGAAGCTTTTGAACAAGCTAAATTAGCTGATAAAAAAGGCTATAGTGAAATGGTATCATTACAAGGGTTACCAATTGGAATAAAAGATAATATTGTGACAAAAGACTTAACAACTACAGCAGCAAGCCGTATGTTAGAAGGATTTAATCCAATTTATGATGCAACCGTTATGGAAAAACTAAAAGCAGTTGGTGCTGTCAATGTCGGAAAATTAAATATGGATGAATTTGCAATGGGAGGTTCTACAGAAACTTCTTATTACAAAAAAACTAAAAACCCATGGGATTTAACGAAAGTTCCAGGAGGATCATCAGGAGGCTCTGCAGCAGCAGTTGCTTCAGGTGAGTTATTAGCCTCACTTGGATCAGATACTGGGGGTAGTATTCGTCAACCAGCATCATTTACTGGTGTAGTAGGGATGAAACCAACTTATGGACGTGTTTCTCGTTATGGTTTAATTGCTTTTGCATCAAGCTTAGACCAAATTGGCCCATTTACACGAACTGTTAAAGATAATGCGTTAGTATTAGAAGCCATCTCTGGATATGATACACATGATTCAACAAGTGTTAACAAACCAGTCCCATCATATTATCAAGGCTTAACGGGAGATATTAAAGGAATGAAGATTGGTTTACCAAAAGAATATTTTGGAGAAGGTGTTGATGAAGAAGTTCAAAAAGTTGTTTTAAAAGCTGCAGAACAATACCGTAGCATGGGGGCAATTGTTGAAGAAGTTAGCTTGCCACATTCTAAATTTGGTATTCCAGCTTACTATATTATTGCCTCATCAGAAGCATCATCTAATTTACAACGATTTGACGGTATTCGTTATGGTCATCGTACAGAAAATGCAGAAACATTAGAAGAATTATTTGTTAATAGCCGTTCTGAAGGTTTTGGTATGGAAGTGAAACGTCGTATTATGTTAGGAACATTCTCATTAAGTTCAGGGTATTATGATGCGTATTTCAAAAAAGCTGGACAAGTACGTACGTTAATCAAACAAGACTTTGCAAAAGTATTTGCTGGTTATGATTTAATTTTAGCTCCGGTAACAACCTCAACTGCTTTTGGATTAGGTGAGAAAAATGATGATCCAATTAGTATGTATATGTCAGATTTATTAACGGTTCCAGTTAACTTAGCTGGATTACCAGGTATTTCTGTTCCGGCTGGGTTTTCGTCTGAAGGATTACCAATAGGAATTCAGTTAATTGGGAATTATTTCCAAGAACAAACAATCTATCAAGCGGCGTATGCTTTTGAACAAGCTAATAATTATTATATGCAACGCCCAACATTATAGAAAGGAGACAAGATAGATGAATTTTGAAACAATAATCGGATTAGAAGTCCATGTAGAATTAAAAACAGAATCAAAAATTTTCTCTCCTTCACCCGCTCATTTTGGTTCGGATCCAAATACAAATACGAATGTTATTGACTGGGGGTATCCAGGAGTATTACCAGTATTAAACAAACGCGCAGTAGAATTTGGGATGCGTGCTGCGTTAGCTTTAAACTGTAAAATTAATCAAGAAACTAAATTTGATCGTAAAAATTATTTTTATCCAGATAATCCAAAAGCCTATCAAATATCACAATTTGATTATCCAATTGGATATGATGGCTATATTGATATTGAAGTTAAAGGTGAGACCAAGCGTATTCGTATTGAGCGTGTTCACTTAGAAGAAGATGCTGGTAAAAATACTCATGGTGAGGATGGATTTTCATATGTTGATTTAAATCGCCAAGGAACACCATTAATTGAAATTGTTTCTGAAGCAGATATGCGTTCACCTGAGGAAGCGTATGCTTATTTAGAAGCATTACGCCAAAAAATCATGTTTACAGGGGTATCAGATGTGAAAATGGAAGAAGGCTCAATGCGATGTGATGCCAATATTTCTATTCGACCTTATGGACAAAAAGAATTTGGTGTTAAAACAGAATTGAAAAATTTAAATTCATTTAATAATGTTCGTAAAGGGATTGGATATGAAGAAGTTCGTCAAGCGAATATCCTACGAAGTGGTGGTGTAATCCAACAAGAAACTCGTCGATTTGATGAAGCTAATAAAGGAACTATCTTAATGCGTGTGAAAGAAGGGGCAAGTGATTACCGTTATTTCCCAGAACCAGATCTTCCTAATTTAGTTATTTCTGATGAATGGGTTGAAGAAATTCGTCAATCACTTCCTGAAATGCCAGAAATTCGACGTGAACGTTATATCAACGAGTATGACTTACCAAGTTATGATGCGATGGTATTAACATTATCAAAAGAAATGTCAGATTTCTTTGATGCAACGGTTGAAGCAGGAGCTGATCCAAAAGCTGCGTCTAATTGGTTAATGGGAGATATTTCAGCGCATTTAAATAGTCAGAAATTAGAATTACATGATTTAAACTTAACGCCTGAAAACTTAGCTGAAATGATTCATTTAATTGCGGATGGCACAATCAGTTCTAAATTAGGTAAGAAAGTATTCTTATTGTTGGCTGATGAAGGTGGTTCTGCGAAAGCAATCGTTGAAAAACATGGTATGGTTCAATTAAGTGATCCAGCAGTATTATTGCCGATTATCAAAGATATTTTAGCCAATAATCAACAATCAATAGAAGATTTCAAAAATGGTAAAGATCGTGCAGTTGGATTTTTAGTTGGTCAAATTATGAAACAAACAAAAGGGAAAGCAAATCCAGGTGTAGTAAATCAATTATTACAAGAAGAATTAGCTAAAGCTTAAAGAATTATCAAAAAACTAATCAAAGCCATTAGGTTTTGGTTAGTTTTTTTGTTGATGTGAATTTGATATAATGGTTAAAATAATAAAAAGGAGTAAAGGGGATGCGATTTTTTTAATGAAGTACCAGCAATTAATGAGATTTATGCTAGTCGGAGTGGTGAATACTTTATTTGGAGCTAGTTTGATGTTTATTTTATACAATATTTGTCATGTTAATTATTGGTGGTCAAGTGCAGCTAATTATTTTTTTGGTAGTATAGTAAGTTTTTATCTTAATAAGAGGTTTACTTTTCAAGTTAGATACTACCGTCGACAAATAATATATTTTACACTGAATATAGTGGTGTGTTATTTTATCAGTTATGGAATTGCTAAACCTATAGTTGAATTATTTTTAGTATCAATATCAGTCAAATCACAAGATAATCTTTCAATGTTGTTAGGAATGATACTATTTACGATGTTGAACTATGTTGGTCAGCGATATGTTGTGTTTAAAAGGGAAAATTATTAGACAGGTTATTATCATTAGAGTAGAATATAATTGAAAAAAAGTGGTGGTGACGCAGAAAAAGAACAAAAATATTTTTTTGAATTTGTTAGTTATTATCAAAATACTTAGTACTATTGTTTAAGGATAGTGGCAGTATTTATTATTGTATCACTGTTTTTTATAGGCAAAGGTATAAAAATCGTATTTTTATAGTGATTGTTTTTCAAGGTTACGAAAGAATACTAATTGGTTATGTTACGTTTTTATTTAAAATGCGGGCGTAAAACATCGTTGCTTTATACCTGAGGTAGTTCAAAGGAGGTGTTAGAAGATGGAATTTATACAAACAATGAACAGTTTTTATCATCGTAATCAAGATGGAAAAATTGATGCAGAAATTAATTTTGAATTAGTAAATGGTAATACCATTCATGTAACACGCACATATGTATCTGAAAGCTTACGTGGTCAAGGCATAGCTAGACAATTAGCTAATCAAGTAAATCGCTATCGCCATGAAAAACAGTATCAACTAACATCTGCTTGTTCTTATATTACTAAGTTAATTGAAAAAGGTGAGTTAGCATAATTAGGTGCGCCGAAACAATAATGTTTCGGTTAAATTTACAAAAAAAATATAATATTCACAAAAAATTCATATATTAAGTATAATATACTGATATACCCAAAAAACACCCAAGGTTTACTTCTCCCAAATAATAATTTAATCTCCCAATTAATTATTATTAAGTAAACCCTCCTAACCTTTTTCCGTTGTTTATTACAAACAACGGTTTTTTTGTATAATCTAAAAAGCCACAGCTTAACACTTAGCTGTGGCTTTTTAGACGTTAATTAGTAAAATCATCAAAATAGTCAGACTGTTCAAATGAATTGGATTCAGTAATGGCTACGATTAATTCTGATTCTTTTAAGCGATAATCCGCAGTAAATTGAATATTTAATTTTTCGTTAGGACCATTACGATATCCGATTAAGTTTAAATCATATTTTTTTCGTAAATTTAGTTCTTGTAACGATTTACCAATCCAAGATTTTGGTGGATAGAATTCAATCAATGAGATGTTATTATCTAATTGAATAATATCTGAAATACGGCGATGTAAGATGTTCCGAGCAACACGAACAGCCGTATCTTTTTCAGGAGAAATCACTTTATGAGCCCCCATTTGGCTTAAAATTTCAGTTGAAATGCGACTTTTAGCTTTACAAATAATTTCTGGAACACCTAAATTTTTGCAGTGCATAACAGCTAAAATACTTGATTCTAAACTGGATCCAGAAGCAACAATAACAACATCACAATCACCAATACCGCAGGCAGTTAGTAATTCATCATCAGTAATATCACCAACAATTCCTTTAGTGATATAGGCTTCTAAGCGATTTACATTTTCTTCAGCTTTATCGATTGCAATAACATCACAATCGTAGGTACTTAATGTTTTGGCAATGGTTGATCCAAAAATACCTAATCCTAAAATTCCAATAGTTTTACTAGTCATAATAACTCCTCATTTCTTTGTAATATTAACCAATTAATAAGCTAGCTTCAGCATATTGATAGTTTTTCTTAGTTTTATTTTTTTTCTCAGTTAAACTTAAAAGAATTGTTAAGGGGCCGATACGTCCGATAAACATTAATAGCATCAAAATAAATTGTCCACTTTGACTAATGACAGGTGTTAAATTTGCTGTAACACCGACTGTTCCTAAAGCAGAAACAACTTCAAAAACTAATAATAAGAAGGGGGCTTCAGGATCGGTAATACTTAATGCTAATAACCCACTCATAAAGGTTAAAAAGAAAATAATAAAAATCACCATGGCACGTCTTGTTAAATGTGGTGGAAATGTCCGATTCATAAAATTAGTATAGCGGGCATTTTGAACTTCATTATATAAATATAAAATAACAATTAAAAACGTAGTTGTTTTAATTCCACCAGCCGTACCACCAGGAGAACCACCAATAAACATTTGAACCATAAATAATAACAGCGTAGCGGGTTTGGCTACAGCATAATCAATTGTTGAAAATCCAGCCGTTCTCATTGTTACAGCTTGAAAGAAACTAGCCATTAGTTTTTGCCAAATTGGGAAATTTCCGATTGTTTGAGGGTTATTATACTCTAAAATAAAAGTGGTAATTGTTCCCAAACTAATCAAAATAGCTGTCATTAAGAGTACGATACGGGTATGTAAACTTAGGCGTTTGTAAAAGAGTTTGTGCCATTTTGCTTTTTTTGCTGATTTTAGAAAATCGATATTTCGTTTAATATCAAACCAAACAGAAAAACCAATTCCTCCTAAAATAATGAGCATTGCAACTGTTAAGTTGATTAAAGGATCATTGGCATATAATTGTAAGCTAGATGTTCCTAAATTATCAAAACCAGCATTACAAAATGCAGAAACAGACATAAAAATAGAGGTGAATAGCCCCTTTTTTAATCCCATCAATGGAATGAATCGTAAACAGAATAATATCGTTCCAATACCTTCAATCATAAAAGTGTAGCGAAAAATAGTAGATAAAAAATGCTTAAAATTACTAGCATCTTCGCGATTTAAACTTTCTTGGAGAGCTAATTTATCTACTAAAGAAATTTGTTTACCCGCTTTGAAAATAATAAAACCAATCAAACTCATTAATCCTAATCCGCCAAGTTGCATCAAGATAATACAAATAACCTGACCAAAAATATTATAGGTATGTATGACAGGTTGAGTGGCTAATCCGGTTACACAAACAAGAGATACAGCCGTAAATAAATGATCTAAAAGGCTAGCTTGAGAGGTAGCTATTTGTGAAATGGGTAAACTAAGTAATAAAAAACCACCTAAAATAACTAATAAACCACTTAGAACTAATCTTTTGGACACAGATTTACGAACTAAAAAATGAAACATACTATAGGCTCCTTTCATAATTGTCCATGATTGTAGTATAAAGGTTTTTTGAATAAAAAACTATTATTTTACCAGATTTGCCTTGTATTTTACACTGAATTCACCTATGCTTATGAAGAATTAGAAAGAAAGTGAGTGAAAATATGCAAATTAAAATTATTGGTGTTGGAAAATTAAAAGAAAAATATTTAAAAATGGGGATTGAGGAATATACTAAACGACTTGGAGCTTATTGTAAGATACAAATTGTGGAAGTTCCTGATGAAAAAGCTCCTGAGAATTTAAGTGAAAAAGAAATGGAACAAGTGAAAGAAAAAGAAGGTGAGCGTATCCTAGCAAAAATTAAAGATAATGAATATGTAGTTGCAATGGCTATTGAAGGAACTCTTGTTTCATCAGAAGACTTAGCTAAGGAATTGGATCAATGTGGTATTAGTGGTAAAAGTTCGGTAACGTTTGTAATTGGAGGGTCGTTGGGGTTGAGTTCACAGATTATGAAGCGTGCTAATTCTAAGCTGTCATTTGGACGTATCACTTTACCACATCAATTGATGAGATTAGTCTTAACAGAACAAATTTATCGTGCATTTCGTATTAATGCAGGACATAGTTATCATAAATAAAGCTGTTAGTATGACAGAGCAAGTTATTTTTTGTAGAAATGAAAGTAGGGAATATTTTTTTAGCATATGACAAATTTTTGTGCTAAAATGAAATAGTTACGATTTACGTAATTGTAAGATATTAAAAAGATTAGGTGATAAGTATGAATTATATAACAGTAAATCATTTATCGTTTTCTTATGATAATGAGCCTGTATTACAAGATATTTCTTTTAATGTAAAACCGGGACAATTTGTTATTTTAACGGGAGAAAATGGAGCAGCTAAATCAACATTAGTAAGAAATATTTTAGGATTATTGACTCCAGCATCAGGTTCGGTGAATATTTCTTCAAAGAATATCAATGGAGATAAGTTGTCAATTGGATATGCACCACAACAAATTTCATCTTTTAATGTGGGATTTCCGTCAACGGTCTATGAATTAGTATCATCAGGTCGTTATCAAAAAGGGAAATGGTTTAAACAATTAGATAAAGAAGATGCTATTCACATTGAACGTGCTTTAAAAAGTGTTGGAATGTGGGAACAGCGACATAAACGGATTGGAGAATTGTCAGGTGGGCAAAAACAACGAATTTGTTTAGCTCGTATTTTTGCAACAGATCCAGATTTGTTTGTATTAGATGAACCAACAGCGGGGATGGATAAAGAATCTCGTAAACGTTTTTATCAATTATTGCATCACAATTGTAAACATCATGGAAAAGCTATATTAATGGTTACTCACGAGGAAGAAGATATGGAACAATATGTTGATAAACATATACATTTAAAGCGTAAGGAGGATTCACCATGGAGATGTTTCAGTATGGTTTCATGCAAAGAGCATTAATTGCCGGGATAGCAATGGCAGTAGTGACCCCTATTTTAGGATTATTTTTAATTATTCGTCGTCAATCACTTTTAGCAGATACATTAGCACATGTATCGTTAGTAGGAGTATCATTAGGGTTGCTTTGGAATTTAAATCCAACGATTATGACACTATTAGCTGTTATATTAGCAGCATTAGCTATTGAATTTATTGGAAAATATTATAAAGGATTTTCAGAAATAGCAATAGCCATTTTAATGTCTGGAGGTATGGGAACAGCGTTGATTTTATTAAGTTTTCAAAGTGGCAAAAATTCAATGAGTGTTGAACAGTTTTTATTTGGTTCTATTGTTGTTATTACTAAAGAACAGGTATATATTTTAATCGCTTTGGCTATTTTAGTAGTGTTGGGATACTTGATTTTTAGAAAACCATTATATGTGTTAACATTTGATAGTGACACAGCACATACAGCAGGATTGCCGGTAGATTTTATGTCAACGATGTTTACAGTATTAACTGGTGTAGTCATTTCAGTCATGATGCCTATTGCAGGTGCGTTATTAGTTTCAGCTATTATTGTTTTACCAGCTTCAATAGCGATTCGGTTGAGTCGTAGTTTTACAGGTGTTATTGTAACAGGAGTTTTGATTAGTGCTTTTGGAATAGTTTCTGGATTAATTAGTTCTTATCAATTTGATACACCACCTGGAGCTACTATTACAATGATTTTTATTGTTTTATTAATGCTTAGTCTGTTAGTAACGGCTGTAAAAAATCGTTTGACAAAATTAAAATCATAAATAAAAATGTCATAGCTTTTAGCTATGACATTTTTGTTTAAAGAAATTTATTTTTGTTAAAAAAACTACCTAAACTAGCAGTAATAACTTGGTCTGTTGTGTTGATATGGTCTAATGATACAATGGAAGAAAAATCAGTAGTTTGATGTTCTTGATTGGCAGCTTCGCAAAAAACTACTGCATCAACAGCAATTGCATCAAATTCTTTAATTAAGCTACGCATCCCATTAACAGTACCACCGCCTTTTAAAAAGTCATCAATAATTAATACTTTTGAACCACTTTGTAAGGTACGTTTTGATAATTCCATTTTTTCTATCCGAGAAGATGAACCAGATACATAATTGATGCTAACGGTTGAACCTTCTGTAATTTTTGAATCACGTCTTACAATGATGAAGGGCTTATTTAATTGTTCTGCTACAGCTTGAGCTAAAGGAACACCTTTTGTTGCAACAGTCATAATGACATCAATTGAATTATCATCATATACGGATGCAATCATACGTCCGATATGGCGTAAAGTATTAGGATCTGATAATAAATCAGATAAATAAATGTACCCTCCAGGAAGTAAGCGCGAAGGATCTTCTAATTGTTTCACAAAACCATCTGTAATGGTTAAGGCTTCTTCTTTTTTTATTTTAGGAATAAACATCACACCACCCGCTGCTCCAGAGGTAGTTTGGATAATACCAATACCTTGCTGTTCGAATGTCTTTTTGATAATAGCTAAATCCTCACTAATTGAGGATTTTGCAGAATGATATAATTCAGTGAATGTTGTTAAAGAAATCAATGTATGTGGATTCGTCAATAATCTTTGAGTCATATCGATTAAACGTTCGCTTCGTTTAAGTTTCATAATCTTGCTCCTTACAGTTATTTTTTATGATAGCTTAACAGTTATTTGGGGTTACAACTATTAAGAATATAAATGCAATGAATCATATATTTTATATTAATGTTATGCTAAAACATATTTTTCAATGGCTATAGCAACACCGTCTTCATCATTAGTAGTAGTGATAAAGTCGGCAACATTTTTTACTGTTTCAACAGCATTTCCCATAGCAACACCAATCCCAGCATAAGTAATCATATCTAAATCATTTTCATTATCACCTAAACACATAATTTCATCAGGGGTTAGTTCTAGTAAATCAGCTAGTTTTGCGACCGCTTTTCCTTTACTAGCATCTTTATGTAAAATTTCTAAATAGTAAGGTGCACTGCGTAATAATGTGTATTTTTCAGTAAATTTAGTTGGTAATTGGGCGATAAAAGGTTCTAATAATTCAGCTTTTTCTACAAACATCATTTTAGTAAATTCAATATTTTTATCAATTTCTTCTTGAGGTTTGTGGCTAATAGGCATATTGACTAATCGCTGTTCGTGATAAGAATATTCACCGATATCTTCTGTTGTTACGTGAATAACTTCTTGGTCAATGGCGTGGAAATGGATGGGGTGATTTTTCACTTGATTAGCAACTTCTTCTAAATCACTATATCCTAAAGTAAAATGCGCATAAGAATGTCCATCGCCAGTTCGTTGCACTAATGAACCGTTATAAGTGATAACAAAATCACGATCATTAATAAGGTTCAATTCTTTTAATTGCTGTTGAACTCCGGGAAGCGGTCGACCAGTACATAAAACAATGTAAACTCCAAGTTGACGAGCTTTTTGGATAGCTTCATTAACGCGTGGGGTAATCACTTTTTTGCTGTTTAATAATGTGCCATCAATGTCGATAGCGATTAATTTAATAGACATATAATCCTCCAAGTATTTTTAATTTTCTAATTGTATTTTAAGTTTATTAAAGTGTTCTAGTTCATTTTGGAATAAATTAACTTCTTTTGATAATTCTATCATTTCTTTAGGGAAATACAAGCGCTCATCTCCACCTGCACGACCAGTAATGGAGGCAACTAAGTGGCTAACGCTTGATAGTTCAATTAAATGGCCATTATGGTCCATTAATTCAATTTGTGTACGTGGATGAACAGAATCTGGGCGATAAAAATCATATGGTAAATCATAACTATTATGAATAGCTGTGTAATATATAGGGTCATATCCTACTTGTTCAATGATAGTTGTGAGTTCAGTGATGATTTTTGCATCATTTATATGGTCAAAAGCCACAGATTTAAATGGTTTCCGGTTTAAAAATCGATTTGCTAAATCACTTAAAATGGGATCTTCTTCATCTAACCATAAATTAAAGTAAGTTGTTAATACGCCATCATCTAAACGTAAATAATCTTCTAAATCCCAATTGTTTTCAAAGAAAGGGATTAAGAATGTTGCATTATTTTTCAGTGGATGTGGAGGAGTGTTGTAGCAATCAGCTGCACGTTTTAATAAATGATTTAAAATCACTTCCATGCCACGAGATACGGGATGAAAATAAACTTGCATATACATTTGATAACGACTCATAATGTAATCTTCAACAGCATGCATACCAGAATAGGTGAAACAAATGCCATCTTTATAAGGGCGAATAACGCGTAAAATACGTGAAATATCAAAGCGTCCATAATTAACTCCTGTATGATAGGCATCACGTAATAAATAATCCATACGATCAGCATCGATTTGACTAGATATCAATTGAACGACTTGAGGGTTTGGGTAATTTTTTTGAATAACACTGGCAACTTTTTCTGGAAAATCAGGAGATACCGTTTTAAGAATCTGATTAATTTCTGTTTTTTCTGATAAAATGATTTGAATGGTTAATTCTTCATGATTAGTATTAAAAATTTTTTCAAAAGTATGCGAATATGGTCCGTGACCAATATCATGTAATAAAGCAGCTGATAAGACTACTAAACGCTCAGAGTCATCCCATAAACCATCACCTTCAGAGGTACTGGGGTAATTACGGTTGAATTTATCACAAATTCTACGACTAACTTCATAAACGCCAAGAGAGTGTGAAAAACGAGAATGTTCAGCACCGTGAAAAGTGAATAGAGCGGCACCTGTTTGCTTAATACGACGCAAACGTTGGAATTCACGGCTATTAATTAAGTCTAAAATAACTTTATGTTGCACATGGATATAATCATGTACAGGGTCACGAAATACTTTTTCATGTGATAATAATTCAATATTCATTAGAATCCTCCATTCTTATAGTTGATAGTGTGTTTGATGAGTGGTTTTATAGAGCACATTCATTAGGTAGCAGAATCTTGAGTGTGATTGATTAAAGTGTATCGTGTTGGTTACTACCATTACGATGGTTTGTAATTTTTAATAATGAATCATATTCATTTTCATAACCTGAATAGAAAAGGTATGAATTAGCAAATTAACGGAAATGTGTTATGGTTTGTGATGATATCTATTTGATAAAAATATACGATATATTTTGGCATTTTTGTTAAGTAAAACATTGAAATGATTCAAAATGAGTGGGTTTTGGTATCCTATTAGTAAATTTTTATAAATAGATAAATCAAATTCTACTTTAATAGCAATTATACCAAATAAAATTTGATATTACTTATTTTTATAGTGGAAAATAAAAAAAGATTATGTTAGGCGAAAAATATACGAAT
>RCNI01001437.1_pt1 | contig 12812 bp, 19 predicted proteins | sample 2041151 | NCBI WGS metagenome assembly RCNI01 (sample SAMN09708214, study PRJNA481090) | feces metagenome | isolation source: feces | place: Antarctica: Albino Rookery | reverse complement strand
AAAATCAAATGTCAACCCATTTTTCCTATATTTTTATGGAATATAATATAAACTCTTAAATTCTTTGATTTGCTCGCTATATCTCACGAATGCTCACTTGCTAAAAACAAACAAAAACAGGAGGATTTCCTACTATGCAAAAGTTATTGGGCCTTGTTCGCCGCTGTGTGGAGGACTATGATATGATTTCAGCCGGGGACCGCATTGGTGTCGGAGTGTCCGGCGGCAAGGATTCGCTGGTACTTTTACAGCTTCTTTCCGGGCTGCGGCAGTTCACGGACAAGCCTTTTTCCTTGGAGGCCATTACTATTGACATGGGGCTCGGCATGGATTTTTCCGGCGTGCAGAAATTCTGCGACAGCCTGGATGTACCCTACACGGTGGTAAAAACGGAGATCGGTCCCATTATTTTTGACTACCGAAAAGAGAAAAATCCGTGTTCCATGTGCTCCAAAATGCGCCGGGGAGCCTTGAATCAGGCAATCCTTGACCGTGGAATTACCAAGCTCGCTCTTGGGCATCACTACGACGACGCTGTGGAAACATTTATGATGTCTCTCATCTTTGAGGGGCGCATCAGTTGTTTCCAGCCGGTGACATATCTTGACCGCACGGGAGTGACCCAGATCCGCCCGATGCTGTATATCCATGACCGTACGATTGAGCATTTTGCTCAGCGGATGGAGCTGCCGGTGGTGGAAAACCGCTGCCCTGCGGATAAAAATACCAAGCGGGAGGAAATCAAACAGCTGATTTTCGACCTGAGCAATACCTATCCCGATCTGAAAGAGCGAATTTTCGGTGCCATGCAGCGCTATCCACTGGCACAATGGGAGCCGAAAGGGCGGTATAAGCGCCCTGTTGATGACGAAATGTAAAATCCCATGTATGCCGTTCTCACCCTTGGGGAATAATCCCCCCATAAGGAGGCGGTAAATTATGGTAAAAGGTATTTCCCGGCAGGTCATTGTGGTGCGTTCCCCGGATCCAAAGCTGTTTGAACAGGCAATTTTTATTCTCCGTGCGGATGCGCCGGAGCAGGGAATCACCGAAGCCCAGCTTCTCAGGGAGGCACGGCGAGCCGTCCGGCATCCGGCCCCGGAGAAAAAGTGGCAGAGTGTGCTGGGATTCGGTGCTGTATGGGCGTGCGGCGGTGCGGCACTGACAGGGCTTGTCTGGCTGCTGACGGTGTTACTTTGACTTGAACACTCCGGAAAATTATGGTACAATAACCGTCAGCGGTTTTTGAAATACCGCTATGCTGAAGAAAGAGAGTAGCAATATGCGTATCGGCAATTTGGAAGTGAAGAATCCTATTGCGCTGGGACCGATGGCAGGGGTAACAGATCTTGCCTTCCGCACGGTCTGTGCGGAGCTGGGAGCCAATATCACCGTAACGGAGATGGTTTCCTCCCGGGCGCTGGTATACAAGGATAAGAAGAGCGCAGGGCTCCTCAAGAAAAATCCCGGCAGTCTGTGCGGCGCTCAGATCTTCGGCAATGATCCGGCGGTCATGGCAGAAGCGGCAGGGCTGGCCCTCGACATTTCCGGCTGTGATTTTCTGGACATCAACATGGGCTGTCCCATGCCCAAAATTGCCAATTCCGGGGACGGATGCGGCCTTATGCGGACACCGGAGCTGGCAGGGAACATCGTGAAAGCTGTTGTGGATGCGGTGAATGTCCCTGTAACGGTCAAATGCCGTTTGGGCTGGGACCGGGGAAGTCTCAATGTTGTGGACTTTACGAAGCGAATGGAGGACAACGGCGCTGCCATGGTGGCGGTGCACGCCAGAACCAGAGGAATGCTTTATTCCGGCGTGGCAGACTGGGACATGATCACAAAGGTGAAGCAAAACCTTACCATTCCGGTACTGGCCAACGGCGACATTGTGAGTGGCGAGGCGGCGGTAAAATGCCTGAAGCGCACCGGCGCAGACGGCGTGATGATCGCACGGGGTTCCTTTGGAGATCCGTGGATTTTTGCGGAAACGAAGGCTGCGCTGGCGGGAGAGCCAATCCCGGAGCGCCCCTGCCTCAAGGATCGGATCGCTTTGGCGGTTCGGCAGTTTGAGATTTCCGAAGCGGATCACGGAGAACATATCGCCTGCCTGGAGGCAAGAAAGCATTTTGCGTGGTATCTCCGGGGCGTTCCTCACAGCAGTTACTATAAAAATCAAATTTCGTCGCTCAGTACCATGGAGGACATTTATCGGATCGCCAAGGAAATCAGCCGAGATTTGAAATAAGTGGAAAGTATAAAATTTCCGCCGTTTCGTACCCTATCTAAGAGGTGATTGGGATGAAATGGCGGATTTTTATTTGCGTTTTATTAGCGCTGTCTCTTGCACTGCCCGTGGGAGCAGAGCGGGTGCGATGGGTGGATTTTAAGGTTCCCTACGAATCCTTAAAGTTTGCCATGGAGCAGGATATTGAGACAGATCAGCAGGAAAAGCACATTTCATGGATTGACATTCTGGCGCTGGCGGCCTGCCGCACCGGGGGAAAATGCGGCCTACCGTCAGTCAAAAAAGCGGCGCAGCAGCTAAAAGGAGATTCGCCTCCGGAGGAATTGGCCGGGGATGCAGGCAAATATTTTGACTACTATCATACCGCTTTTCAGGGGGCACTGGGTGGACTTTTGGGAAATTTTGCGATTTATGCGGACGGAGAGTGGAAGTGTCGATATGGATTAAAGGCATTTTCGCCCATTGCCGCCGGGTACGGTTATAGCCACTATGACGATTTCGGCGCAGGCCGTTCCTTCGGTTTTAAGCGCAAGCATCTGGGTAACGATTTGATGGGAAGCGCGGGGACACCCATTGTGGCGGTAGAGGGCGGCGTGGTGGAAGCCATGGGATGGAACCGCTACGGCGGCTGGCGGGTCGGCATTCGGTCTTTTGACAGCAAGCGCTATTACTACTATGCCCATCTGCAAAAGGATCATCCCTTTGCCCCGGGGCTTCAGGAGGGAGATCTTGTGAACGCCGGGGATCTGATCGGCTTTATGGGAAATACAGGCTATTCCGACAAAGAAAATGTCAGCAACATCGAAACGGTGCATCTGCATTTTGGACTGGAGCTGGTGTTCGACGAAAGCCAAAAGGAGTGCAACAGCGAAATCTGGATTGATGTGTATGACATCGTGCGGCTTCTAAACAGCCACCGCAGCAGCCTGAAAAAGGACAAGGATGGCTGGCAGAGGCAGTACCCCTACCGGGATCTGGATACGCCGGAGTGGAAAGAAAGAGCATAAAAAATGAGCGTGCCGCAGTTTGCGGTACGCTCAAAATTTATAGGGGAAGTACTTCTTCCACGGTGAGGATGTTTTCCGCCACCTTGAAGCGAATGTCAAATCCTGCAAAGCTGAGCCCGTACACTCTGTCAGCGCTGCGCTGATAGGAGGGACGGGGATCGTGGGACAGCACTTCTATGGCGGCTGCCTGCTTTTCGGCCGGGAGAAGCGCCAGAAGAGGCTCCGGGAAGTGAACAGTCAGCAGAAAGTCATCTGCGGCGTCCGTAAAGCCGCCGGCGGCCTCGGGGAAGGCATCGCTGTAGGGAATGTAGGGCTTGATATCGAAGATGGGAGTGCCGTCCATTAAATCGGCACCGCCTACATGAATGACGGTTCCGCAGTCCCCGGTTTCCTCAATGCCCAAAAGCTCCACACAGGAAAGGCCCAGAGAGTTGGGACGGAAAGGGGAGCGGGTGGCAAAGACACCCATCCGGGCATTTCCACCCAGACGGGGCGGACGGACGGTGGGAGACCAATCCTGCCGGACGGATTCCGAAAACTGCCAAATGAGCCAGAGTCGGGAAAAACCCTCAAGCCCCCGAAGAGCATCGGGATTGCGAAACTCCGGCGCAAATACGATGGTGGAGCGGAGATGGCTGGCAAGACCACTCTGACGCGGAATACCGAACTTCGTGGGAAAATCGCTGCGCATGTGCGCAATGGGGCGGATCACAGCCTGTTCCATGTTATGCCCTCACTTTTCGGAAGAAGAAGCTGATGGTGAAAATCAGCGCCAGCGTCAGGGAAATTGCGGCTCCGGCGGAGCTGCCCAGATAATAGGAGACGGTAAGTCCTACAAGACCTGCCAGCAGAGCGGACAGCACAGAAAACAGATGGTACTGCTTGAGATTCCGGGCGATGTTCCGGGCTGCGGCTGCCGGAAGCACCAGCAGAGAGTTGAGAATCAGCAAACCTACACTGGAAATGGACAGTGTCACCACTACGGCAATGGCAGTGGTAAAAATGCACTGGGAAAGATGAATGGGGATGCCTCTGGAAGAGGCCAGCTGGGGATGAATGGCGGTAAGGGTCAGCTGGTTGGAGTAAAACACCCAGAAAATCACCACAGCCAGCAGAACCAGTGCCAGTGTGCCGATCTCGGAAGGCGTGACGGAGAGAATGTCACCGATCAGGTAGGTGTTGTACTTGGTGAAGCTGCCACCGCCTAGAGTGGCGATGAAAATACCCAGCGCAACGGCAGTGCTGGAAAACACGCCAATCAATGTGTCGGCGGTGTGGTTACTGCGGCTGCGGACATAGGAAAACAGCAGGGAAAATGCCACGCTGAACGCTACGGCTACCCATGTGGGGGCTGCTGCGCCGCAGATGCAGCCGATGGCAATGCCGGTAAAGGCCGAATGACCCAGAGCATCGGAAAAGAAGCTCATGCGTCCGGTGACGATCATGGTGGACATGAGGCCGAAGAGGGGAGACATAATGAGAATTGCCAGAAATGCGTTGCGCATGAAATCCCATTGCAGCATTTCCAGAGGAATGGCATCACAGATTGCGTACCAGAGGTTCATTTTGCAGCCCCTCCTTTCATATGAAATACCTGCCGGAAATCGTCGGAATTGAGGACTTCCTCTGCAGAGCCCTTGCATACCACCTGATGGTCGATCAGCACTACCTGGTCGGCATACCGGGGCAGCATGGCAAAGTCGTGAGTGGTCATCAAAATGGACAGATCGTAGGTTTTACGGATTTCATCCAGCATGTCCATCAAGGTGGTCATGCCCTCCACATCCACACCGGAAAGGGGCTCGTCAAGAATCAGAATGTTGGGCATGGGTTCCAGCGCCAGTGCCAGCAGCACCCGCTGCAATTCGCCGCCGGAAAGCGTGCCGATACGCTTGTCAATGAGATCAGCGCCGTGTACTCTGTCCAGACAGGTGAGAACATGCTTGCGCATGGCAGCAGTAGCGCCCAAAAATGCGGGCCTGCGGTGCATACAGCAGACGAAAAGATCAATAACGCTGACAGGATCGCCTGCATCGAAAGTGGGGCTTTGGGGAACATAGCCGATTTTGGGCTTCTGTTTGGGGTGACTGGGGGTGGAGAAGGAAATGGTGCCTTCGTATTCCCGCTGACCTAAGATGGCTTTTATAAAGGTGCTTTTGCCTGCACCGTTGGGGCCAATCAATGCCACCAGCTGTCCGCAATGGACATGGAGGTTCATATCCTTCAGAATCAGATCATTTCCGATCTTTACAGAAAGATTCTGTACCCGCAGACAGCAGGATTGATTACAGCTTCCGCCGTGAGCAGCTGTCATGATGCCAAAGCCTCCTTAATGGTGTTGATGTTTTGATACATGGCCTCAAAATAGCTGTCTCCGGACATAGCCATATTGAGTGCGTGGACAGAAACGCTGGTTTCCGAAGCGATGACCTTGGCGGCAGCGGTGCTGCCGTTGACTTCGGTGAAGATTGCGGGAAGCTGGTGAGATTTCACCAGATCAATGAGCTCCTGCAGCTCTGCTGCGGAGGCTTCGCTGCCGGATTCCTCCTCCACAGAACGGAGAATTTTCAAATCAAAGGCCTTTGCAAAATAGGAAAAACCGTCGTGGAAAGTAATGAGCTCCCGGCAGGTAAGATCCGCAAGGGCTTCTTCACCGTAGGTCTGGAGCTTGTCAAACTCAGCCAGCAGAGCAGTCAGATTCTGCTCCAGGGTATCCTTATGCTGGGGGTAGAGCTTTGCCAGCTGCGTGCAGATGTTTTGCGCCATGTGCTTTCCGTTTTCGGGAGAAAGCCAGATGTGCGGGTCATGTTCATGCTCATGCTCGTGTCCGTGGTCGTGCTCGTGGTCATGACCAAAGGGAAGAAAATCAATTCCCTCGGAAGCATCAATAACGGTCTTGCCTTCCAGCAGATCCTTCATAAAATCCTCGAGACCGGCGCCGGACTTAATGATGACCTGTGCGCCCTCGGCGGCCTTTACCTGCTTAACATTGAGAGAGTAGTCGTGAAGGCATGAGACGCTCTCCGTTACCAGCCGAATCACCTTGAGGTCAGTGCCTTCACAGAGCCGAACGGTAAAATCATACACAGGCAAAGTGGTGGCGGCAATTTCGGCAGACTGGGAATGGGGCGCTGCACAGGCAGTGATACTTACTGCAATTAGAATGAGACACAGAAAGGCAATTGCCTTTTTCATGTAAAATCACCTCAGTTTACAATCTATCTACTAACAGCATACCATACTTGTCAAGAAAAAAAGGAGGCTGCTGTGCAGCCTCCAATAGGGTATGTGCGAATTGTGTTAGTGGTTCTCCACCCAGTCATTTACCTTTGCCTTGGCCAGACGCAGAATGTCCTCAGAGGGATAAGGAGAAGCCTCGCCACCGGATACGTACAGGAAATACAGACCAGCGGGAGTCTGGTACAGACTCTCTTCATAACCGGCAGGATCACCGTAACAGCCAACGGTGTGCTTTTTGATCAGAGTGGCAGTCTCAGTGTCGTATTCCTTCTTGCAGATAATCTTCTTCATCGAATGAACCCCCCTTTCCGTTGAAGTTATCTATATTATACATCTTTCAATATGAAAAGCAAGACGATAAGAGGGAAAAACCCCACAATTTGAAAAAGATTTACATATTATCAAGGCGGTGACAAATAAAAAATGAACAAAACCGTGCAGGTTGCACAAAAATACAATGATAAAATGCGCAACCGGTTGCTATCAGACAACTCCGTTGACAGTATAAACACGCGTTTTCGGGGTGATTGTCTGCAGATACAGGGATTTCCATACGTCGGCTTTTCCGTTATAGAAGATATGATGCAGCTTCATACAACGGGTAAAAGCATCGCGGCCAATCTGCTGGACGGTGGAAGGAATACACACGGATTCCAGTGACATACAGCCGTAAAATGCCCGCTCACCGATAACAGAAACGCCTTCCGGAATGAAAACGCCCCGCAGCAGCTCACTGCCGGCAAAGGCTGCGTTACCGATTTTACGGAGCGTGTCAGGAAGCTCAATGCCTGTAATCTTTTTTGTGTTTGCAAAGCATGCGTCACTGAGCGCAGTTATTTTCTGACCACCCACAGAGGAGGGAACCGTCAGAATCTCCGGGCCGTCGTAAGCGGCTTCATCAAAATAGAGCACGCCATCCTCTGCGGAAAACCACGGCATATCGGGGTCGGTACTGACACTGCTCATGCCTTGAGTCAGCAAAAAAACACTGAGACCGACGATAAATATAATACCGAGGAACAAAAATGCAGGCCAGCGCCGCACTTTCTTTTTTGGCATTTCCGGTTCTGCCTCAGCGCTTTCAGGTGCTTCTTCCTGAACAGGAGGTGTTTCCGGTTCCCACTCCGGCATCGGTTCTTCCGAAGGGGCGGGGGGATCGATGGGGTGGCAGCAGACATTGCAGATGGTTTCGTCATCCGCTACATAAGCGCCGCAGGTTGGACAAATCATGGTTATCACCTCAATGCGTGTATCATATCACAGCTTCCTGCCCGATGCAACTACTTGCTTTGCACTTGGGAGAATGTTATCATAGGCGTGAAGTGGAGGAATGTCTATGAAAAATCTTCCTGTTTTTCCCACCGAATTCGGCGTTGCCGGGCTGATTCTGGATCAGATTCCCTATCGGGAGGAGGCCTATATCCACATCCACGACAGCCGGGATATCGAAAAGCTGCTGGTGGAATGCGCTGGATTCTGCAGAGCCTGCGGCGCAGAAAAAATATACGCTGCCGGGGATATGATTCCGGCAAAATATGAAATCTACACGAGAATCCTCACTATGTGCCGGGATCGCCGGGGTATTCAGGATACGGATGCCGCCCTGTGGCCTGTGCAGGAGGAGACGGCGGAATATTGGAGAAGCCTATATAATGAGAGAATGGCGCCGGTTCCGGCGGCGAAATGGATGACCTTGGGGGATACTGCAGAAATGCTCCGAAAAGGAGACGGGTACTTTATCCATCGGGGTGACACATTGCTGGGCATAGGCAGAGCAAGCGGAGAAATCATTGACAGCGTCATTGCCGTCTGTCCCGGTGCCGGAGCAGAGGTGGTGGCGGCTCTGACCCATGCATTGACGGGGGAGAGTGTGTCAGTAGAGACGGCTTCGGAAAATAAACGGGCTGTCCGGCTCTATGAGCGTCTGGGATTTCTTGCCGTGGCGGAAAAACGGATTTGGTATAAAATTTTATAATGCTGTCAAGGAAAAATACTTGACAATCAGAAGAAAATCGTGTATGATAAGCCAAGTGTCAAGGAAGATACCTTGACAAAGGAGGCCAACATGGACACTTTGGAGATGTCCCTGCTCTATGATTACTACGGCGAGCTGCTGACAGACCGTCAGAAAATGTGCTTCGACCTGTATCATAATCAGGATTTCAGCTTGAGCGAAATTGCGCAGGAGCTGGGGGTCAGCCGTCAGGGTGTGTATGACAATCTGAATCGAGCCGAATCTCTGCTGCGAAATATGGAAGAGAAGACCGGCTGTGTGCGCCGGGAACTGAGCAATCGGAAAACGGTGCAGAAAATCATCCGTGCTGCCAGCCAGCTGGAAGACCATTCCGATGCATCGGTCAGAGCGCTGGCGCAGAAGATTATTACTGCGGCACAGGATTTTGAGGAGTAAATTATGGCATTTGAAGGCTTAACTGAAAAGATATCCGCAACCTTCAAAAAGCTCCGGGGCAAAGGCCGCCTGAAAGAGGCTGATGTTAAGGAGGCTATGCGTGAAATCCGCATGGCTCTGCTGGAGGCGGATGTCAGCTATAAAGTGGTCAAGGACTTTGTAAAGTCCGTCACTGAGCGCTGTGTCGGTACGGATGTTCTGGAATCCCTGACCCCTGCCCAGATGATCGTAAAGATCGTCAACGAAGAGCTTTGCAAGCTCATGGGCAGCGACATGAAGCATTTGAATATCAATCCTAACAGCCCCACGGTGGTAATGCTGGTGGGCTTGCAGGGCGCGGGTAAAACTACCAACGGCTCTAAGCTGGCGGGTCTTATGAAGCGGCAGGGCAAGAACCCTCTGCTGGTTGCCTGCGATATTTATCGGCCTGCGGCAATTGCACAGCTGAAAGTCTGCGGCGAAAAGCTGGGAATTCCGGTGTTTGAAAAAGGAACCCAGAACCCGGTGGACACCGCCAAGGAAGCTGTTTCCTATGCACGCAAGCATGGACACGATATGGTGTTCCTGGACACCGCAGGACGGCTCCACATCGATGAAGCATTGATGGAAGAGCTGAAAAACATCAAGGCTGCTGTAAACCCGGACGAAATCATGCTGGTTGTGGATGCCATGACCGGTCAGGATGCCGTCAATGCGGCTCAGTCCTTTAACGAATGGCTGGATATTGATTCCGTCATGCTCAGTAAACTGGACGGCGACGCAAGAGGCGGCGCAGCCCTTTCCGTCCGTGCCATCACCGGCAAGCCCATCAAGTTTGTGGGTATGGGCGAAAAGCTGGAGGACATCGAGCCTTTCCATCCGGATCGGATGGCTTCCAGAATTTTGGGCATGGGCGATGTGCTGTCCCTCATCGAAAAGGCGGAGAAGGCTTACGATGCCAAGAAAACCGCTGAGATGGAGGAAAAGCTCCGTACCAATAAATTTACATTGCAGGACTTCTACGATCAGATGGTTCAGATGAAGTCCATGGGTTCCGTGCAGGACATCCTTGCACAGATGCCCGGCGGTGCAAATCTGAAAAACATTCAGGTGGACGAAAAGGCTATGGCACACACTGAGGCCATCATCCTTTCCATGACACCCAAGGAAAGAGAGAATCCCAACATTATCGCCGCCAGCCGGAAAAAGCGGATTGCTGCCGGTGCCGGTGTGAAGGTTGAGGATGTCAACCGGCTGCTCAAGTCCTTTGAGCAGATGCGCAGCATGATTAAGCAGTTCTCCGGCCGTGGTGCTGTTAAGAAGATGAAGCGCATGAAAGGCTTCGGCGGCTTCCCCGGACTGTAAGACTGCCGAAGATCAATATGGTTCGCTGAAAGCAAATTGCTTTGCGATATAGATTTTATTCGAAAATTTTGGAGGTGAAACTCATGGTTAAAATCAGACTGAGAAGAATGGGCGCAAAGAAGGCTCCTTTCTATCGTATTGTTGTTGCTGACTCCCGTTCCCCCCGTGACGGTCGTTGCATCGAGGAGATCGGTTCCTACAATCCCCTGGCTGAGTCTAACAGCATCGTGATCGATGCAGAGAAGGCCCAGAACTGGATCAAGAACGGCGCTCAGCCTACTGACACCGTTCGCGGCCTGCTCAAGAAGGCTGGCGTGCTGTAATTCCCAAAAGGAGTAGCGCAATGAAAGAACTTTTGCTGTATATGGCAAAGAATCTGGTGGACGATCCCGAAGCAGTTACCGTTACCGAGTGCGAAAACGAGGACGGTAAGGTGCTGGAGCTGCGTGTTGCCGAGGGCGACATGGGCAAGGTGATTGGCCGTCAGGGTCGGATCGCCAAGGAGATCCGTACCATCGTAAAGACTGTTGCCCAGCGCACAGGCGAGAAGGTAACCGTCGAAATCGTGGATTAACGGGTATGCGTGGCGATTGCGTCACGCATTTCTCGTTTTTAGGAGGATTTTATGAAGCTCCAATTTATCGAAGCAGGCCAGATCGTAACCACCCACGGTGTGCGTGGTGAGGTAAAGGTGCTGCCTTGGGGAGATTCCCCGGAGTTTTTGAAAGGTTTCCACCGGGTACGCATCGGTGGAAATGAATATAAGGTGGAAAGCTGCCGCAGCCAGAAGTCCTGCAACCTTTTGAAATTAAAAGGGGTGGATTCTATGGAGGCAGGGGAGGCCCTGCGTGGAAAAACCGTGGAGGTTTATCGGCAGGACGCTGATCCGGAGCTGATTTTTGCGGCAGAGCTGATGGGCATGCGTGTTATGTGCGGCGATCAGGAGCTGGGAGAAATCACAGATGTTCTGGATTATCCCGGAAATATGGTGTATGTCGTCAGCGGCGAGCATGAATATATGATTCCGGCGGTAAAGCAGTTCGTGCTTTCCACGGATCTTGACAGTAATGTGATGCAGGTGGCCGTGATTGAGGGGATGCGAAGCGATGAGGATTGACATTCTGACATTGTTTCCGGATGCTCTGGGAGATGTGCTGTCCGAAAGTATTCTGGGACGGGCACAGGAACGGGGCTTCATAAAGATCGAGGCACACCAGATCCGTGACTACACATCAAATAAGCAAAATCAGGTGGACGATTATCCCTATGGCGGCGGTCGGGGGGCCATTATGCAGGCAGATCCTCTTTATCGCTGCTGGGAAGCGGTATGCGATGAGGCAGGCGGCCCGGTGCATACGGTGTATATGTCCCCCTGCGGGCATACCTTCCGACAGGAGGATGCCATCCGCCTCAGCAAGATGGATAATATTGTGCTGGTCTGCGGCCATTATGAGGGTATTGACCAGCGTTTCATTGATGAATGTGTGGATGAAGAAATCTCCATCGGTGACTTTGTGCTGACCGGCGGTGAAATTGCAGCCATGGCGGTGACGGATGCTGTCTGCCGTATGGTGCCGGGAGTGCTGGCAGATCCGGAGTGTTTTGAGGACGAAAGCCACTATAACGGGCTTTTGGAGTATCCCCAGTACAGCCGCCCGGCTGTCTGGCACGGCAGGGAAGTGCCTGCAATTCTCCTTTCCGGAGATCACGGAAAGGTGGATAAGTGGCGGCGGAAGCAGTCCCTGCGCCGAACTCGTGAGCGCAGACCGGATATGTACGAAAAGCTGGATCTTTCATCCAAACAGGACAAAAAACTCCTGAAGGAAATGGAGATGGAGGATTGCGAAGCAGCTGGAAACGGCGGGCATCCACGATGATGCAATCGTTGTGGATGCCGGAAAACCTACTTTATTTTAGATCAGTAGGGAGAGTTTGAAGTTCTTAGCAGATAATGGATATGCGATTCTGAACATGAACCATGAAATGGTTACTGCGGTTCCACAAAAGTGGAGACACAAATACGACAAATATGTGGAAGTGGAATAAGCTATGAGACATCCAGACGATAAGCACGAATGCCCGTTGTTTGGAAAAACGATTTACTGGGGCGGCTGTGGCGGCTGTGTGGAAGTACAAGAGGTCCGTGAGGACAGCATGGATATGGAGTTGTTTCCGGAACCTTTTGATGTAAAGGAAGCAAATAGAATCTGCGAAAAGTGCCGCTGGTGCCATGTAACAGAATAGTCAGATACCATGAAGACGGAACTGTGATAGTAACAGATGACTGGACTACCATGGAACGCCCTAAATTACCTGCCAAATATTTGCTGAACGCCATTATAGACACATTGTCTCGTGGTGGTAAGCAGACAGATAGAACTTTTTAGAATTCGAAAGGTCAAATAAGGCAGGTTAGTAATGGCCCATATGGTAAACATGGAGAACACGTACATAATGCAATATGGGAGTTAGGCACCATAGCAGGCAGACCTACAAGAGAACTGACAGAATTTGAAAGAAAGGAGAATGCTGATATATTATGAACAAAAAAGAATTATTCGAT
>RCNI01001436.1_pt1 | contig 12821 bp, 9 predicted proteins | sample 2041151 | NCBI WGS metagenome assembly RCNI01 (sample SAMN09708214, study PRJNA481090) | feces metagenome | isolation source: feces | place: Antarctica: Albino Rookery | reverse complement strand
GAGTTGGACAAAATAAGGCCGCCTACGGAATAGGTGACCGTGGAGTTTTCCTTAACACGCCAGTCGGACACTTTAAGGTATCCGTCTACCAAGCCTTTATAGTCTAGAATGGTAGAACTCATGGAGCGCAGCTTTTCCCGGTTCTTCCGGTACAGGATATAGGCCTTCGCTACTTTCTCGTAGCCCGCTCTCTGAAGTACCGCCTCCACGCTGTCCTGAATGGATTCCACCGACACCGCATCGTCTTTAATTTTCTCTGCATAATCTGCTGTGACCTGCAGGGACAGCAGATTGATAATATCCGGGTTATAGGGAATCTTTGTGGCCTCAAAGGCCTTCGTGATTGCATTGGCAATCCGGGTGATATTGAAATCTACGGCCCGGCCGTCTCTTTTGATTACTTTATACATGGTAGCACTCTCCTCCTATATTCCCCGAATCCGGGTATTTGGTATCTGGCTGCGCACTGCTTCCAGCAGTTCCTGTATTTCCGACTCACTAAGGGGGAGGGTTCCCTGCCCCACTAAATTTCCGGAATCCACGAACGGCTGCAGAAAATACTGCTTGGCTCCACAGAGCCATTTCCCGATCCGGGCCATGGCCTCAGGATCGTGGAAGGGCTTGGACACGGTGGTGCGGAACTCGTACTGCGTATCTCCCTTCATCAGCAGTTCGGCACTTTTTGTGACCTGCTCCAGCACGTCTATGCCGCCGCAGGTCTCGGCATAGCGGTCCGGGCAATTCTTGATATCCATGGCAACATAGTCAAGGAACCGCTCCTGCATCAGACTTTGCAGCATCTGAGGATTGGTTCCGTTGGTATCCAGTTTTACAAGAAATCCCAGCCTGCGAATCTTCTGAATCAGCTCCGGCAGATCCTTGTACAGGGTCGGTTCGCCTCCTGTAATGCAGACCCCATCCAGTTTTCCCTGCCGTCTGGAAAGGAATTCCAGCAGTGCATCCTGGGACACACTGCTCTCGTCCATTCTCTCCGGCAGCACCAAAGATCCATTGTGACAGAAGGGACAGCGCAGATTGCAGCCCGGCAAAAACACCGTGCAGGCGAGCTTCCCCGGATAATCCAGCAATGTAGTTTTTTGAATTGCAGCAATGCGCATATGCTTCCCTCCCATGCGTTCTGGAGCACAGTATATCTCTTTTCATCTGGAAAGTCAATAGCAAGACCACAATATATTGTATATGTATCTTTCACTAACTCACAATATATAGATTTTCTGTCTATAGGCAGCGGTCAAAAATCCTTACCTGTATTCTACCGCAGATACAGTCCAATATTTGCCTACCAATCCTCAGAAGGCAAATTGGAAACAAAAAAACACCGCCTTTGCATCTTTTGACACAAAGGCGGTCTGAATCACTCAATTTTCTGCATGCGATATCCCACACCGATATGGGTCTGAATGTACTGTTGGGAATTGGGGCCGCTTTGCAGCTTTTTCCGCAGGGTCGCCATGAACACTCGCAGGGATGCCACGTCATTTTCCCAGCTGCTGCCCCAGACACTCTGGGTGATAAATTTATGGGTCAGCACCTTTCCCATGTTCCGGGCCAGCAGGCACAGAAGCTTATATTCAATGGGGGTAAGGTGCAGCTCTTCCTCCCCAAGATAGGCACAGCCTGCCACATAGTCGATTTTCAGCTGTCCGTTTACAAACACCGGGGAGGCGTTCTGATTGTTCTGGATCTGCGTCAGCCTGCGCTGGGTCACCCGCAGCCGGGCCAGCAGTTCCTCCACCGAGAAGGGCTTGGTGAGATAATCATCGGCACCGGCATCCAGTGCATCAATCTTATCGCTCTCCTCGCTTCTTGCGCTGATTACGATAATGGGCACATAGGACCAGCTGCGGATCGTCTTGATCACTTCCACACCGTCTATATCCGGCAGCCCCAGATCCAGAAGAATTACGTCCGGATTGTGGGAAGCCGCCTCCATGATTGCCGCCTCTCCGGTCACTGCCGCAACAAAATGGTAATCGTGGGCCTTTAAGGTGGTGGTAATGAGATTGCGTACAGGGGTATCATCCTCCACCACCAACACCTGAATTTTACTCATGTAGTGTTACCTCCTCAAGGGGAAGTGTGAACTCAAACACGCTTCCATGGGGCTGATTGTCCGAAACCGCAATGGTTCCTCCGTGGGCTTCCACAATGGCCTTGCACAGATACAGTCCCAGTCCCAAACTGCGGCGATTATCCGCTATTTTACTGGAACCGCAGTAAAACTTATCAAAAATCTTCTCTTTGTCCTGATCGGATATGCCTTTTCCCGTATCCGAAATCCGGACACTGGCCATATTTCCCTTTTTGGCGGTGGCAATCACGATGGACGAACCGGGAGATGTATACTTGACCGCATTGTCGATAATATTCACAATGACCTGCACCATCAGTCGGGCATCTGCCTTTACAAAGAGGAATTCTCCATCGGAAACCGTGGAAATCTGATGGGTTTTCCCCTTCCGGTCGATGTGATGCACTGCCTCTTCCACAATATCGTCCAGAAGCTCTGCCGATGCACGCAGGGTCATTCTGCCCTCTTCGATTCGGGTGGCAGACAGAAGGTTTTCCACAAGGTTTATAAGCCACATGGAATCATCGTAAATATCCGAGTAAAGCTGGTGCTTTGTCTCCTCGTCAAAGCTGGCACCGTTGCTGAGCAGATTGCTGGCATTGCCGGAAATGGTTGTCAGCGGTGTGCGAAGATCGTGGGAGATGGTGCGCAGCAAGTTGGCACGGAGCTGTTCGCTTTCTGCCAGAATGGCTGCCGCCTCTTTTTCCCGAGCGTTTTTCTCATTTTCCAGAGCCAGTGCACACTCGCCCAAAATAGACAGAAGGATTCCGTATTCGGAGGCATCCAGCGGTGCATTTTCCGCCTCAATGCCCACCACGCCGTAAACACACTCGTTAACCCGCAGTGCCAGATACAGATACCGGGCATCCGAAAGCGTGTCGGTGGTGGCACCTGCCGCATGGTTGTTTTTCAGCACCCACTGCACGGTCTTTTGCTCCCGCTCCCAATCGTAGCAGGACTTGCTGCTGCCGTTGGTGGGAAACAGATGAGGCCGGGATAAGACCCCTTCCACATTTTCAAAAATAACAATGTTTCTTTCCAGCAGTTTCCCGATCTGCTTTGCAGTGGCATTGATGATTTCATCCTTATTTTTCACTTTGGAGAGGAGCTGATCCGTATCAAACAGGATTTTTGTGCGCCGGGCAATCTTTGCAGACTGTCCTGCCTGCTCTTTATAGGAACTGGCCAGGGTACCGGTAATGTATGCCGTCAAAAACATAATAAGAAAGGTGATGGGATACCCGGTTCCATAGGTCATAAGCGAAGAGCGGGGGGAAGTAAAGAAAAAGTTAAAGATAAAAACACTGGCTACCGAAGAAACCAGAGAGTAAACACGATGGGATGTGGTAATGGATGTCACCAGAACCCCCAAAATATAGACCATGATAATATTGGCTTCCGTAAAGCCCAGTCCGTCAATAAGGAAGCCCAGCATGGTGGCACAGGCCAAAATGCCTGCACTTTTTGCTGAATTGCACAGAATATCCAGTTTATTGGGCCGCTTTGTCTTTTTGCCCCTGTACACCGGTCCTGCATTCTGGTCCGGTATAATGTGGATATCCACTTCCGATGCATAGCTTAAAAGCTGCTCTGTCAGAGGGGCCTTGCCCAGCCGATGCTTTCTCGTAATGTCACTGCGGCCCAGCACGATTTTTGTAATTCCGGACAGACGGGCAAATTCTGCGATCTGGTAGGGTACGTCTTCCCCGTAAACCATCTCGATATTTGCACCCAGTTCCTCTGCCAGCTTCTGGTTATCCTGCAGACGCTTCCGATCCTCCGCAGAGACCTCCGCAAAATCCGGTGTCTCCACAAACAGGGCCGTAAACTGACCGTTGAAGGCATGGGCCATTCGGGCCGCTGTGCGAATGATTTTTGCATTGGAGGGAGCCGGTGAAAGACAGGCCAGAATATGCTCATCGGTGTGGAAGCTGCCCACCTGCTGCAGCCGGTCTGACAGCCGTTTTACCCGGTCTGCACACCGCCGCAGTGCAATCTCCCGCAAAGCCGTCAGATGGGCAATGGTAATCTGACTGCAGGAAATCCCCTGCTCCCGGAGTCGATCCATCAGCTCCTCAGGCTCTATGTCGATAAGCTCTACCTGATCTGCCTTGTCAAATACAGAATCAGGGATACGCTCCCAGGCCGCAATGCCTGTAATGGCTGCCACCGTATCCCTAAGGCTTTCAATATTGCTTACGTTCACCGTGGTATACACGTCAATTCCGGCCTTTAAAAGCTCGTCAATGTCTTGATACCGCTTACGGTGACGGCAGTTTCTGCCGTTGGTGTGGGCCATCTCGTCCACCACAATCAGATCCGGCTTTCGGGACAGCGCCCCGTCCAGATCAAATTCTGCCTTCCCGTCCACCATGACAGGCGGCAGCTGGGGCAGCCCCTCCATTACGGCAAGGGTCTCTTTTGTATTGTGGGGGGCAATATAGCCCACCAAAAGATGGATGCCCTGGGCCTTTGCCGCATGGGCAGATTGCAGCATGGCCCGGGTCTTTCCGCTGCCCTCAGCATAACTGAAGAACAGCTTAAGTCTGCCTCTGGAATCTAGCTTCAAGGGCTTCACCTCCCTGTGATCCTATCAATTCTATCACAAAAGAACCGATAATTCCACCGGGAAGCCCCATGATAAATGCGTTAAATATGGAAGCACTTGTGAACTGCCTTCTGCAGTCCCAGCACCAGAATGGATTCGTTCTTTTCGAGAACCGTATCCGCAGAGATGTTTAGATTCAGGTGACCGTTTATACGGATGCCCAGAATGTTAATGCCGTATTTATTGCGGATATCCAGCTGAAGGATGGTCTTACCCCACCAGTTTTCCGGGATTGCCAGCTCAAAGATAGAGTTTTCGCCGTCCAGCTCAATATAATCGAGAATATGCTCAGAGGTGCAGCGAATGGCTGTCCAGGAGGCCAGCTGCTTTTCCGGGTAAACCACTTCATCTGCGCCGTTTCTCAGCAGAAACTTCTCCTGCACGCCGGTCGCGGCTCTTGCCACCACTTTCCTGGCTCCCAGCTCTTTCAGCAGGGAGGCTGTTTCCAGAGAGTTCTGGAAATTATCGCCGATGGCAACAATGCAGGTATCAAAATTCCGAATACCCAGAGATTTGAGGAACTCTTCGCTGGTGCCGTCACCGATCTGGGCATTGGTAACAAAAGGCAGGGCCGCATTGACCCGCTCTTCGTCGCTGTCTACCGCCATAACCTGATGATTGAGGTCATTCAGCTTCATGGCAATATGTCTTCCGAATCTGCCAAGTCCAATCAACAAAATCGATTTCATTTTTCTTTCTCCTTATCCAACCGTCAGTTTTTCCTGCGGTAATCTTGCTGTGTTTCCCTGTTTCCCGGAAACAGTTGCAAAAATGAGGGTCAGTCCTCCGACTCTTCCCAAATACATCAAAATGATCAAAATGCACTTGGACACCATGCCCAGCGTGGGGGTAATGCCCAGGGTAAGGCCAACCGTACCCACAGCGGAGGCTGTCTCAAAAAGGCAGGTCAGCAGAGGCAGTCCCTCTACAGCACTGATGATAAATCCGCCTGTCAAAAACAGGACCATATACATAGACAAAATAGTTGCGGCACTGCGAATGGTATCGCTGTCGATTCTGCGGCCGAAGAAATGGGTGTGCTCCTTGCGGCGGAACACAGAAATGGCCGTGGAAAGCATCACCGCCAAAGTGGTGGTTTTCATACCGCCGGCTGTAGATCCGGGAGAGCCGCCGATGATCATCAGAATGATCATAATGGCAATGCCCACTTCGCTGATCAGTGTCAGATCCACCGTGTTAAAACCGGCGGTTCTGGGGGTAACAGACTGGAACAGAGAGCTGTAAATTCTCTCCGCCATAGGCAGATTTGAAAACTCCATGAAGAAAAAGTATACGGCAGGCAGCAAAATAAGAAGTGCCGTGGTGACCAAAATCACCTTACTCTGCATCCGGTATCTTTTAATATGGTGCTTATGGGTCTTAATATCATCCCATGTCATAAAGCCGATACCGCCGGTGATGATAAGGGCCATGATGGTAAAGTTGATCACGGGGTTGCCCATGAAATAGGTAAGAGAAGAATAGGGCGTTTTGCTGCCCATAAGGTCAAAGCCCGCATTGCAGAAAGCGGAAATGGAATGAAAGATGCCGTACCAGATTCCCTTGGCAAGGCCGAATTCCTTGCAAAATACCGGTGCCATCAAGGCTGCACCGATCAGCTCGATGAGAATGGTCGTTCGGATAATAAATCCGGTCAGTCGCACAATACCGCCCACTTTATGGGCAGAAATGGCCTCCTGCATGGTGCTGCGCTGCTTTAAGCTGATTTTCTTGCCGGAAAGGGTGGCTAGGGCCAGCGCAATGGTGATGACACCCATGCCGCCGATCTGAATCAGCGTAATGATAACAGCCTGTCCAAAGCCGGACCAATAGGTAGCCGTATCCTGCACGATAAGGCCTGTAACGCAAACTGCGGAAGTGGATGTAAAGAGAGCATCCGAAAAAGATGCTCCCATACGGTCCTGTGTAGATATCGGAAGGGTCAGCAGAATGCTTCCAAACAGAATGATTCCAAGAAACCCCAGAATAATGATTTGTGATGAGGATAATCGCTTCGCGATTTGTTTCATACCTGTACCTCCAGCCATGTCATCTTCGTATTATCGCACGGCGGCTATGAAGACTGTATTAACATTGCGTGTGCTGCATTAAGATTGTATTAAGATACTTATTCCCACCCAAAGGGAATAAATCGCCTGCCGGTTTCCCCAGCAGGCGACTTTTTATTTTTAAGCATCTTCTAATTCCATGCAGTGGCTTTCCGACTTCTCTGCATGGTTCCATTTGCCGGTCCAGTAGAAGATAATAGACAGGACCGTTGCAGCACCCCAGCCAATGGGCCAGGACATCCATATGCCGATGCAGCCCAGTTCCACAGCAAGCACTTTTGCCAGAACCACACGCAGCAGAAGGTCTGTAAAGGTTGCAATCATAAATTTACCCAACATACCGGAACCACGGAGCACACCGTCGCAAACCAGCTTAGTGGCCACCACAAAGTAGAAGGGTGCTACCACCTGAAGGAACTGGATGCCGGACATAAGTGCCTTGCCCTGAGGATCCTCCAGGAAGATGGACACCAGGCTCTTTCCTGCGAAGAAATACAGCAGCACAAAGGGAACACACAGCATCCACACCAGCTTAAGGCCTGCACGGCAGCCTGCCTTAATGCGATCCAGCTTCTCGGCGCCCAGATTCTGAGCGGTATAGTTGGAGATGCCGTTGCCCAGAGTGGTGAGAGAAGAGATCACCAGATTGTTCAGCTTAATGGCTGCGCTGTAGCCGGCCATGACGCTGGAACCGAAGGAATTGATGACACCCTGAATCACAATGTTGCCCACAGAGATGAAGCTCTGCTGCAAAATACTGGGAATTGCCACCACCGAGATTCTTCCCAGCAGATTCCAGGAGAACAGCGGCACGTTTCCTTCCGTTTTGATGCTTGTAAATCTGCGGAACATCACAACCAGTGCCAGCACGCAGCTGACGCCCTGGCACAGGAAGGTGGCCCATGCCACACCGTCAACTCCCATATGGAATGCGGTTACAAACAGAATATCCACTGCAATATTGGCTGTGGAGGAAAACGCCAGGAAAATAAACGGCGTTTTGGAATCTCCCAAGGCCGAAAATACACCGGTTGATATATTATAGTAAAATACGAAGGGCAGCCCCAGCACATAAATGTCCAAATACAGCTTGGAATCTGCCATTACGTTATCCGGTGTATTGATCATGTGCAACAGCTGACCGCTGCAGAAAAGGCCTCCTGCCATCAGTGCAGCGCAGAGCACACCGCCTGCAATCAGCGTGGTGTAAACTGCGGTCTTTAATTCATTGTAACGCTTGCCGCCGAACAGCTGGGACACAATTACGGAACATCCGATATTAGTGCCAAAGGCACACGCAATAAAAATCAAGGTGATTTCGTAGCTATTGCCCACGGCTGCCAGTGCATCCTCACCGAGAAACTTACCGGCTACCAGACTATCTGCAATGTTGTACAGCTGCTGAAAAATAATACTGCCAAACAGCGGAAGGCAAAACTTCCATAATACCGTTGACGGTTTTCCCACTGTTAAATCCTTATTCATGCCCATCCCCCTTTATTTCTGCTTCCTGTTTTTTGGGAAAAGAAAATAGCGCTGCCGTATAGCACAGATCTGCGCCTGCAATATACAGCACGAATGTCCAGGGCAGTACATTGCTGGCAGCTTTGCTGATTGCACCGATTACGAACCCGATTCCAATCGTAATGATGCAGATCCGCTCCCAAGCGGCGCATTGGATTCCGCCCTTTACCGTGCGGTGCATAAAAACGGCCACTGCCATGCACAGGCTCACGATCATGCATGCTTCTAACGCATTTTCCATGAGTATCCTCCTTCAACATCTGATCTATTGGCAGATGTAAGTCTTTTTCCTTAGAAAACCACACTTTTTCACTCTGTGCGGATTTTCCGTTGACTTGCACCCAATTGGATAGTATACTCAACTTATCACCATATGTAAAATATATCGTTCATATCGCTGTCATATTAAATTTGTATAGGTGAATCAACATGAATATCAATTTTGAGTATTACCGTGTCTTTTATTACGTTGTCAAATACCATAATTTCACACAGGCCGCCATTCAGCTTATGAATAACCAGCCCAATATTACCCGCATGATCCGGAATCTGGAAAACGAGCTGGGCTGCCGTCTGTTTACTCGCTCCAACCGAGGCGTTACCCTAACGCCGGAGGGGGCCGCTTTGTATGCCCATGTCAAAATTGCGGTGGAGCAGATTCTCCGGGGAGAAAAGGAAGTGCAGCATCTAATTGATCTGCAGAGGGGTTCCCTCTCCATCGGTGCCAGTGAGGTGGCACTGCGCTGCTTTTTGCTGCCTGTGCTGAAGGAGTACCAGAAGCGATACCCGGCAGTGCGGCTGAAGGTATCCAACCACTCCACCCCCCAGGCAATCACCGCCCTGCAGACCGGTGTGGTGGACATGGCATTTGTGACCACGCCTCTCGGAAATCTGCGGGAGCTGAACGTGACACCCATTCGGGAGATTCACGAGGTTCCCATCTGCGGCTCTGCCTTTGCCTCTCTGGCAGACAAAGCCCTTTCCTTATCCGATCTTGCCCAGTACCCCATTGTTTCCCTGGCTGAGCATACCCAGACCCATTTCTTTTACTCGGATCTGTTTGAAAAGTACGGTCTTATCTTCTCCCCCGATGTGGAGGCCGCCACAGCAGACCAGGTGCTTCCTATGGTAAAAAACAATCTGGGCATCGGATTCGTGCCGGAGGAATTTATTAGCAGCGAGGAAGCCTCCGACATTTACCGCATCCACCTGAATATTCCCATCCCGCCCCGGATGATCTGCCACATTCAAAGCCCCGACAGGCCCCTGAGCATTGCCGCCATGGCGCTGAATAAAATGATCATTCCCCAGCCGGATGCGCTTTAAGACGCAAAAACGGAGTGACATAAAATGTCACTCCGTTTTTGTGTATAGGAGAAGATTAGAAAAAAGTTGCAAACAAATTTAGCAGGTTGCGCCGCCCTTGACCTTCTTTTCCAGAATTGCGCTCTTGTCAATCTGCTGATTGAGGAGTTTATCCTGCACATAGTCAAAGCCCAGACGGGCAACGGTATCAGCAAACCGCTCGCCGGTGATGCCTTCATCCCGGAAGAACAGAATTGCACGCTCTACCAGATCCAGCACCTCTTCCTCAGAGGTAAACAGACGATCCAGCATACGGCCGTGGGCCACTTTTTTGCCCCATCTGCCGCCGATGTAAACTCTGTACCCATCGGTGTAGTCGGTGATTGCCCCAAACGGGCACTTATTCTTGCAGCGGCCGCAGTTGTTGCAGTCATCGCCAATAGTCAGCTTACCGTCCACCACTTGGGCAGTATGGATGGGACATGCCTTCTCCACCTGGCATACCTTACAGCCGTGGCACTTGCTGAGATCCAGCACCGGCACACGCTGACCGATAATGCCCAGGTCGTTCAGATCGGGCTTTACGCAGTTATTGGGGCAGCCGCCTACAGCAATCTTGAATTTATGGGGCAGGGTTACACTGTGGTAGCCCAGATAGAAACGCTCATGGATCTTCTGGCTGAGACCAAATGTGTCTATGAGGCCATACTGGCAGGTCGTGCCCTTACAGGACACAACAGGACGTACAAGAGAGCCTGTACCACCGGTCAGCAAGCCGTTTTCATTCAGAAATGCGATGGCTTCGTCCAGTTTTTCATATTTGACACCCTGAATTTCCATGGTCAGACGGGTGGTCATGGTAATCTCACCGCTGCCGAACCGCTCTGCAGCCTCGGCAATGACACGATGCTCTGCGGTTGTGATCTTACCGTTGCAGGTAATCACACGGACATTGAACACGTCGGGATACCGCTTATCCTGCAGGCAGCCCAGACCCTTTACCCGCTTGATCTCCTCAGGTGCAATGGTTCCGGTAGGGTTTTCGATTTTCACATTATTAAAGTAGGCACCGCCTTCCAATACCTTGGTATTGGTGTAGCCGTAGAACTTCAGTCTGTTCTGCAGGAAGTAACCACGCTTGCCCTTTGCACAGACCAGCAGCAGCTTTTCATCCTTATCGATGCCTTCAATGGGTCCGTTTACCTTGCCCAGATCCACCCAGGTGGCACCGAACAGCTTGGGAGCCGGCTGTACATCCAGTACCCGGTAATCCTTTGCAAGGCCCTCGGCATACTGAACCGGGGTAAAGGTCTCAAAAGCACCGCTCATCTTGTTCAGCAGAATGCTGCAGGCATGGACAAAGGGATGGATCGCCGTAGAGAAGGGTGGTGCATAGGAAAGATCCAGTGTCTCAAAATCGCTGACACGCATACCGGCGGAAATGCCCACCACGGCGATGTCTGCCATTTTATCCACAGCGCCGGCACCCAACACCTGAATACCCAGCAGCTTGCCGGAAGTGCGGTCGGCAATGACCTTAATGACAAAGCTGTCTGCATCGGAATAGTAATGGGCCTTATCGTCGTTTACACAGACCACGGTCACAGGATCAAAGCCTGCATCCAATGCCTGCTTCTCTGTAAGACCGGTACGTCCGGCATTCAAATCCTGTGCCAGCTTGACAACGCCGGTACCCAGACAGCCTGCATAAGAGGTCTTGGTGCCTGTGATGGTCTTGGCAAGGGCTCTGCCTGTAATATTTGCAGTGGAGCCCATAGCGGACCACTGCCGAGCGCCTGTAATGCGGTTTTTCACCATAGCACAGTCGCCTGCTGCATAAATGTCCGGCAGGTTGGTCTGCTGATATTCGTCCACAACAATTGTGCCCTTAATCATTTCCAGGCCGCTGTCGTTTAAGAAAGCCGTTGCAGGACGAATGCCAATACATAGGATTACCAGATCCGCAGGAATCTGACCGGCGCTGGTGACTACAGAGCGTGCGCTCTCGTCGCCTTCAATGGCCTGTACAGAAGTTCCGGTCAGAATCTTCATACCCTTCTGGCGCAGATGCTTTGCCGCATAGCCTGCCATTTCCGGATCCAAAATGTTAGGCAGGATCTGGTTGACCATATCGATCACGGTAACCGATACATTCTGCAGCATCAGATTCTCTGCCATCTCCATGCCGATGAAGCCGGCACCGACCACAACTGCCTTCTTGCAGTCATTTTTCTTAACGTATTCCCGAATGGCCACTGCATCATCGGGGGTTCTTACGGTAAACACACCCTTGCGCTCCAGGCCGTCCAGCTTGGGAACAAAGGGAGTGGCGCCGGTAGCAATAATCAGCTTATCGTAGGATACATCTTTTTCTGCTCCGTCTGCTAACGCACGGATGCGCACCGTCTTGTGACCTGCATCCACAGAAATTGCTTCCTGACCTGTAAATACCGCCGCACCTGTCAGTGCAGTAAACTTTGCAGGAGAATTGACGACCAGTTCTTCACGTTCTTCGATTTCGCCGCCTACATAATAAGGCAGTCCGCAGCCAGCATAGGAAATATCCAGTCCTTTGCTGTAAACTTCTACCTGCGCAGAGGGATCTTGGCGCTTGATTTTTGCTGCAGCCTTTGTTCCGGCTGCGACGGCGCCAATTACAACAACTTTCATACACATTCTCCTTATCCGTTGATCGGTTTTTCTTTACGCATTTTGTCTTGATTATATCAACTAATTATGATAAAATCCAATCATAGTTAGTTATGGTTCTATAAATTTTTCTTATCAAGGAGATACCTATGCTTGATTACAGGCTGGAGACATTTTTGTCCGTTTGCGATACGATGAACTACCGCAAAAGTGCAGAACTTCTGCACATTACGCAGCCGGCTGTTACGCAGCACATCCAGCATCTTGAGCACGTATACGACTGCAAGCTCTTCCTTTATGAAAACCGGCGGCTGAAGAAAACCTACTGCGCCGTGCTTTTGGAGCAGTATGCCCGCTCCATGCGGCTGAGCGAAGAAACGCTCCAGCGTGCCATCCACAACACCCGTATTCAGAAGCTGAGCGTAGGCGCCACCAAGACCATCGGCGAGTGTGTCATCGGAAAATATGTGGAAAACTTCATCACCTGTCCGGACAATGAGCTGTCTCTGGTAGTGGACAACACCCAGCGCCTTCTGGAAATGCTGGATCGCTGTGATCTGGATTTTGCCATGAT
>RCNI01001435.1_pt1 | contig 12822 bp, 10 predicted proteins | sample 2041151 | NCBI WGS metagenome assembly RCNI01 (sample SAMN09708214, study PRJNA481090) | feces metagenome | isolation source: feces | place: Antarctica: Albino Rookery | reverse complement strand
ATAAAAAGATCAAGAAGATTTTTCTTAAATGGTAACAATGTGAATTTTTTTGTTTTTTTATTGAATAAAAATATAATTTGTGGTATAACTAATGCATAAACTTGATAGAAAGTAAAAAAGCTTAAAAAAGCTTTAAAAAGAAAACAAAGAAAAGTTAGTCATAAATACGAAATAAATAAAATAAAAAAGGAGGTGAAAACCGTTACCAGTTTATAAAAACTAAAAATATTATAAAACTTGAAAAAGAAATACGATTACTTTACAGAAAGCTATTCAATATAAGAAGTAATAATATTCACCAAACAACGAATATGATATTAAAAACCAAACTATCAAGAGTTGTAATGGAAACACTTAATATTAAAGGAATGATGAGAAATCGTCATTTATCTAAAGCTGTTGCAGAAGAATACTTGTATGCTTTTAAAACTAAAATGAAATACAAATGCGAACTTTATGGAATAGAATCTATAGAAGCGGATAAATGGTTTCCTTCAATAGGAACAGGTATTTAAACAAGATTTATATATTTTTATATATTTTTGGCAACGGTAGTTAAAATGAAATCCGCTAAATTTAAATATTTTTATTTGCTAATTAGTTTTGTTCTTTTGTTTACCATATTTTTACCTTATTCAAAATCTTTAAAAGCTATTAATATTAGTATAGATGAAAGCAAAATCGAGGCTATTTCTATTAAAGAAGTTGTTGATGGAATAGAGCCTTTCGATGCAAATAATGAACGAGGAAATGATGCTAATGCATCTAACGGAATTGTTCGTTCTTTTGATGATATTAATTATACATTAGAATATGTTACTGCTTTAAAAACAAATAAACCACTTGAAGCAGCCTATATTATGGTAAAAATTGATTTACCATATCCAAAAGAAGTTGCAACTTTTAATCTTGATGCAATGTCTTGGATGATAGATCCTCAAATCACAGAAGATCCAGAGACTCATCATCAAGTACTTCTGGGTAAAAGACTTTTAAAAAATACTGCAAGTAAAAACTCTATTCCTGGAATAGGTACACTTTCAGTTGGAATAAAAGTTCAAGCAGCACCTAATCAAACAAAAATTCAGCCATCTTTTAGTTTGTGGATGGAAGGAAATACTGAAGATGAAGTGAAAACAATAAATAATTCTGTAACTATTGTTTCTGCTGCTCCTAAATACAGTATAAATATTCAAAAAAATACAATGTTGGACTCTCTTGATTATTACAATTTCAATACTGGTGAAAAAGGAACGGCAAATGATGGTGTTTCTATAAAAGGACGTATGGAAGGTTATGGCTTAAGTTTTGAGCTTCTTAATGATTCTAGTGAGAAAAAATTAAAAGGACTTGAATTACCTAAGGGTGATATAAGTTTTATTTTGACATTAAAACAATCAGAATCAGAATCTTCCAATAACAATGATTCCTCTGTTAACGATAGCTTTATTCCTCTTATTTGGGATCATGTTAACCAATCTAAAATTGAACCTTTTGCTACAAGAGGAAATTGGAACCGAAATCTTTTTTGGAAAGGCAACAAAACTGGGGTCTATCCTTACTGTTCAGCTCCTCTTTCTTATAATAATAAAGCTGATTTTTCTACTGTAAAGAATAGTGGAAAATGGACAGTGGATAAAATTTCCAAAAATCAATACAGAGTAACTATTAGAGATTATGAATTTGATGAAAATTATGTTTTTCCTCATTATGGGTACAATGCTAATACTGATTCCCCTAAACAATTTAAAGATAATGAAGGTATTTTTGCTACAAGTTATTTTCAGATTCTTTTAAGACTTCCTGAAGATGTAGCTTCTCCTACTAATTATTATCTAACAGTTGAGGCTTCTGATATTGAAACCACATCAATGTCAAATGATAAAGTTTCAATACAGCCTGATAAAGCAACAAGTAAACATGTCTCTTCTATTACACTTTATCCTCCTGGGTCTATGTCAAAAGATTTAAGATTAAGAAAGTGGAATGAAGATCCTAACATTTGGACTGATTATTTATCTACATTCTATTACACAGGAGATTCAGCAGCAATGACAGGTACAGATTTCTGTCTTGAAAATGAACTTTATTTTAAATCTGATTATGTAACAAGATCTGTTGATTATTTTGTAAAATTTGACGGAAATGCCCTTGAACCTTCTGGTAATAAAAATGATTATAGAGCTCGTATTTTATGTCAAGATGCTTATTTATCTCACGATAAGTTTAAAATTTTATATGCAGCAAAGCCTGATGGCTCAAATTGGAATAATAATGATGAATTTAATGAATCAACAGAAAAAGATATGATTTTTTATGATTCTCTGGAAGAATTAAAACAATCAGGTAAGTTATGTGTTGGTTATCTTTATGAAATAAGAAATACAGATATGTATACTTCTTCTTTTACATTAATTGCTACCCTTTCAAATAAATTAACAGTTAAGAATGATTCTAACCTAATAAATAAAACATATCCTATTATTTCAAGTTTTACGTTATGGCATGATGATATCGATCATACATATAGTCATAATAGTGGTTCAGTTCAACCACCTAACGATGGAAGAGTTGATAATCATAACATTTATTATATAAAAACTGAATATGATGATTCTGGAATAATGCAAGAAGGAACACATAATGGTGGTTGTTTATATGGGCAATCTTTACTTGTAATTGGATATGAATCTAGAGTTTCACAAGAAATAGTTCAAAAAGATATTAATGGGAATGAGAAAACTGCTTTCGATATGGATATTAATGAAAGAACAGTAACTTATAATATTCAACCTTCAATTTACCATAAATCTAAAGTTGATAAAAATACAGATATTATTGTGCGAGAAGAACTTCCTCCTTCTTTAACATATATTCCTGGAACAGCTTATTATGGTCTATATAAAAAGGAACCAGAAATAACACCAATGGAAAATGGATGGAATGCTCTTGTCTGGAAATTTACCAATATTTCAATAAATAACAAGTTTGACACAATAAGTTTTTCTTGTAAGATAGGTAAACCAGGAACGATAAAAGATGTAAAAAATAATGAAGGAATAACAACTATAGCTAAAATCAGTGGTAAAGAAGATTTCAGAGTTCATTCAAGCAAAAACCAAAATCTTTATTATAAGTCTTTTTCTTGTATAAAATTGAATGCTATTTCTATTTATAAAGACGTAGATAAACCTATTGTTAATAAAGGTGAAGATTTTGCCTTTACTCTTAGTTTTGCAAACAACAGTCAAAATAAATTAGGTAATTCTTCTTTATATGATATTTTGCCTTATAATAAAGATATAAGAAACAGCAATTTCCATGGTGGATACAAAATAACTTCTATTACTCTTGATTTTACTAATGCTCCTAAAACTTTCAGTAAGTTCAATATTGCTAAGCATCCTGTAAAGATGTCAAAAGATCTTTCTTTGCAGACTGCTGATTTTGAAACTATTAATAATTTTAAGTCCTGGTATGATATGCCAACAAATACAAAACCTTCTGATAAAAATGTTATTGTTGATAATTTAAGAAGAACTATAACTTATACAAGTACTTATGAAGACATAACAGCTTTGAAATTTGATATAGACTTAGAAGGACTTGAAAGTGTCGATATTAAAATTGCAGTTTCTCCTACAACTAAAGATTTACAAAAACAGCAAGATGGAGATGTTTATGTGAATAATTTTTATCAATATGCTGATAAGCAAATTGCAAAAGCTGAAAGCAATAATGTTTCTGTTCAGATATTAGATGACATCACTATTACTAAAAAATGGAGTGATTTTGATAATAAATTTAATACTAGAAGCGATATTGAAGTGAATATTTATCAGAATGGACATTTCTTTAAAAAAATAAAATTAACTGATACAAACAAAGTTGATGCCCATACCTGGGAATATCATTTACAAGGAGTTCCTAAGTATACAAATACAGGAAGTCTTTACCAATACACTATAGAAGAAATTATCACCCCTACATTAAAAGAAACTTACAAAGAACCTGAATATGACCAGACAAATTTAATTGTCTTTAACAATGTGAAAGTAAAGTCAGAAATGCTTACACATAGAATTATTTTTTGCAAACAAATTGTTAATGCGCAAGGTAAAGAAGCTGATATTGAAGACTTTGAATCGATAAATATGAATAAGAATGAAGAACATCTCTTCTTGATAAAGCTTAGAGATAACACTGGAAAAAATATTAGTTATCAAGGAATTCTTTCTGATAAAGGTGATTTGATTTTTAATAATATTCGCCCTGGGACTTATGTAATCGAAGAACTTCCCATTCAAAATTTTGATTTTATAAAATTCGAAGAAATGACAGCAAGTTCAGATAGTATAAAACTAGAAAAGAAAGATGGAGAATATTTACTTACAATTCCAGAAACAACAGAACAAGATGAACTAATCAAAATAAAAACAATTAATAAGATAAAAGATTTTTCTCCTTATGCTTCAATTGATTCTGAGGAAAATCTATATAAAAAATAACTGAAAAAACCACTAGAATTTTTCTAGTGGTTTTTTCTTGAAAAATATTCAAGTTATGTGATATAATTATTAATAACATATACAGAAAGGAGCCTTTTAAATGTCAGAAAATCAATTAATTTGTAAACCTAATCTTGAAAAGGATTTAGACCCTGAACAATTAAAAGCTGTAAATGCACCGTTGACAAATACTTGTGTTTTTGCTGTTGCTGGAAGTGGAAAAACAAGAGTTCTAACATATAGAGTCGCAAATTTAATTGACAATGGAATCCCAGAAGAAAACATGATTTTATTAACTTTTACTAATAAAGCTGCGAATGAAATGGTTGATCGAATTAAGAAATTGTTAAATAAAACCAAATTAAAGCTAACAGCAGGAACCTTTCATAGTATTGCAAGTATGTTTTTAAGAAAATATGCAGAGAAAATCGGCTATTCTAAAAATTTTAATATTCTGGATGATAAGGCTCAGAAGAGATTAATTAAAGCTTGTAGAGATGAGTACGTCAAAAATTACAAAGTAAAGGATACGGAATTTCCTTCATTTTCTGTGCTTACTGAGATTTATTCAGGTTCAATAAATCATAATATTTCATTTGTTGAATATCTGAAAATGTATTATCCATATTTCAGGGGAGTTACAATTGATGGTATTTTACTTATTTTTGAAGATTACGTTGCAAGAAAAAACGAAACTAATTGTATGGATTTTGATGACTTACTACTTAATTTCTATGATTTATTACAGGAAAAGGATATCAGAGCTGAAATAAATGATTATTTTAAATATATCTTTGTTGATGAATATCAGGATATTAACTGGATTCAGTATGAAATTCTTGAATTATTAAATGCAAATGATAATATGTTTGTTATTGGCGACTCCAACCAATGTATTTATCAATTTAGAGGCTCAAATGATAAGTACATAGATCTCTTTGAAAAAACACATGAAAATGTAAATAGATTTCATCTTACTTATAATTACAGATCTTCTCCTGAGATCTTGAAATTAGCACAGTGTTCTATTGATAATAATAACTTAAAGTATCCAACATTATTAAACACAAAAAATGAATCAGGAGAAAAACCTTTTGTCTTTGGGACAGAGTTAAAAGAAGATCAGTTAAAACTTATGGCAGAAGATATTATACAAAATCACAGAGATGAATTAAGTGAAGTCGCTATCCTTGTAAGAAAAGGAGCCGAGGTTGAAAAGATAAAAGAAACATTGACTGCAGAAGGACTTCCTGTTAGAATAAAGGGTGGAAATAGCCTTTTAAAGACAAAGCATTTTAATGATATCTATAATATCTTAGCATTCTTCACAAATCCTGCAAATGAAGTTGCCTGTAAGCACACTTTGAGTTTGTTTGGAATTTATAATAATAAGATTCAAGAGATTTATGAAAATTTAAGAGTTAATAAATTTAATTTAAATTCATTTTCTTTAAAATTATCGCCATCTATTTCAGCAACCATAGAGTTAATTAAAGACATTTATAATCAGCCTTATTCCAATGTTTCAGATAAAATAGAACAGATAAGAACATCTTTTTATGAAAGATATGCTCAACTAAACTATACAAATATGGATAAAGTTGATGAAGACTTGGACGAATTAGTATTAACTTCTAAGAGATTTAAAAATCTTTCTCAATTTATAGACTTTTATGTTCTAGAAAGAGTAAAAGAGAAAGAAATAATAAAAAAAGACAGTGTAACAATCATTACGATGCACAAGGCAAAAGGTTTGGAATGGAAGTACGTTTATATCCCTAACTTAAATAAGACAGAATTTCCTCGCTCAAGAGAAGCAGATATTAACGATAATACTGACCAAGTCCAAAATGAACGAAAACTATTTTATGTAGCAGTAACAAGAGCTAAAAACGAATTAGTTCTTTCTTACAGTATGGAAGAAGATAAAAGAAAGCTTGGACCTTCTGTATTTTTAGAAGAACTAGATCCTGATGTTTTTGATCATGATTTTTATTAAAGGAGGATTTTTATGAGTAAATTACTTAATCCTTTTGAGGATGCTTATACTGAGGTTAAATTTTATTACAATAAAGACTTTAATGGTCTTGATATGGATAAAATTAAGACAATCGTGAGTAAATATAGACAAACACACTCTCCTGAAATCAAAAAATCGATGGAAGAGTTTCTGGGGAAAGAAAAGACTCGATTTTTTATTAAAGAATTTGTTGAAGATGTGGATAGAAAGACTAAATATGTTAATAAATTTTCAGTAGTTGATAGACCTGATGAAATTTCAACACTAAGAACTATTTGCAGTGAGCTGATTTTAAATTATGATAAGATTCGAGGTATTACTTAATGGATTTATCAGTAATAGAAAAACTTGCATTAAAAGAAGCAGGATTAGAAAAAAGACCTGAAAATATTAAAATCATTTATTTGGATTTGCTTGATTTTACAAATTTAAAGAAAGACAATATTCCTAAAGAAATCCTAGATTGTCCAGTAATAACAATAGAAAAAGATTCTATTTATCAGATAATTGTTAACCATACTATCCTGGCAGATAAAGAGTATTATGTTTGTGAACTTTATGCTTTTCAGTTAATTCAACTGTTAATGAAAACAAAATATACAAATATCAGAATGAATGTAAAAACCAATTTTTTATATCGTTATTCCATAGTGGGGTTTGATGCTTATTGTGAATATCAAAATCTATTAATGACTTTTAAAGTCATGGAACAGTATTATAATAAAGTATCTCAAAAGAAAAACCCTTATACTTTCAAAACCAATAAAAAAATAGCTTTAAAAGTAATAAGAGGTTCTTTCTTGAAAAATAATAGACATGAACATTTATCAAGTCTGCTTTATGGTATTGCGAGAATAAAAAATTATGATTTTAATAATTGTATTAATGAGGCTGAAAAAGCTTCACTTGTTAATGAGTTTTATTTTATGTTAAATAATCCTGACACATTAACTACAAAATATTTTAATAAATTAGGATTATTAGCTAGTAATATAACAAAAAAGAGCAACGTTTAGTTGCTCTTTTCTTTTATTACTTCAAGAACCGTAGGTGTTACCAGCCCTGAAATATCTTCCTTATTTTTAATTTTCTCTCTTACCTTAGTTGCACTAATATCTTTATATTGCTCATTGTCTGTTCCAACAATATACTTTGTATCCTTAAAAACTTCATTACATTTTTTAGTAATATACTCAGAAGAGTCATTTCTCTGCAAAACATAGAAACAGAATTCAGTTAAAAGCTGCTTGTTGTGTCTCCATTTTCCAATTTCTTGAAGTTTATCGCTTCCTAATGCAAAATATACATTATTGCTACCATATTTATCTTTAACCTCAGTTAAAGCATCATAGGTACAAGTTTTTTCAACACCTAAAATCAATACATTCGGAATGTTATAAGTCATATTAACAAGCATATCCAATCTTTCTTCTTCACTATAAGCCCAGTCATTATTTCGTTTCTGCTTTCTATTTAAAAATTCTTGATTAGAAATAGCAAAGATAACATAATCAAAAGAATAAGCAGCCATTGCAGATTCAATCATATTATAGTGGGCAATAGTAGGAGGATTAAAAGCTCCTGTAAATAATAATATGTTTTCTGTTTTAGGATTATAAAAAAGTTTTATTTTATTGATAACTTCATATTTTTGGTTTAAATCGTAAATACTGATAACACCATTTGCTATAATAACATAACCTTCTTCTTCAACTTTGATTGTTAATTCACCTTTATTATATCTAAATGCAACATAGTTAGAACTAACAATAATTTCAGGAGTAAAAGGCAAAACTTTCATTAAAGATAATGCATTTACTTTTTTATTTTCATTTTGAAGTTTCTTAAAAAGTTTCTGTTCCACTCGCTTCTCTCCTTTCTTTATTATTAATATAATTATACACCATTTTATAGATGAAATCAACAAAAAAACTTTCCATGCATAATAATATTTTTTATTTTTAAAAGGTCTTGACTTTTTACTAATAAGAGCTTATAATAATAACATAAATAAAAAATATAAAAACAAGAAAGGAGAACTTAACGATGATGAAGTCTACAATGAATAATACAATAAAATCATATAGTACAAAGTCAGGAACTGTTTATTTAGGCAGCTCCAATTTAGTCATGCATTCAATATTGTATTTAAATTCATATAAAGACTTCTAAGCCTTGCTAATAAGCGGGGAAAAGATATTTAGATCATTGTTAGTTCCTTCCTTGTGAAGATAAAAACAATAAAATTCTAATTTCTAAAAAATTTATAACTTTTTATAGAGTTGTAATCGAAGTCTTTACGAAGATTTTGATTGCAACTTTTTTTATTAAATAAATTTCTTAATAAAAAATCAAAAAAGCTTGACAAATCAAAAAACATATGTTATAATAAATACATCAAGTGAGATATGGAGATGTACTCAAGAGGCTGAAGAGGCTCCCCTGCTAAGGGAGTAGGCCAAGAAATTGGTGCGAGGGTTCAAATCCCTCCGTCTCCGCCATGTTTTCTTATTTGGGCGCTTAGCTCAGCTGGTCAGAGCTTTCGGCTCATAACCGAATGGTCCAGGGTTCAAGTCCCTGAGCGCCCACCACATATTGCCAAGTAGCTCAGTTGGCAGAGCAATCGGCTGTTAACCGATCGGTCGTGGGTTCGAGTCCCACCTTGGCAGCCATTTATGGTGAGATGGCAGAGTCTGGCTTATTGCACTGGTCTTGAAAACCAGCGAACCAAAAGGTTCCGAGGGTTCGAATCCCTCTCTCACCGCCATTTTTTTAATTTAATATGCTGGTGTGGCGGAACAGGCAGACGCAAGGGACTTAAAATCCCTCGGTGGCAACATCATACGGGTTCGATTCCCGTCACCAGCACCAATATGCGGTTATGGTGGAATTGGCAGACACGCTTGACTCAAAATCAAGTGAGAGCGATCTCATGAGGGTTCAAGTCCCTCTAACCGCACCATATGCGCCAGTAGCTTAGTTGGTAGAGCACCAGACTTTTAATCTGGGGGTCAGGGGTTCGAGCCCCCTCTGGCGCACCAATATGTGCCATTAGCTTAGTTGGTAGAGCACCAGACTTTTAATCTGGGGGTCAGGAGTTCGAGCCTCCTATGGCACACCAATATGGGTAGGTATGCAAGTGGTTAAAGCAGGCTGACTGTAAATCAGTTCTTTCGGGTTCGGGGGTTCGAATCCCTCCCTGCCCACCAATTTATTCAAGATTAAACAATAACTTTAATATTATATGGGTAGGTATGCAAGTGGTTAAAGCAGGCTGACTGTAAATCAGTTCCTTTTGGTTCGGGGGTTCAAATCCCTCCCTGCCCACCAATATAAAGAAAAGAAAGGAAAGTTACTGAATAACATTAAGGAAGAATAGAATTAAGTACAAGTAATCTGTTATAAAGATGTTTTTCAGTATCTTTATAAGGAAAAACATTATGAGATTATTTTTAGCTATTTTGATTTCGATATTAATTTCTGGTTCAGTGATTATTTGTATTGCTTCCATTTTTGTTAATAGCCTTTATAAAACACCTCAGGAAGAGGAGGCTGAGATGCAAGAACAGGCTAAATTTCTTTATGAACAAGCAAAGAAAAAAGAAGAAAGAAAGAAATATAAGATTTTCTTTTAAATATGCTGGTGTGGCGGAACAGGCAGACGCAAGGGACTTAAAATCCCTCGGTGGTAACATCATACGGGTTCGATTCCCGTCACCAGCACCAATATGGTGAGGTGGCCGAGTCTGGTTTATGGCACTGGTCTAGAAAACCAGCGAACCGAAAGGTTCCGAGGGTTCGAATCCCTCCCTCACCGCCATTTTTTATCAAAAAATAAATTAAATTATACATAAAGATAAAAAGAATAGCCCCTGATTGTTGAAAAGTCTTATTTCGGCAGTTCAAATCTGCTATATATTTTGTATGGTGGTTATGGTGAAGTAGGTTATCACGCCAGATTGTGGCTCTGGAGGCCGTGGGTTCAAATCCCACTAACCACCCCATTTTTTAAAAAAATATTTACAATTCTATTGATTTTTGATAGAGTTTGTGATATAATTATTTCATAAGTTAAATATTCTGTCTTAGCTCAGTTGGTAGAGCAATCGGCTGTTAACCGATCGGTCGTGGGTTCGAGTCCCACAGACAGAGCCATTATGCAGTAGTAGCTCAATTGGCAGAGTTCCTGCCTTCCAAGCAGGCTGTTGCGGGTTCAAGCCCCGTCTACTGCTCCAATATGCTGGCATAGCTCAATTGGCAGAGCAGCTGACTTGTAATCAGCAGGTTGCAGGTTCAATTCCTGTTGCCAGCTCCACTTATGCAGTAATAGCTCAATTGGTAGAGTTCCTGCCCTCCAAGCAGGTTGTTGCGGGTTCAAGTCCCGTTTACTGCTCCATATGCTGGTGTGGCGCAATTGGCAGCGCAACTGACTTGTAATCAGTAGGTTGCAGGTTCGACTCCTGTCACCAGCTCCATAAGTTAATTTAAGTCCTTCTAATAAGAAGGGCTTTTTTTGTTGTCTTTCTTTCTAATATTCTTAAAATTTTTTCTAATATCTATTGATTTTATAGCACATATATGCTATAATTTAATTAGGAAAATTAGAAAGGAGACTATAATAAAAATGTCAAGACCAAGATGTGATAATTCTATTTTTAATGATTATAATATAACTATTAAAAACAATGTTATAACATATGTCACTCCTGACCGTACTTATACAAAACCTTTTAATCTGACCTATTATGATTTTATTCATCAGATTAAAAGCATTAAGCAAGAAAAACCTTATTATGATGCAATTAAGGAAGGTTATCGAGATAAAGATATCGAATTCGGTTCTATCCCTTTTATGAGTTTCGCTTTTTACTATACTGTTTTTTATTACGGAAGAGTTCCTTCTTTTTCAGAATTCAAAAATAAGTATTTCAAGCTTTTTTGCAAAGAATCAGGGGATATGGTTATTTTTAAGGACTGCTTTAAGGATAAATATTCTTTTCCTAAAAAGGCGATTGAAGGAAGACTTTTCAGAGCTTTTTATTCTTATTATAGAGAGCTTGAACTTCTTACATATTTATCTTCAATCAGTGGCTTTTCAGCTGAATATGATTTCCATAAAGATAGAGATGGTGTAGATATTACTGTAACAAGAAATAACCATGTTGTAGAACTCGCAAGTTATCTAAATTCCAAAAATGGCAGTGAGTTTAAACATCGCAAAAATACAATTCGTCATGATGCTGAAAAAATGAAAACTGTAATTGATGTAAAAGCCGCATTTCCTCGTGAAAGCAATCAGATGATGATTGTTAATCATGTTTATTTACATTCTAAGGAAAATATGAAAACTCTCTCTCAGACAATTTTAGAAAAAACAAATTAATTTTCCTAAAAAGTATTGACATGGATTTGGTTATGTGTTATACTGATTACAGTTGAAAAAGAGATAAAAACAACTAATAAACAAATTTTGAAAGAAAGGAGAAATTACTACTATGAATACTATCGTAATCGGAAGAAGCATTGATATTAGAGATTGGTTCGCTGCACCAGCAGATCGAGCTATTATTGTCATGCCCAAAAAATTCATGGTAGCAAATTCATAACTTTCACAGAATTAGTTTTTAATACTGTTTTAAGCTGCAGCTACCATGATAAGATCTGAAATTTCGGTCTTTGTGATAACTGCAGTTTTTTTTATTATCGGGGCATAGTTCAGTTTGGTAGAACGCTTGATTTGGGATCAAGAGGCCGCAGGTTCGAGTCCTGTTGCTCCGACCATTTTATATCTGGATGTAGTTCAGTTTGGTAGAACGCTTGGTTAGGGACCATGAGGCCGCAGGTTCAAGTCCTGTCATCCAGACCAATATGCTGATGTAGCTCAATGGATTAGAGCAGCAAACTACGAATTTGCAGGTTAAGAGTTCAAGTCTCTTCATCAGTACCATGCTATTGTAACGCAGTTGAGAAAATATGTTATTTTTAATTTTAATGATAAAGTCGAGTGTCTAATCTCTCCAATAATTTGTGTTTGTATCACAATCGGTAATGAGGTTGCGAATATTCTGGAAACAAGTGGTGAAGTCATAACCATAGAAATGGAATTGTGCAATTGCGTTGCAGGTTCGAGTCCTGCCAAACACACCACTTTAAATATGGGGTCTTAATTCAACTGGTAGAATATCTGCTTTGCAAGCAGAAGGTTATGGGTTCAACTCCCATAGGCTCCACCATATATGGCTCAGTAGTTCAGTTGGTCAGAACGCCGCCCTGTCACGGCGGAGGTCGAGGGTT
>RCNI01001434.1_pt1 | contig 12822 bp, 10 predicted proteins | sample 2041151 | NCBI WGS metagenome assembly RCNI01 (sample SAMN09708214, study PRJNA481090) | feces metagenome | isolation source: feces | place: Antarctica: Albino Rookery | reverse complement strand
GGATAATATCCCGGAGCATACGGGCGCCAACAGGATCCAAGCCAACTGTTGGTTCATCCATAAACAAAATCTCAGGATCATTGATAAGTCCTCGCCCAATTTGCAGCCGTTGGATCATCCCTTTTGAATACGTTTCTGCCAAGCGGTCAGCAGCATCTGTCAGTTCTACAAGCTCGAGTATTTCTTCAATCCGCTGTTCCCTCTGCTGGGTATCCAACAAATACAGGTTGGCAAAATACCGCAGGTTGTCTCTTGCAGAAAGCCTGCGATAAACACCCATTTCGCCGCCAAAGATAAAATTGATGCGTTTGCGGATATGCTTTTCCTTTCCAAAGGTATCATAGCCAAACACCTTACAAACGCCGGAAGTAGGAGCCAATAAAGTGGTAAGCATTTTAATTGTAGTTGTTTTACCGGCTCCGTTTTGTCCCAGCAGGCCAAAAATCTCACCTTTTTTTACAGAGAAGTCAATTCCCCGCACTGCCTCAACAACTTCCTTTTTCCTGTGCAGCACACCCTTATAGGTTATGTACTCCCGATGCAGGTCTCGTACTTCGATAACAGTATCCATAACTACCTCCAACTTGTTCTATGATTATCTAATTTCATTATAATCAAACTCTCTAGGAAGTCAATAAAAAAACTGCCTGCGGATTCTCTCCGCAGGCAGCACCATTGTGTCTCTTATTCAATTTGAAGGTCTTTGGCGATATCTTCAAGCAGTGCTTTGGCAGCATTTTTGCTTAAACCGTAATACTTTGAATTTTTAACAGGTTCCTCTGTAATCAAACCGCTCTCCTTCATCTGCTCCATATGATGGGAAACAGTGGAGGTTGCAACAGATACCTTCTTTGCAATATCCAACCCACGCAAAGGGCCTTCTTTTGCCAGAAGGGTTAAGATCTGATATCGTGTGGGGTCTGCAATCGCCTTTAATGTTCGGATCGTATCCTCCCTGTTGCGGTCCATCTGCCGTAATGTTAAAAACAATATCTGGCGCTTGTGTTCACCCGCTATATCAAAATAGCGGCACGCTTTTGCGGGAATCAAATAGGAAGGAATAAAGACGAACTGCGCATACGGACCTCGATTGTAGAAGGTCTTTCCCATGATCTGCTGGGAAAACTCCAGCAAGTCGCCCCCTTGGGCACCCTCGCAAATCATCTGATACATTCTCTGCATCTTGGATTCTTGCTCTTGTAAAGCCTTCTTCAATCGGTCAGTGCGCATTTCTTCTGCCAGTGCAAAAAATTCTGTTATGAAGCGTTTGCTTTGGCGGCAAATGGCAGAAAGCGCAAGAAAGCTGCTGCATCCATCAGAAACCCAGCTGTACACTTCGTCCAATGCATCATCCTCTGTGAGCGCTCTTTGCAGAACCGTCTTGTCTGCTTTTGGTGAACGTTCAAGGTCCAATTGACGCCAGACAAAATCCTCCGGCGGCATCGCAAGGATTGCATCTCTAAAACCTTCCAAAGTGAATCCGTCCAACTGCATATCTAGGATAAAATCCATTATGCACATGGCTGGGATTTTTTCCATAATTTGATAGGTTTCAAAGAGGAAATTATACTTGTGCTTCCAAGTACTGATTTGTTCCTGTCCATAAATCTGTGTGCAAAGGGTATGCACGCTTTCTCCGGTCAGTAAACTAATTGCACCCCAAACCGTTTCCAGCTCAGGAAGGTATGCAAACACACAATTATCCCGCAGCACCTCTAAACGCACAAGGTCTCCTCCTTCCATGGATATCCAAATTATCCTAGCACACTTCTTGGGAAAAGGCAATATTATTGGGATAGCCGTCACCAAGGTGACATCCCCTTTCGGCTCTAGTGGTAACCCCGTGCAGGTTCAAGTCCTGTTACCCGCACCATCAGCCACTGATCGAAAGGTCAGTGGCTTTTTTGTTGTGTTGATATTTCTAAATCGTTGTGGTATTTTAAGGGCAGAAAATAGAACTTGCAGCCATCTTACTGCAAATGAGCCAACCCAGAAAGTAGAGACGGTCAGACCGCCCTTGAAGCCATGCGGCAGATAAAGCTGCATTATGACGATTCGGGGTATCCGGAAATTTTGAAATATGGAGGGATGAAAATGAAAAAAACCGGTTTCGTTGCAGGATTCGCGGCAGTATGTTTACTGTTCGCGGGGTGCTCAGAGCATCTCGTTAGTCATGATGTTTCTAAGACATCCGTGATAACAGAAAGTGAAGAAAGCTGTAATCACTATCAAACAGCCAACTGGGCTCATACTGTTACTACAAAAGACGGTGCATACACAGCAGATAACATTTTCTCCAATTCCACAAATTTGTTTTATACGGATTTTTCCACAAAACAAGAAGTTATTTTTTGTCCCGACCCAGCCTGTGCTCATAATGACGAAACCTGTCAGAGCTGGTTCGAGAATAATCGTACATTTCCACTCGCTATTGCAAAAAACGAAACTTCACTATTCATAAAAGATGATAGCTCAGAGGAGAAAGCACCTGAAATCATTCAAATAAATATGGATGGAACAAATCGTCGGTCGATCCTGAAGCTGGAAAACGGTGAGTGGCTGGGAAACACTTTGGCAGTAAATGAAGATGTATTGTTTTGCGAGATCAACGGAACAGCCGGGACAAGTATTGTGTGTGTGGATTTGAAGAATCAAAAGCGGGAAACGGTTTATCAGAGTGATGAGAAAGATGTAACCATTCAGTTGATTGGAGGTGCAGGAAATAAACTTCTTGTTTTGCAGTATGAGGAATCGAACCCTGATTTAATGAAATTATACTTATTGGACCCCAAACAGCCTGTTTGGGATGAGCCGATTGCCGAAGCAAGCAATGAAGAAGGGGGATTTATCACTTGTAGCGGAACCGAAGGACAGACCGACTTGTATTTGAATTTTCGCAGTAAGAACGAAATCCATCATATCAATCTTGATACGGGAAAAAAGGATGTTGTGCAATATCAGATCCCGGAAGGATTCTTCATGCAGGGGATGCAGCAGGCTTATGAACAAACACTGCAACTGACGTTCTGCTCAGAAGACGGCAATACGGATGAATATTGTCTTCTGGATTTTACCACCGGGGAGCAAACAGAAATGAAGCTTCGTCAAACGATGAGAGACTATCCGGTCGTTGTATATGGAGCTTGGGGAGACTTCCTATATGTAAAAAGGGATTCTTTCGAGTACACAGTTAAAAATACTCAATCCGATGGAACGGTTGAAGACATCACATTTTTAGGACGTAAGATGGCTCTGATTTTCAAAGATGATTACAAAAATTCTGTTCCAAATTATCAAGATATAGTATCCGTGGTGAGCTGAAAGAAACCCCTGCAAACGAAGTGGAACGTCAGGTTACACTCTCGGCAGAATAAGTGAACCTGTCGGACGAGCTGGGCACGAACATCGGCGTGATTTACGATTTTTCCAGCCCCTACTCCAACGGTATTTACAAGACCTTTCCCGCAGTGCAGAAAGCGTATCTGGGCGGTTAAGCAGAACTCTTTTCTGCTCTTTGAATTTATAAGCCGGCGGTCTTTGGGGTGATTTTATGGACACGATCAATTGTTATGTGGGGCGAACGAATCCGGATTTGCAGAAAAACAAAAAAGCTGACCTTGCAGCTGCTTGCGGATGTGATTCATAAAAGCCGTGCGGGTTCCGGCGGTGACTTTTTCTCCGATCTATGCTATGCTTAAAGGCGCTGCCAACGCCAAGCTGCGGGAACGGCAAAACCATTGCGAGAGGATCGGAAAAGGCCATATGAAAACAGTGATGCCGGATTATTACAGGCAATTCAAATGCATTGCGGACAAGTGCCGCCACACCTGCTGCGTGGGCTGGGAAATCGACGTGGACGATGCGGCGCTGGATGTTTACCAAACGGTACCGGGCAGGCTTGGGCAAAAGCTGCATCAAAACATTGTGCGGGACGACTGCCCGCATTTTAAGCTCACCCCGGAGGAACGCTGCCCTTTTTTGAATGAGCAAAACCTGTGTGAGCTGATTTTGGAGCTGGGCGAAGATTCTCTTTGCCAAATCTGCTCCGACCATCCCCGCTTCCGCAATGATTTCAGCGACCGCACAGAGCGGGGGCTTGGTCTTTGCTGCGAGGCGGCGGCCGAACTGATTCTTGGCCGAACCGAAAAGGCACAGCTTTTGTGTGAGCAGAGCGATGCCCCGGAATCCCCTTTGGAGCCGCTGGAACAAGCGATTTTGTCCGCTCGCAGCCGAGCCTTTGCCATTGTGCAGGATCGCAGCCTTTTGATGGACGCACGAATCCGCCGTTTATTGAACGAGTTCCAGATTCAAATGCCGCAGCTGGACGGCGGCCGATGGGCAGAGCTTTTCCGTTCGCTGGAGCAGCTGGACGCAGAATGGTCCAACCGTCTTTTGCAGCTGCGGGAATGCGGGCCGTTTTGTGACGACGAAAAACTTTCGGCCTTGGAGATCCCGTTTGAGCAGCTGGTGGTGTATCTGATTTACCGGCATCTGCCGCAGGCACAGGACGAAACCGACATCAAGGCCTGCCTTGGCTTTGCGGTGCTGGGCTTTTGGGTGCTTCGGGCACTCTGCCAAATCCAAAACGCAGACGGCGGCTGCACCCTGTCCGACTTTTTGGAGTTGGCCCGGCTGTATTCCTCCGAAATCGAATATTCCGAAGAAAACACCGATGCGCTCCTTGAGCTTTTGTGGGCCGAAAACAACCGATAATCAAAAAAGCACTCCGCCTTCTTCCCGGTTTAGGAAGACGCGGAGTGCTTTTTATCATTCATTGCTTGCAAGATACTGCCCATAGTTCTCTCTGCCATCGGCCGAAAGTACCACAATCACGGCGTTTTGAACCGTTTGCGCAAGTCGGCGGGCAGCGGCACAGGCCATGCCGGTGGTGATCCCGGCAGAAATGCCGTATTTTTGATACAGCTCCTTTGCGCAGTCAATCGACTCTTGGTCCGGGATGCAGAAGGAGCTGTCCACCACATCCATATTGCGCCGCAGATTTCCCGGCGGCTCCTTCATGCCGGAGCCGGCATTGATATAGGGGGCTTTTTGTGTGCCGAAGATGGTGGAGCCGAAGGGTTCCACGCCGCAGATCTGCACATGGGGGGCGTTCTTTTGAAAGAACCGTCCGATTCCCGCAATGGTTCCGCAGGAGCCCATGGCACAAACGCAGTGCGTTACCTTTCCGCCGGTATCCCGCCAAATTTCGGGGCCGGTGGTCTGCTCGTGAATCAGCACCCCGCTGGGGTTATCGTACTGATTCACCCAATAATACTTTCCGCTCTGGGTAAGCTTCTGAACCTCCTGAATCCGGGCAAGCCGCAAATCTTCGCCGGGGTGCCCGGTTACTACCTTACACGCAATCCCCGCATTTTGCAGCCGTTCCAGCTTTTCTTTTGGCATGGAAGAATCCACCACCGCCAAAAAATCCAGCCCTTGTTCTTTGCAGAGCCAGCCCAGCGCAAGGCCGAAATTGCCGGAAGTGGATTCCACGATCACCTTGCCTTTGGCTTCGTCGGGCAAATCCCGCAAAACACCATAGGCGGTGCGGGCTTTTGCGCTGCCCAAAAAGTTTTTGCTTTCCAGCTTGAGCAGGATTCGGCTGGTACCCACCGGTTCAATTTCTTCCAGCGGGGTATTTCCGATGCCGTATTCCTCCATCTTCCTCACGGATGCGGCCTCCCCTTTATGCCTTGAGCATCTCCAGCGCAACTTCCATCATGCGCAGAGCGGTGTCCCGATAATCTCCGACCAGATCAAAAATATCATCCTCGCTCAGAACGCCTCGTTTGAGGTCCTGCGGGATTTCGCCCGCTTTATCCTCTGCAAGATCCTGATTTCGCTGCTCACTATAGTAGTATTCCAACAGTTCTTCATAATCCGCACGGCAGGCATCCAGCTGTTCCAGATATTTGTCAAGACCCTCCAGCAGCTTATTCTGGTGATCCATGATATTTTCCATTTTTGTGATGTGTTCGTACTGATCCATAGTGTTCTCCTTTTTGTCCAGTGGCCTACAATTCCTGTCCCAGTATACCATTCTCGCATCCGGAACGCAACGGGTGGGGTTTGGTTTGTCCTCCGCTTGTATTTTATGCTATACTGGAAAAAACAGCCATTTTTTAGAAAGGACGGCATTTTTTATGAACAGACTCCGTTCGGATTGTATGAACTGCCTTGTAAAAAAGGCAGCCGACGTGCCAAAAACTGCCACAGAGCTTGAAAAAATCACCTATATGCAAAAGGTTTTCGGCATTTTGGCAAACGCTCCGCTTACCATGAGTTCCCCCGAGGTGGCGGGCCAAATCAGCCGTCTGCAAGCCGAGAGCTTTGGCGTGCAGGACCCTTATGCCGAGCTCAAATCTCATTTCAATCAGCTGGTGCTGGACTGTTCCGATTCGCTGCGGGCAAAGATTGCCAAGGCCAACGACCCGCTGCTTGCTGCCATTCAGTATGCACTGGTGGGCAATTACATCGACTTCGGCGCGCTGGATCATGTGGAGGAAGGCGAGCTGATGCGGCAGTTTTCGGCTGCGCAGGACATTGCTCTTGACCCGGAGCAATACCGCCGCCTGCTGGCCGACCTTGAAAAAGCCAAAAATCTTTTGTACATCACCGACAACTGCGGCGAGATCGCAGCGGACAAGCTGGTGATGGAGGTTCTGCGTGCCCGGTACCCCGAGCTTTGCATCACGGTGCTTGTGCGGGGCGAGCCGGTGCTGAACGATGCAACGATGGAAGATGCCCGGCAGGTTGGTCTTGACCATCTTGCCCGAGTGATCGGCAACGGCAGCAATGTGGCGGGCACCAGCCTTGAGGCGCTCAGCGAGGAAGCCCGTGCTGCCATGGACGGGGCCGACCTGATTCTTTCCAAGGGGCAGGGCAACTTTGAAACCCTGCGCAAATGCGGCAAAAACATCTATTATCTCTTCTTGTGCAAGTGCGATATGTTTGCCCGCCAGTTTGGGGTGGACAAATTCACCGCCATCCTCATGCACGACAGCTGCTACCACGAAAACGTGTAATGGTATTCTCAAAAAATCAGGGCGAAGATCCAAGCAAAGGATCTTCGCCCTTTTGTTTTGTCTTTTTTCAACACGCACGGCCCATCTGCTTACAGGAAAGAGTACGCAAACACACCGGCAGCAAGCAGCACCTGCAGCAGGACTAGGCCTCTGCCGATCCATCGCATGATGCTGTGATTCACAGGTTTTTGTCCGTTGAGCAGCAGGTAATTGTCCGGCACAGCTTGTGACATCAAGCCGATGCCGTTCAGCGCCGCCCCCTGAACACCTGCCGCTTTTGCCAGCCCGTCAACAGCACCGGCCATCCGGGCCGCTTCGTTCAGCTCCATTGCACCGGGCAGCTGAACGCCCAAATGGAGGCAGCATATTTCCAGCCGTTTGTATACGATTGCGTACCACATTGCAGCAGTACACATAAAAATCAACCAAAAAATCAGGATGGGTACAAACAGGCCTCTTGTCAGGAGGTATGGTCCCTCTCGGTATTCCAGATGTGCAAAATCCGCCACCAGATCCACACCGAACATGGCAATCAGCCCCAACGGAATGGAAGCGATGATCTGCCGATTTCCAATGTGTACCAAATCAGACATAATCGACATTCTTCTTGCCATACCAAAGGATTGCTGCTGCTTTTTCTGCCACTCGTCCGGCAGGTATTTCTTCTGGGTTATCAGCGGATCTTTCCAGCCAGCCTTGTTTTTTTTCATGACCAGCCAGACAATCAGTACCGGCACGCCGATCACAACCGCCAGAACCACAACAACCGTACCCATCGAAGAGAGCGCTTCGGAAGCTTGTCCCTTCAGCAGCTGGGGCACAAATCCCGACACCAAGGCCAGCAGCATATCCACCAGTGCAAAAGATAACACCCAAATGTTGGTATGCTTCTCATCCAAATTGGTTTGCCATGCAGACGCTGTGGAGCATACCATCAGCAAAAAAGCCGTAATCATCGGGTTTCCGACTACCGCTCCAAGCCCAATCAGTATCAGCAGCCATGCTGCCCACAATAGAAAGAATGCCGGTTTGTTTTTGATTCTGAATTCTTCTTTGTCTTCCATGGTCCCCTCCTCAAAAAAGTATTGATTTGACTTCATTATACTCAGCAGCACTTTGGATGTAAATCAAAATTTTCGGCGTGATCAAAACAAAAAAGCAGGCACTGCCGGAGCAAATCGCGGCGGTGCCTGCTTGGGTTGGTTCATGCGTTTTGAATGCTCACAAAAGAGCGTTTCAAAGGCCGTTTTTTGATTACTTGCTCAGCTCTTCCAGCTCGTCGATCAGGCTGCCGAACAGCTCCAGAGCGGAGTTGACCGGCTCGGGGCTGGACATATCCACACCGGCCAGCTTGAGCAGGCTGATGGGATCGGCGCTGCCGCCGCCGGACAGGAACTTCTTGTAGTCCCGAACAGCGGGCTCACCCTCAGCGAGGATGCGATTTGCAATAGCCACAGCAGCAGAGAAGCCGGTAGCATACTGGAACACATAGTAGTTGTAGAAGAAGTGGGGGATGCGTGCCCATTCCAGACTGATGCCCTCGTCGGAGATCATGTCGGGACCAAAGTAGAGCTTGTTCAGCTCCCAATACTTTTTGCACAGAGCCTCTGCGGTGAGGGTCTCGCCGGACTCAGCCATCTTGCCCATCTCCAGCTCAAACTCAGCAAACATGGTCTGGCGGTAAACGGTGCCCTTGAACTGATCGAGGAAGTGGTTGATCAGATACATCCGCTGCTTCTTGTCGGTGGTCTTGGACAGCAGATGACGCATCAGCAGCACTTCGTTGCAGGTGGAAGCCACCTCAGCCACAAAGATCACATAATCGCTCTGGCTTACGGGCTGATACTTGGTGCTGTGATAGCTGTGCAGAGCATGACCCATCTCGTGAGCCAGAGTGAACATGCTGTCCAGAGTGTCCTTCTGGTTCAGCAGCACATAGGGGTGAGGACGAGCGGAGCCGGAAGAATAAGCACCGCCGCGCTTGCCCTCGTTGGGATAAACGTCGATCCAGCGCTCATTGAAGCCCTTCTTGAGCAGGTCGGTGTAATCCTCGCCCAAAACGGCCAGAGCTTCCAGAATGGTCTCCTTTGCTTCTTCAAAGGGGATGGTCTGTGCTGCGTCGGACACGATGGGAGTGTACACGTCGTACATATGCAGCTCATCCACGCCCATCATCTTTTTGCGCAGAGCCACATACTTATACATCTTATCCAGATTCTGGTGAACAGCCTCGATCAGGTTGAGATATACCTCGGTGGGAACCTCGGTCACATCCAGAGAAGCTGCCAGAGTGCTCTCGTAGCCGCGGGCGTCTGCAAAGAAGCGCAGCTGACGGAACTGAGCGTCCAAAGTGGAAGCAACGGTGTTGCGGAACTGGCCCAGAGCCTTGTAGTAAGTCTCAAAGGTGTTCTTGCGCAGAACCACGTCGGAGCTTTCCAGCAGAGGCACAAAGGAGCTGTCGGACAGCTGATGGGTCTTGCCCTCACCGTCCACCACGTCGGGGAAGCGGATGTCCGCATCACGGAACACGCCGGCAATGTGGCCGGGAGCGTCTGCCATCTCACCGGCAGCAGCCAGCAGGGTCTCCTCAGCGGGGCTCAGGATGTGAGCGGCACGGCGGCGGATGCGGTACAGGCTGCGGCGGTACTCCTCAAGAGCCGGCTCTTCTGCATAGAAGCTGTTGAGCTTTTCTTCGGGGATTGCCATGATCTCGGGAGTAGCAAAAGCGCCTGCGCTGGAAATAGCCACCAGAGCGCTCATTGCCTTGCCCTTCATGTTCTGATACACACCGTTTGCGGTGTCCTGATCGCACTTGCAGCTTGCATAACCATACAGACGGCCGGTGCGGAGCTCGGTTTCGTCTTCCAGCTTAAAGAAAGCAAGCAGGGTTGCTGCGCTGTCGGCCAGATGGCCCTTAAACTCAGCATAACGGCCGGGCAGAGCCTTCATGGCCTCGTTTTCGGCCTCCCAAGCCTCATCGGATTCAAAAATATCGCGCAGGTTCCAAGTATTTTCCTCTGGAACTTCGCTGCGCTTGAGCAATTTATTTTCCTGCATTGAAATCATCCTCCATTCATAAAAAGTGTTTGGAAATTCTGGGGACTATTATATCACATTCCTTCCCAAAATGGTACATTTATGTTCACACCCAACCAAAATCGCCCTTTGCTCCAGCCCTTTTCTTTTGCCTTTCAAACGCATCTTGAGCAGAAAAGCCCCGTTTCCTTTGGGCTCGTTTGCGCAAAGAAAACAGGGCTTTTTTCATCTTACTTTTTGTTCCAGCAGCTGCTTGCGGGCTTTCCAGTCCGGCATGACCGCAGTCAGGCAGAAATAAAACCGACTGGAATGATCCGGCTGCAAAAAGTGGCAGTATTCATGTGCCACCACCTGCTCAATGCAGGCAATGGGTGCCGCCAGCAGCCGTTTGTTGAGGGTAATGATCTTTTTTTGAATGTGGCAGGTGCCCCAGCGGGTCTTCATATCCCGAATTTTAAGGCCGGGAAAAGCTACTCCCTGTTTTTGAAAAACGGGATACCAGCGCTGCAAAAGCATTCCAAACACCCTTTGGCACTGGGCATCCCACCATTTTTGAAAAAGCCTTTGCCGCTTTTCAAGGTCCTGCGGATTCTTTAGATAGAGCACCAGCCGGTCATTCATAAACTCGGTGTGCTCCCACTCCGCCTTTACGGCATACACCCGGATGGTTCGGTCCAGATAGGTCCACTCTTCCCCATTCGCATAGCAGCGCGGGACGGGCGCAAGGGCCTCTTTTTGCAAAACTCGTGCCTGTGCGGCCCGAACAAACTCCCGGCGGCTTTCCACAAAGGCATCCACTCGGGCTGCGGGCACCCGCGGAGAAGCCGAAGCCCACACACTGCCGTCCGCTTTTACCCGCAGGTTCAGATTCTTTACTTTTTTGCGCTCCAGCGTGTAAGTAAGCGCACCGTCTTTGCCTTCCAGCGTACGAACCTCGCTCTGCACTTTTTCACCTCGTTTTCCTTCGATTGGGGGCATTTTCTTCGTTCCGGCACTGCATCAGCACACATTGCAGGCTGGGCACGGTAACAATATTTTGTCTATATTTTAATTCATTTTTGTTAATCAATCAATAAATTTCAGTTCCGATAGTGTCTTTTTCTGTAAAGTCATACATTTAGTTTTAATTTTCCGTCAATGTTTGTCTACCTTTTTAATATTGTTTGTGATATAATACCATAGGTTTTAGGCGAACCACAGTAAAACAGTAACATAAAAAAGGAGGAGACTTATGGATGAGTGCATTTCAAAATCCGAACGCCTTCTCATCATCTATTCTCAGCTTGTGAACGGCGCGGTGCTCTCCAAAAAGGCATTATCGGATCATTTTGGAGTGGCGCCCCGCAGTATTCAGCGAGATATTGAGTCGCTTCGGAGTTTTTTCAGTGATCAGGGGCTTGATCAAAACATCGTGTTCGACCGGGTAGAAGGCGGATACCGCTTGGAGGCCCCCGGACATTCCATGCTCACCGACAATGAACTCTATGCAGTGTGCCGAATTCTTTTGTCCAGCCAGTCTATGCCAAAGCGCGAAATGTTCCCCTTGGTGGACAAGCTGGTGGATCACTGTTCTTCCCAGATCAGCCGTCATCCTATGGCGCAGTTTGTTCAGACAGAAAAAACGTTCTACCATGAGCCGCACCATCAGCGTGACATTCTTCCCAATCTTTGGGAATTGGCTCAAGCCGCAAACAGCAACCATCGGCTGGAAATTTTGTACGATCGGGTGAACCCCTGCTACCTTGTAAAGCGCATGGTGGAACCGGTCTGTCTTTTGTTTTCGCAGTACTATTTTTATCTTGTAGTCTTTTTGACCGATGCAGATTGGAAGCTGCTGTTCCCGCACGAAAAAAACGTATTTCCTGTTGTGTATCAGGTGGATCGCATCCGCTCCTTTGAACAGCTGCCGGAAACCTTCCGCCCCCGTTTGCGCAACACTTCGGAGAAGCTTGCACTGCGCCAGCGGTTCCAGTTCATGGTAAGCGGTGAGCTGCGCCGGATTCGCTTTTGCTATTCCGGCCCGTTCCTGGATCAAATTCTGGATCGTTTCCCCACCGCACGGGTGCTGAGCAAAGATAAAAACGGCGTTATCATCGAAGCCGAGACATTTGGCAGCGGTGCCGAGCAATGGCTGCAAAGCCAGTACGACTGCGTCCATCATCTGCAATCGGAACATCTTCCCTACAAAGTTCAGCTTTAACTCATAAAATCGCAGCAAACGGCCCCTTGAAGCAAGACGCATCAAGGGGCCGTTTTTTATGGTGTTTTAAACATTCTGCGCTTGGCCCAGACTATGGTTTACACTCTGCACTTTTTCAAAAGGCCCAAGCCCATCGGCCACGGGCCGGTGTGTACACCGATGGTAGCGCCGATCTGCTGTTTGTCCAAAAACTCACCGGGACGCTGACCCAGCTTTTCAAGGCAGATCTCAACATCCTCGCGGAACTCCTCATACTCGGGCGGTTCCAGACCGATGCCGGTGGCAAAATAGTATTCACTCAGGTCAATGTTTTCTTCTTTTACATACGCTGCAAATTTTTCTATCACACGCTGCAACGACTTGCGGCGGCCGCGGCAAACCTCGGTGGTGCCCAAATCTCCGTTGCAGAAATGCAGCACCGGCTTCAGATTCAGCACACTGCCCGCAATGCTGGCCACCTTGCCAAGCCGTCCGCCGTGCTCAAGGTATTTCAGGTCTTTGGTGGTAAAGAAGATATGGCCGGTGTCCCGGATCTCCTCCAAGAGAGGGACCGCCTCTTCC
>RCNI01001433.1_pt1 | contig 12839 bp, 11 predicted proteins | sample 2041151 | NCBI WGS metagenome assembly RCNI01 (sample SAMN09708214, study PRJNA481090) | feces metagenome | isolation source: feces | place: Antarctica: Albino Rookery | reverse complement strand
TTGATTTCATTTTCCAGATGCTTTTTCAGCATTTCTTTTTCGATGGCCACTTCGCCCGGGTCAAATGCGCCATCCACAAAATAAGGATGGAACGCTTCGTCCAGCAGTAACTGGGCATATTCCCGGGTCAGCGGCTCACCTTCCAGTGCGAAAGCATCTTTCAAACCAGTTACGCTGATGCACAAATCATGGTTTGCACCCACGGGGCGACCGTCCACCGTCAAATCTGCACCATACAGACGGGCCAGCTTTTTGGTCATTTCGGTCATATCCGGGCAGGACGCACAGCCCCGCTCCATCACCAGCGGCAGCAACGCGTGTGCCGTGGCAGTTTCCCGCCGGGCGGGAAAGGTAAAATGCAGGCTCAGACGGCAGCGGTTGAATTTTTCCGCTGCAATGCGTGTTACGTACACGCCAGGTAACAATTCTTTTCGTTCCAAAGTTGCTCCTCCTGAAATTTATTTTTTCGGGCCTACCGCACTCAGTCGGTCTGCTGTGTTTCCGCAATGTGCAATGCCAAAAACTCCTCCAAAGAAAGGCCGCTGGCTGTAATGGCACGGGCATTCTCCACACCCACATACCGCCAGTGCCAAGGCTCATGGATTTTTCCGGTAGCGGCCTCACGCTCTGCGGGATACCGCAGGATAAAGCCATAATCCGGTGCATATCGCACCAGCCAAGCGTATTGCTTTGTATCTGCAAAGCCGGAATCCGGCACCGGGTAATCCGACGTTACAATATCAACTGCATATCCGGTCTGGTGTTCGCTGCAAGTGGGCTTTCCTACTACGGTACTGGCAAAAGCCTCTGCTTCTTCCTGCGAGTAGCCCTGTACCAGATACCGCTCGGTATTCTTTTTGAAGATGGACTCCTGGGACACCTCATCCCGATAACCGGAGCCCAGCTTCAGCTCAATTCGCTCTGCGGCAGCCGCCTGTGCCATATCCCGGAACGCCTGTGCCGCTTCCGGCTCCAGGGTCTGCTCGGTGGAATCGTCTGCCGTAACCGCAGCGGGTACATATCCCTCAGCCAGCGGCCGGTTCGTGTTCACCAAAACCAGCCGAGGATCATCCGGTGTAAACACATATTCGGTGACATCATAGCTGCCTTCTTTATATTTTGTTCGGGCACGGGAGCCTTCCACCCAGCGAAAAATCCCCCGAACCGCAATTATGATGACCAGCACCAGGCCAATTCCGCCAATCAGCACAATCAATTGACGCCGCTTCTTTTTCCGGCGTTTTGCTTCGCGTTCCTTTCTGCGTCGCACCAGCTGTTCCATGGTATAGGTTTGGATCTGGTTGTTATCCATGTACTTCTCCTCTCTGAGGGGTATTTCTAGTCCATAATATCTTATTATACCGCATTTCAGCCGGACTGTACAGACAAAGAAAAAGCCGTCGGCAGACAATTGCTCCGCCGACGGTCTTTTTCTCATTTACACAGCATAAAAGCCTGCTTTTAATCCCGAAGCAGCATATCATGGATGGCACGAACTGCCAGATCTGCCTCGGTCTTTTTGATGATGACCGACACCTTGATCTCGCTGGTGGTAATCATCTGGATATTGATATTGTAATTGGCCAGTGCCTCGAACATCTTTGCTGCGATCCCACTGTTAGACTGCATACCGCCGCCCACAATGGACACCTTTGCACAGGAATCGTCCACAACGATTTCACCGCTGCCGCCGTAGCGGGCAGCGTTTTCCTGCAACAGCCGCACTGCCATTGCCTCGTCCCCGGAAGCAACCGAGAAGGTCACGTCCCGCTTGCCGTCCCGCTCGATGGACTGCAGGATCACATCCACATTGATGCCCTTCTGTGCCAGCAGGCTGAACACCTTAAAATCGACCCCCGGCGTATCCGGCAGATCCATAATAGTAATCATGGAAACGTCCAGATCTTTTGCCACGCCCTTTATCAACATACCTTCCATGTCCTTGGCAACCTCCTTCACGATCGTCCCCGCCACAGGGTTCAAACTGGAAAGGACCTCCAGCTCCACATTATACTTCTTTGCCATCTCCACGCTGCGGTTATTCAGCACCTGGCTGCCCAGCGTTGCCAGCTCCAGCATTTCATCGAAGGAAATTTCTGCCAGCTTGCGGGCATTCGGTACTTTGCGGGGGTCTGCCGTATAGACGCCTTCCACATCGGTAAAAATCTGGCAGCGGTCTGCGTGCAGGGCTGCTGCAATGGCCACCGCACTGGTATCACTGCCGCCTCGTCCCAGAGTAGTGATATCGTCCTGCCGATTTACTCCCTGGAAGCCTGCTACCACAACCACACGGTTGCGCTCCAGCTCACTGGAGATTCGCTCTGCATTCAGGCGTTCAATACGAGCCTTCGTGTAGGCCCGGTCCGTACGGAACCCCGCCTGCCAGCCGGTCAGACTGATGGCCGGGCAGCCAATGCTGTTCAGTGCCATCGTCAACAAAGCAATGGAAATCTGCTCGCCGGTCGACAGCAGCACATCCATTTCACGGGCGGACGGATCATGTGTGATTTCTGCCGCCTTTTCCAGCAGATCATCTGTGGTATCGCCCTGTGCCGAAACCACCACAACCACATCATTGCCCGCAAGGTGGGTATTCGCCACGATGCGAGCCACATTGAAGATATGCTCTCGATCCTTGACAGAGCTTCCGCCAAATTTTTGCACGATCAATCCCATATAAGCTCACTCCTCTATGCGTTATACCTGTTATCGGTCTTGCGACCCAGGCGCACTGCGCATCGCCGGACAGCTGCTGCACATTCAAGAAGCACATCCCGTCGCAGCTGCCAGGAAAAATCCCCTGCACGTACATGATATGCTGCCTGTGCAGGTTTGTGTGCAGCTGGACACTGTGCTGTCCGGAAGATTCGTCTTTTTATTTCAAATGCAATCAGTCATCACAACGGATATCCACGACAGCGTGCTGCTTGGAAAGCTGTGCAACCAACTCCTGTACGTTTGTCCGCAGACCACTGGTGCGGATCGTGACTGCAACCTGTGCCGTTCCGTTTTCCGGTCTGGACTGATTCAGCATCATAACGCTTGCACCTGCACCGCTGATGGCCGACAGCAGGGCTTGCAGCGCCCCTCGCTCGTCCAGCAGGGTGGCCACCACCGTGACCGCTACCCGATTGGCCTCAGAATCGAAAATACAATCCTTGTATTTATAAAATGCGCTGCGGGAAATCCCCACTGCACGCGCCGCCGCACTGATATTTTTTGCTTCGCCGCTTGCCAGTAGTTCTTTTGCTCGCAGCACCTGCAAGAATACCTCTGGCAGCGCCTCCGCCGCGACCAGTAAAAATCTTCGCTCCACTTTGTATTCACCTCATAAACAACTGTACTCCTCACACGGATATAATAACACCCGCTTTCCTGCATTGCAAGAGAGCGGGTGTATTTTTGCGGCATTTTCTACTACTTTTTGCAGCGTGCTTTTTCTGAAAAGACTTAGCCGTGTACATCACAGTGTGCCGGCAAATCGTTCTTCTTGTAGTAACCGGTAGCGCGGGGGCATCCGGCATTGGCAAGCAGACCGGTTTCGGTACAATATGCTGCCGTGATGACACCATCCGCAGTGGGGAACTGCTTAGTGTTCATGTCCTTCTGGACATCTTCCATCAATGCCTTCCATGCAGAAGTACAATTCTTGGTGCTGCCCAGTTTCTGCATCGTGGCCGGGTTGTCATAGCCCCACCAGGTAGAAGTGACATAATACGGGGTCAGACCCACGAAAGAGAAGTCCTTCCAGTCGCTGGCCGTACCGGTCTTACCAACAGCCTCCATGTTGCCTGCCTTCGGGGTCTTGCCGGATGCAGTACCACGGGGTGCAGTCAGAACATTGCGCAGCAGACGGTTCATAATACGAGCGGTTTCAGGGGTCAATGCCTGGTATTCGCTCATGTCAGCTTCCAGATACAGGTTGCCCTCAGAGTCGTACACCTCGGTATAGAAGCGAGGCGTATTATAAGTGCCGTCATAGAAGATCTGGTAAGCTGCGGCCAGATCCAGTGCCGTAACACCGTAAGCCTGGCTGCCCAGAATGGTGGAGGCCAAAGAGTTATCCTCCGGTACCAATGTGGACATATTCAGGGTATTGCGGGCAAAATTATAAATCTTATCCGCACCTACTGCCTCGCCTACACGGGCGGCAATGGTGTTCAGAGAGCGGTACAGACCTTCATACAGGGGAACGTCTACATAGTCATAACGATTGCTGTAGTTGCGGGGCCAATCACGCCATGCACCGGGATATGCCTTCAGTGCCTGGTCCGACAGGCCGGACAGGCCATGCTTGCGGCAGTATTCATCATTGCGGATCTTCATGTCTGCCTTGGAGTACAGCGGCGAGTCGTTCAGCATGCTGGACCAGTTATACAGGCCGTACTCGATTGCCAGACAGTAAGGACCAATGGGTTTCATGGTAGAACCACACTGACGGGGTGCGTCAGTAGCACGGTTCAGGCTCAGATCGCCCACCTTTTCTCCAATACCGCCGGCGATAGCACGCACGTTGCCGTCATAGTCCATAGTTACCATAGCAGCCTGCGTACGAACCTTGCGGAAATACACCACCGTACCATCGTCTTTGGTCTTGGTCTTGGGGGTCACGCCGTCTTTCATATAAACAGGTATGTCGAAATCATTCAACTTGGCGACTTCTTCTTCCATCCAGCCTGCGGGGAAGTACTTGTCACCAGGATTCATCATGATGTTTTCCATGGAGCTCTGCACATCCGGGTTTTCGCAGGAATAAATGCGGAAACCGCCCGTGTAAACCAGGTTCTGGGCAGCCGTCTTGCTGATGCCTTCCTTCTCCATGATTGCCTTGGTCAGGCTGTCAAAAATAGCATCCTCATAGTAAGACTGGCGGGTGGTAGCAGAAGATTCTTCCGAAGAAGCATCCTCCGCCAAAATCAGCGAGCTAGCCTTTGCTTCGCTCCATTCTTCCTCGCTGATCTTGCCCTGATTGTGCATATTGTCCAGCACCAGATTACGGCGCTTCAGCAGTTCCTCCGGGTTGGTGTTGGGGTCATATTTTCTGGGGTTCTTGGTAATGGAAGCGATCACTGCACATTCCTGCAAATTCAGATCGCTTACATCCTTATCGAAGTATTCCTTGGCAGCAGTCTGCACACCCTGAATCGTGCCGGTAAAGCTGATGGTGTTCAGATAGTTTTCCAGAATGGTTTCCTTGGAATACACATTGTCCAGATTCCAGGCTCGGTAGATTTCGCGCATTTTGCGCTTGATACCGTCCCAACCGTCTGCGTCGTCGTCCGACAGCAAGTTCTTAATCAGCTGCTGTTCCAGCGTGGATGCACCCTGCTTGCTGCCCAGCAGCTTACCGCCAGTGACTTCGTTCAGTGCGGCTGCTACCGTACGCTTGAAGTTGAAGCCGTGGTGGGACCAGAAGTCCTTGTCCTCCGTGCTGATAAACGCATTTTGCAAATTTTCCGGAATGCGGGACAGCTCCACTTTCAGTCGGTGACTGTTGGGAGATTTGAACACGCAGGACTCGTACCAGTCCCCCATGCCCTGTGCGTCTGCATCATAGTGCTGGGTATACACGATACTGGACTGGCTTTGTTCCAGATTGTCCAGATTCAACAGAATCTTGTCCTCTGCCGTAGCAGTCGTGACGTAATTACACACCCAGACCGCTGCCACAGAGCCCAGTACCATGCACAGGCAAAAGCAAACTGCAATAAAATGTCCGATGAATACCAGCACCGGATGCTTGCGTTTCGACTTTTTCTTCTTTGTTTTCTTTGCCGGGTTTGCCGCGGGCTGCGGCTCAGTGCCGCTGCGGTTCAGCCGACGAGGTTCCTGAGTAGCGATATAGACCGCCTCCTAACTTTTAACTGTAACCAGTTGGTTTCACATTTTTTCATACCATCGTCAAAAGTGATGCACCCTATCCAGAGGTTATGCGTAAAATGGCATGATAGCTATACCGTAGTATAGCACAAACCCCATCGTTATACAAATCCTGCACCCCATAGATTTTTCAAAAACTGCACATCTCACTCCATTTTTTCGTCCATACTATCCACAAAAGGAGGTTTTGGCCATGCGTTGTTCCCGTGCTTATGTGGTCATGGGGCTTTGCACGTTTTGCATTGTTCTATCTATTTTAATTTTATTATCGTCTGTTTTTCCTGTCTTATCCAGCTATTCCCTCTCCCCGCCGCCACCAGCTTTCTGGTTGCGGGACCATGCCGGGCGGGTCGCAGTATATACCAGCCCAGACCCTGCCGCCGCCCCCACTCAGGTCTACGATATTTATGTGAACCTTTTGCCAGAACCCGACAGCCTTCGCTTAAAAGCCGGGTGGCCCATTGCCGACGAATTGGACTTGCAGCGCACTTTGGAGGATTTGGGGCTTTAACCAATTGCTTCACTTGTGAAAGGGCAGTTTTTTCTGTATCGGCTAAGAAAAATTTAGCCAAAGGGTCCCTGATTTAAAATTGTTCCCATTCCCCTCCTAAATAACTTGCTTGTTACCGTTTTTTATGCTACAATCAGTTTTAAGCTAAAGCGTCAAGGCGAAATCAGCACTCCAACGGAAGACTTATGGCATACCAGTTGAAATGTTTGCTGATATGGATCTGCAAAATTTCCTGACTGACGTTCCGGAAATTTTCCGTGACAACTTTCATGGCAAGAAACCGATCATCAGACGCAGCATTTGCGCAGACGATATCGAAGGTCAAACCGAAAGATGTTCACGGCTTGCAGAATGTCGTCGATCTGCCAGATCTAATTGCTCGTTTGGTAGGCCCCTTTCACATATACACGCACACTGCCTGCTGGGCGATGTGCGTTTTGTTATGTCAGGAGGCCTTCCTGCGTTCTTCGTCTTTGACGAAATGAGCGAAGGACTGACCGCTCTGTTCACGGTGACCTTAATCCCGGACAGGATGAATTCGTTTTTCACCATCACAACCAGAACGGCAAATATGACCCACAGCATCTACAAGGCAGGGCTCGCAAATAAAGAAGGGGTTCTTTATAGCGCAACTCAATTGTATTACCGGCGTGCCTCTGCCCATTACAGGAGGTAGTATCATTGTCTAGCATTTCCACTGTTGTATTCCGTCTGGCGGAATACCCTGAACGCAACCGTATTGTAGACTTCATCAACGAAAATTCCGATGAGCAGTTCCCTCTCGTCAACCATTCGGAATGGTTTGAGTATTACTACTGCGGTACTCGCCTGCAATTCGCTTTGGCAGAGCGGGACGGCGAGCTTTTGGCCGCCGCCGGCTACATTCTGGCAAACAGCAGCAAAAACCCGGACATCTGGATCAGTGTACGGGTGGAAAAGAAAGGCGAAAACGGCATTGGCATAGAGCTGATGAATGCCATTCCTGGCTTGACCAATGCACGTGTGATTTCCTGCAACAACATCCCGGCAGACACCTGCTCGATGTATCACTCCCTGGGATGGACCGCAGAACGCGTCCCCCATTATTATCGTCTTGCTCCCCGTGCCAGTGCAGCGGACTACCACCTGTGCCGTCCTGCTGTGCCGGAAGGTGTGGCTCCCGTCGATTTTGTACCGGAAATCCTGCCGGTTTCCGGTGACCTGGAGTTGGATCATGTGTCCACTGTGGTACGGCTGCACGGTCTGGGTATGCCGGAAACCAATCACACCCCGCACAAGGATATGAGCTACCTGGCACTCCGTTATTTCGCATTCCCCTACCTGAATTACGATGTGTGGAGTGTCCATGAATCCGGCAAGCTTCTGGCTTATCTGGTCACCCACGTTGTGAACAGCGGCGAACCGGAAGCCATTCCTGTTCTGCGCATTCTGGACTTTATCGGCCAGGATGAAGTTCTGCCCCGGATGGGTCACGCTATTGACGCGCTGCTTCAGCGCACCGGTGCAGAATACGCCGAATGTTACTGCGCCGGCATTCCTGCCAAAATCTTTGCCGCTGCTGGTTTCACGGAGCGCAAAGAAGGCGATGGCATGGTCATCCCCAACGACCTGACCCAGCCGTTGTGTGGAAACAAAGAATATTATTATTTCACCAATCAGCCGGAGCATTTTGTGCTGTTCGAAGCTGACGGCGACCAGAATCGCCCCCACCTGTCTGTGGAATAATCATACATACACCGATCCCGCAGCGGCAAACAAGTCGCTGTGGGATTTTTTATTTTACAAAAAAGCCGCATCCCTTTTTACAAAGAGACGCGGCTTTTCTATTATTTTATTTCCAGCACAGAAGTTCTGTCCGTCAGCTTACTTCTTCTTGTTCTTCTTGGTGCTCTTCTTCTTAGAGGTCTTTTTAGCAGGCTTGGTAGCGGGCTTTGCAGCTGCTGCCTTGGGAGCTTCTGCCTCTGCCTTTACTTCTTCAGCGGGAGCAGCAGGCTTTTCTTCTTCCTTCTTGACTTCTGCAACAGGAGCAACCTCTGCCTTGGTTTCTTCGGCCTTCTTTTCCTCAGCCTTGACCTCAGCAACAGGCTCAGCCTTTGCCTTCTTGGTTTCCTTGACTTCGGTGATGGTCCACTTCTGGTTGTCGCCGTTCATATCTGCCCAAATCTGCAGATGTGCACCGTCCTCGTTGCTGATGCCAACCACGTCAACGCACTTGCCGGGAGCCGGCTGTGCCTTGATCTTTACCGTGCCATCGTTGCAAGCCTCAATGATCCACAGCTGGGTAGATACATTTGCTTCTTCCCACTGATGCAGCTCAGTGCCGTCCATGGTGCCGCCCCAAACCAGGTCCATCATCTTACCGGTGCCGTGGTTCTGGATATGGTAAACACCCTCGCCCATGCGCAGGAATGCCCACTCCTGGTTTGCGGACTTGGATGCAGTTGCCAACTGAATCGCTGCGCCATTGCCGCCTTCTGCGGCTTCGATAACCTTACCAGCAGCATTTGCAATTGTGTAGTAGCTGTCTGCTACAATCGTAGTCTGTTCAATCTTCTTCATATTTCTCCCTCTTTCAAGATAGCTCAATCTATCTTCCAACTATAAAAACTGAACAAAAGCGACCCTGTGCTTTCAGTAAAAGTATATCACGATTTCCATTCTTTTCAAGCAAACGTACTTTTTTCTGTTACTTCTGTCTAATCAGTGGCATTCTTTTTGCCGCAAATTGACACACCTGACCGAAAAAATATCGCTTTTTCGTGCATCCTGTCATTTTTGTTGCAAGCTCTATCTTGGGGAATATCAAAAGACCAGTGCCGGGCTGATTTCGTTTCGTCGCTGGGCCTGTACAACGCAGTCTGCCTGCGGCACCACACCTGCTGCGCCCAAGGTATTGAATACGCTGCGCAAGGCCGTTTCCGGGGTATTGTTCTCATGGGAAAGATGGCACAGCGCGATTTTTTTGCAGCCCTCCTGAATCAGTTCCAGCACTTTTGCGCTGCACTCTGTATTGGACAAATGCCCGCGGGGGCTTTCGATGCGGGCACGAAGATAATAAGGATAAGGGCCTTCCCGCAGCATGCGCAGATCATAGTTGCTTTCCAGTGCTACCATATCACAGCCGGACAGTGCCTTATGTACCCGGGGCGTCAGAATGCCAAGGTCCGTTGCAATGGCCATCTGCTTTTTGTCCGGTGTGGCAATGCGGTAACCCACGCAGGGCACGTCATGGCTGGTACTAAACATTTCCACCCCAAAAGCACCCAACTGCACCAGCTGGTCTTTTTCCAGGGTTTCCATGTTGGCACTGGGTGGTACATGTCCCCCATGGGCCAGATTTTCCAGCGTATCTGCGGCACCATACAGCGGAACCGAATAATGCTTCAAAAACACATTCAATCCCTTCACATGGTCACTGTGTTCGTGTGTGACCAGAATGCCGTCACAGTCTTCTGGGGCCAGCCCTACGGCAGCCAGTGCATTTACAGTGGTCCGGCAGCACTTGCCCATGTCCACCATCAGATATCTTTTATCACAGCGAATGACGCTGCAATTGCCGGACGAACCAGAATACAGCGAAATGAACTCTGCCATCGATTTTCTCCTTTTACTAGATTATAAACATAAGAAAACAGCCGCACCCTTTGGATGCGGCTGTACGGTATCTGGATTTACAGGGAATCTTCCTCACGGCTGATATCCGCGCCCAGAGCACGGAGCTTTTCCACGATCCGCTCATAGCCGCGCTCAATGTGGCTGATTTCCGTCACTTCGCTGACGCCGTCTGCCATCAGTGCAGCCACCACGATTGCTGCGCCTGCACGCAGATCGCTGGCACGCAGCGGAGCCGGGCGCAGTTCCTTCACGCCCTGAATCACAGCGACCTGACCGTCCACCAGGATATGTGCGCCCATCTTTGCCAATTCATCGGCATAGCGGAACCGATTGTCCCAAATGCCCTCGGTCACCGTGCTGGTGCCATCGGCAATGGTCAGCAGAACGCTCATCAGCGGCTGCATATCCGTGGGGAAACCCGGATGGGGCATGGTGTTGATTTTGACCGGGTGGACCGCACCGGTACGAGATACCCGCACAGCATCGTCAAACTGCTCTACCGTTGCACCGGCCATCATCAGCTTGACCGTGATGGGTTCCAGGTGCTTGGGGGTCACATTCTTAATCAAGACATCACCGCCGGTGGCTGCTGCCGCCACCATGTAGCTGCCGGCTTCGATCTGGTCCGGGATGATGCTGTACTCACAGCCGTGCATCCGCTCCACACCGCGGATCTTGATGACATCCGTACCAGCACCGCGCACATTTGCGCCACACATATTCAGGAAGTTGGCAATATCCACCACATGGGGTTCCTTTGCACAGTTTTCCAGAACAGTCTGGCCCTTTGCCATAACGGCAGACAGCATACCGTTAATGGTTGCGCCCACGCTGACCTTATCAAAGAACACATGCGTGCCGTTCAGCTCCTGGCTGCGTACGCTGATCATACCGTAATCCACGCTGTCGGTGGCACCCAGTGCGCTGAATGCCTTCAAATGCTGGTCAATGGGGCGGGGGCCCAGATTGCAGCCACCCGGCATTGCCACCTGTGCACGGCCGAAACGGCTCAGCAGTGCGCCCAAGAAATAGTAGCTGGCACGCATCTGGCGAGACATATCTTCCGGCACATCGGTACCGGACAGGTTGGTCGTGTCGATCATATACACATTATGGTTGATGCGTTCAATCTCTGCACCCAGTGCTTTCAGGATACGCAGGCTGACCTGCACATCGCTGATGTCGGGCAGATTTTCGATGCGGCATTTACCTGCTGCCAGAATAGTAGCGGGCAAAATTGCCACTGCTGCGTTTTTTGCACCGGAAATGGTAACTTCACCATGAAGCGGTTTTCCACCGCGAATCACAAATTTTTCCAAAACGTTTACCCCTTTATGAGCCATGGGTTCCTAAAGAAATCCGTATAATATCATTTTTCTGGTACGCATTTTGATATACATACCGTAACTATTCTATTATACACGACAGCCATCAAAAAGCAAAGGGTTCTAGATGATTTGCTTCTTTTCCTCTGTTATTTCTTGTTTTATACATATTTTACCCGTTTTTATATGCACATAGTCACTTAGGAAGACATTTTTTCTCTTTTTTTGCAAAAGAAAAACGACAATGCTATAATCATTGCTGTACTTTTTTATAGAGAGAAGGCGCTTTTTATGTCCGTCCAGAATTCCCCCAGTCATTGTACGCTCTGCCCGCGGCAGTGTGGCGCAGACCGTGCCCATGGAAAAATTGGTTTCTGCGGTGCCGGTGCATCGTTAAAGGTGGCGCGTGCCGGGCTGCATCATTGGGAGGAGCCCTGCATCAGCGGCACGCATGGCAGCGGTACCGTATTCTTTTCAGGATGCAGTCTGAAATGCTGTTACTGCCAAAATTTTTCAGTCAGCGCACAAGATGTGGGCAAAGAAATTTCGGTAGAGCGGCTGGCCCAGATTTTTCTGGAACTTCAGGCGCAGGGAGCGCACAATATCAATCTTGTCACGCCGGGGCAATGGCGTCCCTGGATCTGTTCTGCACTGGATTTGGCCCGTGCCAGCGGGCTGCACCTGCCGATCGTCTGCAATACCGGCGGATATGAAACCTTGGAGAGCGTCGCTGAATGGAACGGCTATATCGACATCTGGCTGGCCGATTTGAAATACAACGACGCCAAACTGGCAGCAGAGCTGTCCGGTGCAGCAGATTACCCCAAAACTGCGAAGGCCGCTATCCGGGCCATGCTGGAACAGACCGGGCCTCTTTGCTTTGACGAAGACGGCATCCTGCAAAAGGGCGTGATTCTACGGCACATGGTATTGCCAGGCCACACAGCAGACAGTCTGGCCGTTCTGGATTGTTTTGCTGCTTGGCAGAAAGAATTTCCCAATTATTTTCTGCCCAGCCTGATGAGCCAGTTTACTCCTTTCTACCATGCTGCCGAGCATGGTCTGGGGCGTCGGGTGACCACCTACGAATACAATAAAGTAGTCAATCATGCCGTCAAACTGGGCTTAACGCATGGCTATATGCAGGAAAAAAGCAGTGCCAAAGAGGAGTACACCCCCACCTTTGACTGTTCCGGTGTATAAACAATTTTTTCTGTATTTTTTACTGCGTGCCTTGACAGTTCCCGCATAGTGAATCCTTTTCTAAATCTGCGGTATCATGTCTTTTCCAGACGTGGGCCGCAGATTTTTCAAGTGCAATTTTTCTGCGACATATCTTGTTTTTTTGCAAATTCATCGTATAATAGATTGGCGTTAAATTTCTGTTTTTCCGATTGACAACGAGGTGTTCTAAGATGAATGATACCAACCGTTTGGGCAGTGAAAAAATTTCCCGACTTGTTTTCAAAATTGCAATCCCCAGTATGCTGGCACAATTCGTCAGTGTG
>RCNI01001432.1_pt1 | contig 12841 bp, 9 predicted proteins | sample 2041151 | NCBI WGS metagenome assembly RCNI01 (sample SAMN09708214, study PRJNA481090) | feces metagenome | isolation source: feces | place: Antarctica: Albino Rookery | reverse complement strand
ACCTTACTCCGGCTTAGAAGAGCCGAGCAAGAGAGAGTTTTCCCCTTACTCCGCTAAAAACGTAAAAACCTCAAAAAAAGATTAATTGAATTTTTAGCGGAATAAGAGGTGAGAAACTAAAAAAAAGTCCTCCGTATTTAGTGAGGCCTCGCTTTTGGTCAAGTTTATCGGTTGCCTTCATTTGCCAGTCACGCCCAGCGACAACTTGATGCACCCTCCAGCTCCCCTTTTTCATCAGAAAGTTGGACGTGACATCCACATCCTCCATCATTTGCCTAACTTCTAGGACGCGGGATGGACACCGCACGCTCGTATAATGGTAAACATTACACTCAATCTCCGGACTATCGCAGACCGAAGCGGGATACTTTACCTCGCGGAATAAGAACATATTATTCGTTAATGCGAGGTTCGGGCGCACCAAACCGTTGGGTTCGATGAAAAAACCCCTTTTCCTATATTTAAGCCATATTTTTTCGAAATTTATTGCATTACGAAAAGATATACTCTATAATATAGATGTATATGAAAAGGACGATGATTTAGCTGGGGAGCAGATCATTGTTTTTTTATCTATTTAATTGTATTTAATTAATATATGTTATTTAGGTATTTCGAAAATTGGCTAAGTTTGTATATGTGAAAATTTGTATTAACCAATCCAGCAATAGCATGTCTATGGCAACCCAATGATCCATTGAAGATTGGGTCCGCTTGTTGCTGTATCCATAAGATAACACCTTCTAATTTAAAAATAAAGAGATAACGAAAAAATAGACGTGATGGCGTAATCAACTAAAATCCCAATAAAACAGCGTTTTTGTTTTTTTCTGAAAACAACACTTTTATTTTTTTGAGAAAACGTCTATATTGTATTAAGTACAAGAAAGGACGTGATCTATGTTTCGAAATAGTTTTTTCTCTATAATTAATTCTGAATTAGGCATTAAAAGAATGACTGGAGCAGACCTGTATCGGTTACTTCAAGAAGAGGATGTTTCAATTTCTCAGAGATCTATTCAAAGATATTTAAACTCTGAAATGGTTCCTAGATTTGAAGTTGCTGCCAAAATTTATGCAGTCCTTGAATTAGAGTACACAAAGGAAGATCTTGAGTATCACTTGGCCGTTGCGAAAGAACAATTATCAAAACCTGAGAATATTAAATATATTCAACGTAGCGTCCGAATACCAATTCGAAAAATAGTGGATGGTGCCAAACGAGAACAATTGACAGCCGTATCATTATTGCTTGACGAACGAATTCAAGAAACTCAAGGTTTAACTCGTAATAATTTTAATGCTTATGTAACAGCGTTAATTAGAGAAGATTTGCAACATCATATTTTACCGACAATTATCAAGAAGGAGACTAAGAAATGAAGAAAGGTGATATCACATTACCAAAGAAACCGTTGGTATTTACTGTCGCTAACCGTAAAGGTGGAGTTAGTAAAACAACCAACACAGTTAATATTGGTAATTCTTTGGCCCAGATGGGTTACAAAGTATTATTAATTGACGATGATCCGCAGGGATCATTAACACAACTACTAGGAATTGACCGAACGATTGGTAACTCTCCAGAATTATCAATTGATAACCTTGGAGCAATGTCAAGGGAATTAAGAGATGCAGAAACAAATGAATACCCATTGGATGACTTGTTTGGACCTGCTCCTGATGAAGAACTTTTAAAAACAAGTTATACAGGGTTACATGATTTAATCATGTCCGCTTACTATAACCAGCCGATTTCGTATGACGATATAAAAAAATCTATCGTCTCCCCTACCTTTACTGTAGAAAGGGCAAAAAAACGAAAGGTTGTGTTGGCAGATGGAACTGAAAAGTTAGTTCCTGTAAAGCAAAAGTTTAAATTCGGCTTTGATTTACTTCCATCCTCAGAAGAGCTTACGGATGATGAACTAATTATCGGTTTAGATAACGATCCAGCTAGATCAAGAACAAAAGGTCTATTTATGGACGTTGTAGTTAAAGCAATCTCAAGATACATGGACTATGATTTTATTTTAATTGATACTGGTCCTTCGCTAGGTATTTTAACACTAAATGCTTTGGCGGCTGGACGAGATGGAATTATTATTTCCGCAGCAGTTGACGAACAATCCTTGTGGTCTTTGCAGAAATTTAAATATAACTTGCGTACCATTTTAGGGCTGGTTGGAACTCATAAAGGTATTTTGGGTGTTTTAATTGCTCCGTGCGCAGAAAAATCTCAACTATTCCCTATCATCGCACACAAAATTAAGCATGTATTAAAGTTATATATGTTTGAGACTAAAATTCCCAAGTCAGTTAATGCAGCTAAAGCTACAGCGTCTGGATTACTATTTACACAACTTGACGAAAGAGCGAATAAGGCTTATTTAGAGTTGTCTGAAGAAATCATTTATAGAGCAATCGAAAATCATGAGTGGTATGAAGATAGACAAAATAAAATAGCTGAAGAGATAGCGCGAATGAAAAAAGAAGAACCAGCTTATGAACAAGATTCAAACGAGAAACTAATTAACATTATTAAAGTTAAGTATGCACAGAATGAACTTTGGAGTATGCCGGTATCAAAAGTAGGAAGAAAGGAGGAAGAGTAGAATGGTAAAACTTTATGGATTGAACGAAGAAAACGAAGTGAATGAAGAACCAAAAGATGCAGTTGAACGTGTATTTGGAGCTACACCTTTAAGTGTCGAATCGCTACCAACTGTTGATGCCGATACGAAGTTGTACCGAATACCATTAAGGGACATTTCTAAGCGTGAAATTAATGAGTATTCAATCACTAACATTGAAGAGTTAGCTAAATCCATCGAAAATACAGGATTATGGCAACCAATCATTGTCCGAAAAGATTTATCCTCCGATTATGTTAAATATGTAATTGTAGCTGGTGAACGTCGATATTCAGCATTTGAATTGTTATACAACAAGTATAAGAATGAAGGGAATTCTGTTAAGGCTGAATTGTTTGAATCAATCGAGGCGCGAATTCTTACTGACGAAGAAGCAGAAAAGTTTGAAGAGGATATCTATCGTGATACTAATGATCTCTCTAGGCAATTGACTAATTTCGAAAAGGTAGTACAAACCGATCCGATGTCCATTGATCTTACAAATCCGGAAACCCAAAAACAATATGTAATAAAAGTTTACGGGGAAGAAGCGGTTCAAGATTTTATTAATGGGAAAATAGATGTCCCAAACACAAAAAAGACACTTGCTGAATACATCAGAATACTCGTCAGTGAGAGATATTTAAATGAAGATATTTCTGTCGGGACTATTAAGAACTATTTGGGGTTCTTGGAAAAATGTGAAGATGAACTAAGACTTGCCACGATTCACGGCAAGATTGCGATAAGAGAAGCAACATCTCTAGCGAAACTGTCTCCTGAAGAACAATTCGAGGCGGTAAAAGCAAAGGAAGAACTGAATGAAGAGTTGTATCTTGAACTTCTTTCAAAAGCCGAAAAACCAGTAGTTAAGGAAACGACAAGGGCGATTCGACCAAATGAAGTATTGAAGAAGAATTATAAAAAAGCTCAAAAGAATGTGCGTGAACTCAACGCGCTAATAGAGTTGTTGAAGAGTGACATCCAAAACACTAGTAAAGTGTCAAAAGAAATGGAATCAAATATTGATACTCTCATTGAATTGCAAGATTTATTGAAAAGAGTTATGTAAAGTAAAAAGAGGCTAAGCCTCTTTTTTTGATAATGCAAACTTCTTTTTTATAGCTGAGATAATCTTTCGTTGGTCACTCTCATAAACATTGCAAACCATATGATTGTCAAATCCTACACCATTATTATTTTTAGCTACCGATTTCAGTTGGAATGAAACAGTTGGACGTTTATCTGCATACACAAACACTTCATTTGTTTGCTCAGGAGCGATTACTGTCAAACCAAGAATGCCATCGTAATTTGACATTTTCTCAATTGCTTTTTTCAAAATAAATCTATCGTAATTGCCATTTGTGAAATCATCATATGTTAATTCTATTGTTGGCCATTCTTCGCCGACGCACAAAGTTAGTTTCTCTTTAATTATGCTCATATATTCGAACATCTCGAAGGATAAATGATTATATTGATACATGAGTTTTCCGTAGTCTAGATCCCACAACATTAGTTCACTCATAATCTTGAGCATTGCAGAGGTTAGGCGTTCTGTGAAACCGTGAGTAATCTCGATTAAGGTGCGGTACATCGCTTCAGTTGTTTCTTTGTATTTGTTGGATAGCGCTGTATTGTCTGGGGTTCCTTCTTCGTTTATTGATTCAAGAATTAGTGAGAAAAGTGGTTCAAAGAAGTCTCCATCTTTTTGTATAACGTTTCTAACGGCATATTTATTTTTATCTTTGCCCGCAGCGATATTGAAGATAACGTTGCTTTGTTTACTGACTTTACTTACATCGATAGTTGCTTCGTTTTTAGCATTTAAAGCAATACAGATATATCTTTGGCGATTAAAACTGGTTTCTGTTTTGAACCAACCTTCGTCGATCAAATAATCGAGGAATTGTGAACGAATTTTTTGATCTTGAACAATAATTTCAGATTTAACTCCATTAGCCTCGAAAAACTTTTGAAGAGAAATGGAACTCCATATTTCCTCTTCGGTTGGATTGTAGGCGAGAAGGATTGCCACTCCCTCGCATTTTGTCGGATTCTTCTTACAGCATTCTACTGCGAGAGATAGGCAATTGCCATTTACATTTGTGTTTGTAAACATAAATACTCCTTTCGATTCGCTTAATTCGCGCTATTGAAAAATAAAGGTTTTTGAAATACACGTCACATTCAGAAAGTCTTAAAACACCATTTTTAAAGCTTATTCCACACTTTTTTGGTTAAACACACACGCGTGTGTGCGTCAATTAATACGTTATATATTGGATGTGTAACGTAAACGAACTAATGGTATACCAGAATGTCGTGGTGGTTGTCTGAGTTGTTATGCTCTTTTTTGCTCCCCCTTACATGCAAGGTTATCCGTAGATTGATAATTCGTTTTAACTTTGTGGCGTCAAAAAAATCTATTGAACGATGACAAAGTAAGTTACGTGGATATTGCTCCAAGTATAAAAGATTTGAATTTTCGAATAGAATATTTAATTTATCTCGACATCACTGTTTATGATGAGAGACTATTTGGTTGTTAGAATGATTATTTAGAATATTTAAGTAAGAATGGTTGAATTAAGTTTTTAAGAAAATTAATGGCCCTTTCTAGCAGCCTAATTGATTAGGTTGGTTAGATAAAGAGCCATTTTTAGCTAAATAATGTAATGTTCAAGCTTCCTTAATTTCATGGGTACCACTTATTTTTCATACCTATAGTATACATCTTTAGTGCGTCTGTTTCCATAGGTGAAGGCGAAAAAAGTTCAATATTCGTGAATAAATTTTGTCAATGACAAAAACGCAAATATTGTTATAAAAATCGGTTATTTTAAATGTTCAAACACTGACGCACACGCGTATTTTTGTCACTCTTATATGCGTTGAGGTGATTGCTTTTAAAAGCAAATCTTCGGGTGCATGACAATTGTTGGAAATCAACTAAACAACATAAAAGATTCAGCGATAATGCTACGTGTTCTTTCTTTTTCTTCGTTTGTTAGCGGACCAATAATTGTTAAAGCGAATTGCTCATCCATTTCAAGAAATATTTTCCCATCTTGATCAAATGAAAAGCTTCCGTTAATAACCATAATCAATGAATTGATTGGTGGAAAAGGCGAGTCTGTGTCAATGAAGGATGCTTCAAAGAATCTTGTTTCGTTTTCTAACTGTTCTTCAAATGTTTTTCTTCCGTAAGGTGATCCTACATAACGTAACATCTGTTTATCGCTGATTGGGATTTCTTTATTGTCGAAGTGAGAAAATAGAGAAATGACTTTTGTCGGCATTAAGAATGATTGGTTGAATGCAACTGCGACTTCTACTGCGGCGGTTGCATTTTTTAGTTTTTTGAAACTCATAATTTGTCCTCTTTTTCTAGTACAACAATAGTATGGCATTTATTTGGAGATTTCTCCATCTTTCAGAAAAAAAGTTACTTTATTTTTCTATTTTCCGTTTGATTTGCGTAAGTTGAGGAAATGAATCTATAGATTCACTGGAGGTGGTTATGAATAAACTTAAAAAAGAGACTAAAAGCAAAATGGGTTATAAAACCTTTGTTGCATTCGACACGGAATCCACCGGGTTCTATCCAAACGACATCTATTCAAAATTGATCGAAGTCGGAGCTGTAAAAGTGGTCAACGGAGAGGTTGTTGACAGATTCTCAGAATTTGTAAACCCTGAATTAAGTATCCCTAAAAGGATTAGAGAGCTTACAGGGATTACCGACGAAACGGTGAAAGACGCAAAAAACGTTGATGAAGTTTTAAAAGAATTTAAAAAATGGTTAGGCGACGATGTGATGTTAGTAGGTCACAACATTAAACACGATTTAACTTTTGTAAACTACTTTGGGTCAAAATCAGGGGTCTTGTTTAACGAATACCCTACTATCGATACTCAGGCAGTCGCAAAAGAATTAACCAAGAAACATGGTGTTCAACGGAGTGGTCTTAAGTTGGCTGAACTGGCGAAAGATTTTGGTGTAAAAGACGAGAACCATCACAGGGCTGAAAATGATGCTTTAGTTACTGCTGAAGTATTCTTGAAGCTAATCGAAGAAGCTAAATCTTTTGAGAAAATCGGAGAAACCAGATTTGTCGACATCAAACCATACGTAGCAAAAAGAAAAATTGTTGCTACAAAAACAAACTTCTGGCAAAAACACGACTTCAAAAGATTATATGTAGACGTAACGGATGGTGACGGTGAGTATGCAAAAGGGTATTACGACTTTTGCCAAAAGACGTGGTGTCAGGATTTAAAAAAGTCCACTTACACAGTGTTAGAGTGGGTTGATCTAGAAGATCAGATTGCACTTGCGTTACACTTAAACAAAAGGTTTAAAGATTTAAACGAAAAAGAAATAAATGAGCTATTCGTGAATTATGGAGGTGTGAAATGAAAAGTGCAACAGAAATAAAAAAGACTCTTCGCGAGTCTTTTAAAAACGAAGAAGTTCTAATTCGAAAGGATGAGATTATTTCGGCAAACGAGTTATGTATTACTCGAGTACCAATCAAAAACATTACGAGCAATATTCAAGATGGCGACAGTTATCTCGTTGAATACAAAAGGTTATATGATTGTTTAAAACCATTCAAAGGTAAGGCAACACTAGAGATTAATGTGGTCGATCAGGCAAACGGAAAGATTACATTCAATAATGGACTTACCGGATTATCTACTCTAGAAAACGTACCAAACATTAAGAAGAGGGTTACTGAGAACCTTAACGTTCCGCAGACCGTGGTTAATTTAACTGATAATGGGAATTTAGATTTAGTTAAATGTTTTGTGCGTCTTGCATCAGAAATAAAGACAAATGAGTTTACTAAGAATATAGGTGGTATTAACATCTTTGTGGTAAAAGATATGATCTTCTTAGAAACCTATTCTCTTACAGAAGCAATTTTCTTGAAAATTAATATACCACACTCAATTTCAACAAGAGTAGTTAGAATTCCAGTGAATGAAACAAAAAGGATATTCGAATACTTAAAACTATCTAAGAGCAAAAAAGAGTTTGTCTTTGGATTTGCCGAGCAAGAAAAAGATGTATATACGTTATACATTTCGAACGGGGAGTCTGAGATGTTTGTAAAAACACAATCGATTGAAGGGAAACAACTCGTTATACGTAATCAACTGTTCGAGCGCTTAAACCAAAAAGATTGTAGCGAAATGCTCGCAGACAACATTTGCCCAGCTCTCGAATGTAAAGTTACAGAATCAGACCAGTGCTACATTGTAAAATCACAAGCAGGAGAAATTGAATACAGAGCTATTCAAATGAAAGAAGCGTAAGGAAACTTACGCTTTTTGTGCCTAAATGTTAAATCAAATATCTGAAGGCGGGGCGGGTTAATAAAACGCAAATAAAGGATTTAACTAAACTGTCCATCATCTAAATGAAGTCAGTTGCCATGGGTGCGTAATAATCTAGAATAAGATAGGTTTTGAAGAACTAATCCTCGTGTGTTGATTGTGTAAAAAGGCGGTGTATCAGAAGTAAATTAATATAGCTAAACTGTTTTTTTTTTTGTTACAATTTCATCGTAAGGTTATCATCGCTTTACTTTAAGAACGAAACTAATAAGGCTTATTTCGTTTCTTATTTGGTTTAACTGAAGAAGCTTGAACAATAAGAATAAGTTACGAAATGTCTATTGCAGAGGGTAGTGTTATAAAGTGGGACTTTATTAACATGGAAAGGAAAATTATGAAAAGACTCAAATCTCTATTATGTTCAGTACTTGTCGCAACGATGCTAACATCAGGTTGCGGTTGCAACTCTGGTATTACTGCAGACAAAATAACTAACGACGGTGAACTACAAACTGTAGATAACGGTGCACCTGAAGTTTTTGAAGATGAAAAAGTAAATTCAGATAAGAAAACGGAAAAAGACAATAAAGAAATGCCTGTTGAAGCATTTACATCAAAAAACCCGGTTGCGCCTGTTGAAACAAAAAAGGAAGAAAAACCTTCAAGCAAATCAACAAAAGAAGACGTATCTTCTAACAAAGAAACAGCAAACGCTGTTGTAAACAAACCAGCAAGCACAAAGCCTGCACACATTACTTCACCATCTGTTGAAAACAAACCAGCTGAAACAACTGAAGTCATCGTTGTTGTCACACCTACTGAAAAGCCAGCTGAAAGTAAACCAGCCGCTGAAACACCAAAGGAAACAAAACCAAGCGTAGACACACGCCCTGTCATTTCAGAGCCTGTTGAAACTCCAGTGGTTGAAACTCCAGTGGTTGAAACTCCAGTGGTTGAAGAAATCGACCTTGCAACAATGTTATTCAATGCAAAGCAAGATGTAATCGCATTAACAAACGATGTCATTGAAAAGATGAATGCATTACAATCTGCACAAGAAGAATTAGAAATTGCAAAGAAAACACGTGAACTCACAACTGCAAACATTGCGTCTGCAAAATCAAGTCTTGAAGTTGCAAAGGCAAACGTTTCAAACGCAACACTTGCTTATAACAAAGCAAAAGAAAAGTTAGAAACAGCAAAGAACGCAGTTGAAGTAGCAAAACAAAACCTTGCAAACGCTCAATTAGATGTAGACAATGCACGTAATGAACTTGCAAGAATCAAGGAAACAATGCCAGAATTAAATTCTTACAAATCAAGTGAAGAATTTGATGCTGAATTTGAAGAAAAACTTAATGCAGCAAACAACGCTCTTGCAGTAGCAAATGACAAACTTGCAAAAGCAAACGATGCACTAAACGTTGCAAATGCAAAACTTGAAACAGCAAGAACAAACGCTGCAAAAGCACAGGAAAAAGCAACTCGTGCAAACGATGCAAAAGACGCTATTGCAACAGATGTAAACACACTTACAGAAAAACTAAACAAGGCAAAGGAAACAGTTGAAACAAAGAAGGCTCTTGTTGAAGAAAAAGAAACAATCGCTCAAGCAGCAATTGACAACGCATCACAAAACGAAGAATTTAAGGCAACAATGCTTGCGCTTGAAACAGCAAACACTGTTCTATCTTCTGCAAACAATGCAGTAACTCTTGCTGAAATGCAAGTTGAAACACAAAAGCAAGCCGTTGCAACTGCTCGTGTTGAAAAACAAAATGCACAAAGACACGTTGAAGAATTTGCTCAGCAAGTAGAAGAAAAGACAGCTCTTGTTGAAACAGCAAACAACGAAGTTGCAGCCGCTACTGCAAAAGTAGAAACACTTACTGAAAGCAAAAATGCAACAGCTGCTGAATTAGAACAAGCTCAGCTTGAACTTGACGCAGCAAAGGACGCAAAAGCAAACGCAGAAAGAGAAAAAGAAGATGCTGAAAACGCAAAAGCAAACGCTGTTGCAACATTCGAAGAATGGAAAGCATATCAAGCAAAACTTCAATCTGCATACAATGATGCATTAACTGCTCAGCATGAAGTTCGTCAAGAATTTGCTCACCGTGTTGTTGAGTTCTATAAGTATAACAATACAGTAGATGGCGAAGGAACTTCAACTGGTTAATATGTGCATAATAAATGTATGAATACGTTAATCGACTATGAAAAATACGTTACAGATTATGTAAAAGAACACCCAGAGGCTATCGAAAAAGCGAAAACATACACACGTGTACGTGATATTGCAGAAAGATTTATCAACGATCCGCAGAAAATTTACACAAAACAAAAGGAACAAAGTCTAAATGCCGATTACAAGGAAAGTCCATTCAATATTACCCAAATGGCAAAAGCAATTGTTGCAATGAAACACATGGATACAAAACGTGTAACAGACCCTAACTTCCCTGGATTAGACCACTTTAAAACAAACGATGCCATCATGGCAGCTGCGCAAGTACAAACACTTCCAGAAGGAATTACTTATGATCATGAATTATACACAACTTGTTATAAAGAAAACTTCGATGACATTCTTATTCGTGGATATGCAGCAAATGCTGCATGGGGATTAAATGACCCAACATTTGGCTACTATGATGATGAAAAGCGTTACTACGAATATAACCAAATGAGCGAAGAAGAAAAAGCAAAAGTAGACATCAAAGACTACCTTCCAAGATTTTCAAGAACAGATGGTCACTATAAAAACTTATTACTGGAAAAATACAATGTCATCGGACACGGTATGCAATTTGGTGATCCAAATATGTCTATGGAAATCGCACGTGATCCACAACGTAGATGGTGGAACCCAAATAGCTCAGTGCTTATCACATGGGAAACACAAGGTTCACAACGTCATAAATCAAAGCTTTTCACAGTTGATGAATACATGGATCGTTTTGAAGAATACTGTAACGCAAACGGTTGGAACTTCGACCGTGTAACAGGCAAACTAACAGACACAGAAGAATATGCAGCATTAGCTAAGAAAACAAATGAAACAAAGTCTGCCCTTGAACCAATCGTTTCTGCAATCGAACTTGTGGAAAACGGAACTTGTGCAACAATGCAAGAGGCTTGGGCAAAACTTCGTGAAACAAATCAAGATTTACCTGAAACACTTCCTGTTATCAAAGATACTGAAACAATCATGAACACTTACAACAACGCTGTTGAGGCGCTTGATGCAGCAAATTCAGCACTTGAACTAAAACAAGCAGCGTTTGATGCAAAAGAATCAAACGATGTTGCTGCAAAACTTGCATTAAACAAGGCAAAAGAATTAGAAGAAACAGCAAAAGAAAAGGCATCATTAGCCCAATCTGAATTAGAAACTGCAACTGTACTTCTAACAAATGAAAATGAAACACTTGCAAATGAAACACGTAATGTTGAAACATTGGAAAACGACCTTGCAGCAAAACAAGAAACACTTGAAACAGCAAAAACAAGCGTTGAATCAGCAAAAGAAACAATTGCAACACTTGAAAAGAAACTTGAAACAATCAATGCTGAAAACAGTGAAGAAATCAATGCAACAAAGGCTGCTCTTGCTGAGGCTCAAGCTGAACTTGAAACAGCAGAAGACAACGTTGCAGCAATCGAAGGCGAACTTGGAATCAAGCGTGTTGACTTAGAACAGGCAACACAAGACGCTACAACTGCAAATGAAGAACTTGAAGTAGCAAATGCAGACGTTACTACTGCAACAAATGAAGTAGAAACAGCAAACTCTGAAATTGAAACTGCAAACTCTGAAATCACAACTGCAAACGAAACAATTGCAAATGTAGAAGAAGAAAAGGCAACAGCAATTGAAGAAAACAAGGCTGAAGTTGATGCAGCAAATGCAGAAATTACAGCAAATTTCGATGAATCAAAGAAACAAGAATTAGCAAAGGCAGAAGAAGTTGTAGCAAACGCTGAAAAAGCAGTTGAAACAGCAAACTCTGAACTTGTTGAAAAAGAAGAAGAAGTAAAAGCAACAACTTCCATCGTTAGCAATAGCGAAGAAGAAGTTGCTCTTGCAACTTCAAAAGAAAATGAAGTAAGCGAAGAAGTTAACAAGGCTGAAGAAATTGACGCAGCAGCAGGATCCACTGTTGAAGAAAAAGCAGCACTTGTAGACAATGCAACAAAAGCACATGAAACAGCAAATGAAAAACTTGATGCAGCAAAAGCAACAGTTGTTGAACTTGAAGGAAAAATTCGTTGCGCTGACGAAAATACTCCTGTTGTAGAAAACCACGACGAAGCAAATGTTGAAGAAACACAAGTTAATGATGGAGCAAATGATGTGAAAGATATTGATGCATCGAATGAGGCAATACCGACAATCCCTGTGTTGGAGTCTTCTGTTTCTACTGCTAATGCAGTGCCACTAACTGAAATGGTAACTACCATCGTTAAGGCGTTCTCAAAGTTTATTAAAAATCGATAAGTAAACATAAATACAAGCAACCATAAAAGACCACCTGACGTTAAGTTGGGTGGTCTTTAAACGTATAATGGAATCACCCCTCGGGGACCCTCCGAGCACAGCAGAGACTCTACGAAGAGTATCCGAGCAATTCATGACCACCCGAAGACCCCTCAAGGAAGTGATAACTTCTCGAAGACCCCACGAAGACTTTGGGTTCACTCCCCGAAGACCCTCCGAAGACAACACGAAAGGTCTCGGCTTCACAACCCGAGCACCCCTCGAAGATTCCTCGAAGCCCGCAGACCTCTCGAGCACCCCTCGAAGACCGCAGACCCTCGAGCACCCTCCAAGGAACGGATCAGCCACCCGAAGACCC
>RCNI01001431.1_pt1 | contig 12842 bp, 7 predicted proteins | sample 2041151 | NCBI WGS metagenome assembly RCNI01 (sample SAMN09708214, study PRJNA481090) | feces metagenome | isolation source: feces | place: Antarctica: Albino Rookery | reverse complement strand
CCTAAGAAGCGAAACACTAATACAAAAGGAGTTAGCATGAATTATAAAGATGCAACAACCGAAGAGCTCCTAGCTAATCTCGACGACCTTGAGACAAAGCTATTCGCTCTTGGATATGGTTCAAACCAGATTGGTTTCGCAGGAGAAACTCAAGATCCACCAGCTGCTGCACGTGACCGCGGTGAAGCAAGCGCTACCTTAGGTCTTCTCGCACAGAATATCCTTTGCAGCGATGAGATGCACGAGACTCTTCTTGAGCTCAATGCACGTCGTGATGAGCTCCCTGAGTGGCGTCGCGACCAGGTTCGCGTATGTCTTAAAGACTGGGAAGAGATGAATGTAATTCCTGCTGAGGAAAACGCTAACATGACCCGACTTATCGTTGAGGCTAACGATGTATGGCACTCAGCTAAAGTCAACAATGATTGGGATAGCTTTGCTCCTTACATCGATAAGATGGTAGCTAAGCTTATCGAGTTCGCTAAGCTCAAGGATCCTGAGAAAGATCCTTACGACGTATGGCTCAACGAGTATGAAGAGGGCGCAGACACCGAGTTCTACGACACTTTCTTTGAGCAAATTAAAGCAACTATTGTTCCACTTTTGGCGAAGATTGTAGAGAAGGGCAACCACCCTGATACAACATGTCTTAAGGGTAAGTTCGACAAAGACACTCAGTTTAAGATGACTCGTGAAGTCGCTGAGATGGAAGGTCTCAACATGGATGCTCTTGTAATCGAGCAGTCCTTGCATCCTTTCACCAACTCAACGAGTTCTAATCATGTCTTCATTACCACAAGCTTGCTCGAAGATGATATGGCATCTAACCTCTACTCAACTCTTCATGAGGGTGGACATGCAATGTATGAGCAGGGTGTAAATCCTGACTACAACTACACTAGCTTGCGCGGAGGATCCTCTCTTGGAATCCATGAGTCTATCTCTCGCTTCTATGAGAATCTTGTTGGACGCAGCCGCGCTTACGCTGACACTGCTTTGGCTGTATCCAAGAAGTACTTCCCAGAGCACTTCAAGGACACAACTGCTGAGGAGTGGTATCTTGCAAACAATGTAGCTATGCCTTCTCTCATTCGTGTTGAGGCAGATGAGCTAACCTACAGCTTGCATGTCATTATTCGCTATGAAATTGAGCGTGCTCTATTTGCCGGAGAAATTACTGCAAAGGATATCCCAACTCTTTGGGCAAAGAAATACAAAGAGTATCTCGGTGTAGATGTACCAAATGATGCAGAGGGTGCACTTCAGGATACCCATTGGTCAGGAGGATCCTTCGGATACTTCCCTACCTATGCTCTCGGTAGTGCATATGGTGCTCAGTACATGGCTGCCATGAAGCGTCAGGGAATTGATGTTGAAGGTGCTATGGCTTCAGGAGATCTCACTCCACTGTCCGAGTGGCTTCGTGAGAACATCTTCAAGTATGGACGTGCAAAAGACCCTAAATGGCTTGTTGAGCACGCATGCGGAGAGCCTTTTGATGCTAAATATTTCTGCGATTACCTCAACGAAAAGTTCAGTGCTATCTACGACCTCTAATCCGAACTTCAGTAATACAAAACGCTCCCTGAATCGGGAGCGTTTTTCTTTGCGACTTGTAGCTCATGAGTCAAAGACGTATAGTCTAAGAATGCAAATAACTTAAAGGAGCAACATGCGCGCACTTATTCAGGTTGTACAAAATGCAAAGGTAGATGTAGGGGGTCAAACTATAGGATCTTGCGGGAGAGGATTTCTCATCTTCTTGGGAGTAGAAGAGGCTGATACTGAAGAGCTTGCCAAGAAGCTCTGGGATAAGATCTTCAAGATGCGCATCTTCCATGATGATGAGGGTAAAACCAACCTAAGCCTATCTGATATTGCAGGAGAAGTTCTCATCGTGAGCCAATTTACCCTCTATGCCAATTGCAGGAAAGGTAATCGACCATCGTTCACGCGTGCCGCTAACCCTGATCACGCAAAAGCACTCTATAAGCACTTCATAGAACTTGCCAAGCATGATGTCGAACACGTAGGAGAAGGCGAATTCGGAGCAGATATGCAAGTGTCTCTCGTGAATGATGGGCCTTTCACCATATGGCTTGATACTGATGATCTTCTCAAACCAAAAAGTGCCTGCTCATAGAATAGCGCCTAGTAAATAAAAAGCTGGATGACCCGTACATGAGGTCATCCAGCTTTTCTTATATATGCCTTGGATGTCGAGGTAGTTCTACATGTAATTCATGACGTAATAAATCACTCCAATTACAGCGATAAGGATTAGTAGGAATGCAAAGATTTTCTCGCCTTTAGTAAATTCCTTCTCGCCAGGCGCACTCTCTCGCCTCGCCATCATGAAAACTGGAATACCAAGAGCATAAATAACACCTGCTAAAAGCATGTAATTAAGTCCCGCAGCATAGATCATCCAAACACCGTAGATAGAACCTAGCAGACCTGTTATCAAGGCATGTTTGCGTGTAGCAAAGATGTTTGTTGGATAATCGTTCTTATAAGCAATCTTAAAAAGATAAAGTGTTGAGATGAGGTAAACAGGCAATGCCATAACACTCGTGATACTTAAGGTAGTATTCCAGGCATGACCCGTAAAATGCACGAGAATCAGGAATACCTGCATCATTATGGTCGAAACCAAGATAGAGAATGATGGAGAGTTATTCTTGTTCGTCTGTGCAAATGCCTTAGGGAATGTACCTGTTTTGGCAGCTGCATAAGGCAACTGTGTCAACATAACCGTCCAGATGAGCCATGAGCTCAAGATGGCTACAATGACGCCAAAGTTCATGAAGACACTTCCCCACTCACCCACCATGTCTCTCAAGATAGCAGCTGTTGAAGGAGGTGCCATCTTGGAGATCATACCTTGGGAATAAACGCCAAGAGGAGCAAGGGAGAGAACAGAATATACAACGAGGCAGATGATAAAACCGAACAAGGTAGCTCTACTTACATCCTTTTGAGATGTAGCTCGCTCTGATACTACAACAGCACCTTCAATTCCCATAAAAGCCCAAAGCGTAACGAGCATAGTACTCTTAGTCTGAGATAAGATACTTCCCAGATCTCCATCATGGACTCTAGCAACTGTGTGAAGTCCCCAGAAATCTGTAAAGAAGTTAGAAGACTTAAATGAGAAGAGGACTATTACAATAAAGACTCCCAACGGGAGCAATTTACAAATCGTTCCTATAACATTTGCAGCACTAACCTGCTTAACATCAGCCAATACAGCAAAGTACATACACCAAAGAACAACAGATCCAATAGAGATCGACAGCCAATCATTGCCTCCTGCAAAATACGGCGGGAAGAAATAATTAAAAGCATCCATCAAAAGCACGGCGTATGCAACGTTCGATACAGAGTTGCTAATCCAGTATCCCCAGGCCATAAGAAAGCCGGTAAAGTTACCAAAACCAAGCTTTCCATAGGTATAAATACCCGTAGTCGCATCAGGTCTGGCAGCAGATAGAATTCGGAAGGTATTGGCGATAAACCAGATTCCAATGCCTGTGATAATCCAGGAGATTACAATTGCTCCTGCAGATGCTGACTGAGCCATGTTTTGAGGAAGGTTATAGATTCCTCCACCAATCATCGCACTGACAACAACACCTGTAAGGGCCAAAACCCCGAGCTTCTTGGAATTAGCTGTTGTACTTGTATCTTCTGTTGTAGTTGTAGTTGTATTTGTATTTTCACTCATAATCTAACCGTTACAATCAATCTAAGAATAACAATAACTACTCTAGGTCCTTATTCACCTCTATAAAACTAGTGTCGAATAACGAACTAAAATAGTCAAATCACATCTATATAGAGAGGCTATAAACCTAAAAGAAGCTGGACGGCTGACAAGCAGCCATCCAGCTTTGGTATATATGTCCTTCGAGGCCAAGGAGTCGCGGCTACGCCTTAAAGGTCAATATCGAGGTCCTTCATGGCAGGGCGCTCATTGAACTTAGCCATGCCGTCTACAGGAGTCCTGTAGAACTCAAGCATGTCAGCATGAAGCTTTGTGAGTGCCTCGTCATTGGTATAAATCATATGGCCTGATGGATAGTACTTAAAGGCAATATTCTGTGCCAAAGGTGCAGGAAGGCCAATGTGATCGATATCGTACTCAGTCTGATGGAATGGGGTTGCCATATCATAGTAACCATTGCCCAACATAATCTTGAGTTCTGGCTCCTGCTTGATTGCGCAAGCAAGGTCATCAAGAGTATTAGGGAATGGACGGAATCCCCACTCGTCACCCTTTACTGCAGGTGGGTTCATGTGAGTCCACTTCCATCCGGCAGATGGATCTGGATTGAAGAGGAATGATGCGAACATGTTGCGCAAACGCTCAGGATCATATCCAAGCTGCTCGCGAAGGTAAGACTCGCAAAGTGCCTCATAACCAGGTGAGATGTATGCAGCATCTACAATGAAGGTCTCCTGTGCAGCACAAGGATCCTGATCATATCCAGCTACACGACCATCGTAGCGTCCAACAATCTTATCCTCATCAGCCAAGAGCTCCTTGCGGAAGCGCATGTCAGGAACGCGGAGGTCAGAGCGCTTTACGTACTCTTCCATAAGTCCTGTCATCTCAGCATATTTCTTAGCTACCTTATCGCGAAGCTCATCGGAGATCTTGTCTCCACGTGAGAGAACACGACGATATACTTCTGTAAACTCGCGTGCCTCCTGTGCCCACTGCTCTTTAGTCTTGCCCTGTCCTGCGCGACCGTGATACTGAGCGGTCATAGCGAAGGTTGGGAAGTAACCGATGTAGAGCTCATCGTTAAGGTCGAAGATATAGGAGTAATCCAAGATGTTAGAGAGCAAAGCTGCACCGGTAAGTGCAATATTGTCGTTTTGCATCTGGAGGGTAAGAAGTGATGCACGTGTGGTTCCGTAAGATTCACCAATCAAATACTTAGGTGAATTCCAGCGACCATTAGCAGAGCACCAACGCTGGATGAACTGGCTAAAGCCGTTGCGGTCGCCATCTACACCCCAGAGTTCCTTCTGAGCATCTGTAGCGATAACGGAGAAACCAGTTCCAGGAGCATCGATGAATACAAGGTCAGTTACTGGAAGCAGACAGAATGGATTGTTCTGCTGGAGCTCATAAGGAGCACCGTGTCCAGGATTTACATCTGGAAGATAAATGCGCTGAGGACCGAAAGATCCCATGAGAAGCATTGAGGTATCTCCACCAGGACCACCGTTAAAGATAAAGGTTACAGGACGAGTTGGGTCAGTATTGCCCTTGTCGTCGATTGCCTGATAAGCAACGGAGAATACGGCACAAGCAGGCTTGAGCTTTGGAGTATCAATCTGGATAGTTCCAGCAGTTGCCTTATAGTTGATGGTTCCTTCTGCACCCTTCCAAGTGCCCTTAGTCTCTTTGCTATAATTCTCTGGCAAATCGCATGGGCAAATCTTTGGATAGTTTGCATCTTTCTTCTGCTCAGTGGTAGTGGACTGAGTCTGAGTCTGGGTTGTAGATGTATCAGACATACTTCCTCCTAAACAAATAGAATTTAATCTGGTTTAAAATCTAAGAGTTTTCTCTTCTCATGTTGTACCCCGCATGCGCGGTATTATTTCCACTCAATCAAAATTAACTATCTAAATTCGTATATTTAAGGAAAAAAGCTGGATAGCCGCTTATGCGACCATCCAGCTTGTGTGTATATGTCCTTTAAGGTCAAGGAGTTGATGGATACACCTTAAAGGTCAATATCAAGATCCTTCATGGCTGGGCGCTCATTGAACTTACCCATGCCTTCTGCAGGAGTCCTGTAGAACTCAAGCATATCAGCATGAAGCTTAGTGAGAGCCTCGTCATTGGTATAAATCATATGGCCTGATGGATAGTACTTAAAGGCAATATTTTGTGCCAAAGGTGCAGGAAGGCCAATGTGATCGATATCGTACTCAGTCTGATGGAATGGAGTTGCCATATCGTAGTAACCATTACCCAACATAATCTTAAGCTCTGGCTCTTGCTTAATTGCACAAGCAAGGTCATCAAGAGTGTTAGGGAATGGACGGAATCCCCACTCGTCACCCTTTACTGCAGGTGGGTTGACGTGGAGCCAATTCCAACCATTGGTTGGGTCTGGATTGAGAGCGAAAGATGCAAACATGTTGCGCAAGCGCTCAGGATCATACTGAAGCTGCTCGCGAAGGTAAGACTCACAAAGGGTCTCATATCCTGGTGAGAGGAATGCTGCATCTACAATGAAGGTCTCCTGAGATGCGCATGGGTCCTGGTCATATCCAGATACACGACCATCGTAGCGTCCTACAATCTTGTCCTCATCAGCCAAGAGCTCCTTGCGGAAGCGGTTGTCAGGAACGCGGAGGTTAGAGCGCTTTACGTACTCTTCCATAAGTCCTGTCATCTCAGCGTATTTCTTAGCTACCTTATCGCGAAGTGCGTCGGAAATCTTGTCTCCACGGGAGAGAACACGGCGGTATACCTCTGTAAACTCACGCGCCTCCTGAGCCCACTCTTCACGGGACTTGCCCTGTCCAGCACGTCCGTGGAATTGAGCAATCATAGCGTAGGTTGGGAAGTAGCCGATATAGAGCTCATCGTTTACATCAAACATGTAAGCGAAGTCCAAGATGTTAGAAAGAAGAGCAGCTCCGGTAAGTGCAATGTTGTCGTTTTGCATCTGAAGTGCAAGCAAAGAACCACGAGTGGTTCCGTAGGACTCACCAATCAAATACTTAGGTGAATTCCAGCGACCATTAGCAGAGCACCAGCGCTGAATGAACTGACTGAATGCATTGCGGTCACCATCTACGCTCCAGAGTTCCTTCTGAGCATCAGTTGCGATGGTTGAGAAACCAGTACCAGGAGCATCGATGAATACAAGGTCAGTTACTGGAAGCAAGCAGAAAGGATTGTTCTGCTGAAGCTCGTATGGAGCACCATGACCAGGATTAATATCTGGAAGATAAATACGCTGTGGTCCAAATGAACCCATAAGAAGGAAGGAGCTATCTCCACCAGGACCACCGTTAAAGATGAAGGTTACAGGACGAGTTGGATCGATGTTTCCAGCAGCATCTGTAGCCTGGTAAGCAACGGAGAATACAGCACAAGCAGGCTTGAGTTTTGGAGTCTCAATCTGGATTGTTCCAGCTGTTGCCTTGTAGTTGATAGTTCCCTCAGCACCCTTCCAGGTTCCTTTAGTTTCCTTACTATAGTTCTCTGGCAAGTCACAAGGACAAATCTTAGGATAGCTTGCGTCTTTCTTATGCTCAGTAGTTGTTGACTGGGTCTGTGTTTGGGTTGTAGATGAGTCAGACATAATTCCTCCTAAACAAATAGCAACTGTACAAAAGTTCCTGAACGTAAGAGAACGCTTCTCTCTTGAAGAAGTTGTACCCCACTTACTTCTCAAAATTTCTCAATCATACATATTCGATTTTCGATTATTTATATTTTTGTATAAATAAGTCTCCCACCATGGATTTTTAATCACATGAAGGGAGACTGAACGTGAAGATGTCTTCACATATAAATTTTTTAACTAGGCTCTAAATAGCTTACTAGGAAAGAAAAACGCTGTTTAAGAATGCACTATTCCTGATTGTTCTTCTTTTGAGCTGGACGACGTGTACGCCTTACAACACGACCCTTACCCTGCTCTTGCTTCTTCTCCTGAGGCTTAGGAGCTACTGCTCCCTTATCCCCTGGACGACGACGGGTAGTCTTTTGAGGCTGAGCTTGCTTTTGTTGCTCTGGATTAGCTACGCGCTTGCGACGACGTGGCTTATCCTTGCGCTCTCCAGCATTGTCCTGTGGCTTCTTATTCTGGTTTTGAGCCTTCTGCTGAGCCTGCTGATTTTGCTGCTGGTTCTGCTGATTTTGGCCACCAGAAACACGACGGCGTTTGCGTGTAGGCTTCTTCTCTGAAGTATCTGCCGATGTAGCTTCCTGCTTTTGTGCAGGCTTACGTACGCGACGAGGTTTCTGGTTGTTTTGCTCAGAGCCCTGACTTTTGCGCTCAGAAGATCTCTGACGACGAGGCTTGCGTTTTTCGATAAGCATATCCTCAGGAGCGATATCGAGCTCATCGTTCATAGCAGCGAACTTATTATCGAGCTCATCGAGGGCCATTTGAATCTCAGGAGACTCAAGCTTATCGAGAACCTCACGACTAACAGTATCTGGTCTGCAGCACTGACCACAGCCCTCAGCACCCTCAACACTTGAGCTCTTACCACAGCAATCTGAACCTTCTCCATGCTTAGAGCAAGTCATATCTGCCAAATCGATGCGCATCTGCTTACCGTTTTCGAGCCTCAAGCAAAGCTGCTCTTTTGGAGTATCGTACTCAACGATGCGAGCCTTACCCAATGGAGTATCAATCACAGCGTTGCGCTTAGGTGCACGTTGCTTAAAGTCACGATATGCTTCAAATTCGTAGCGCAAGCAGCACATAAGACGACCGCAAGCACCACTGATCTTTGCTGAGTTCAAAGGCAAATCTTGCTCTTTTGCCATGCGGATGGATACAGGCTCAAAGCGAGCGCCAAAACGAGTACAGCAAAGCTCCTGTCCACAATGAGCAAAACCACCTACGAGAGCAGCCTCTTCACGAACGCCAATCTGCCTCATATCAATGCGAGTATGAAGCTCATGAGATAGATCGCGAACGAGCTGCCTAAAGTCAACGCGCTCTTCTGCTGCAAAGTAGCAAACTATCTTGTCTGCACCAAAGATAAACTCAGCTGCTACTGGCTTGATGTCAAGACCAGAGTCTTTTGCTAAGCGTTTGAAGATAGGAAATGCTTCATCGCTCTTCTCTGCCATTTCATCGGCTACTTTATAGTCAGCCTCCGTAGCAACACGAACGATATCTGAAAGCTCAGCATCTCCGAGAGTATTCTTAAGGGTTTCTTCTGAAACCTCAAAAGCATCTGCAACACAGAGTCCCATCTCGAGTCCTCGTGCAGTATTGCAAATGACATGGTCTCCTTCTTGAGCCTTAGTGTTCTTTGGATCGAACCATAGGTCTCGAGCGGAGTATTTAAATTTAACGGGTATTACCCAAGGCATAGAGTGCCTCCTTGATATGTATAAGCATAACTTCGAATGTTAGCTGAGGGGTCATAGAGCGCCAGGTAGCTCTTCGAGCTTCGGCAATATATTCAAGGGCTTTAAGAGCTCCTTTTGGAGTTGTTCTGCGAGCGACGAAGTCAACCTGATCTGCAAAATCGCTGTTGATAAGCGAAATAATCTGTGTCCTTCGGGCAGCTACAGATGCAGGTGTCCCTTCTTTGAGTACTTGTTCATTATACAAAAGTACATCTCTGAGAAATAATTCTGCATAAACGAGTGACTCTATCATACCCGAAACTGCCAAACTTGCGACTTCACGTTTGTGAGCCTTTTCAAGCTGAGTTAATGCTCCACGGCTCAAATACTGCTCATTAATTGCTTCTTGCTCAGCATTCTCTTCAGCATCTTCAAGAAGCTCTTCTCCGAAGCTTTCACGAGCAAGAGTACACCAAGTATTTGCAGCGCCTAAAACATCTGCAATACTCATGCGATCAAGATCTTCAAATGTTTCGATTACAAAGTGCCTAAGATCGCGTCGCTCCTCAGATGCCATAAACTCAATGGCATCATCTACAGAACCTGTGATATGCAAAGCAACCTTACACGCGTCGAGATCAGCACCTTGTGCACGTTCTTGCACTACCTTTGCGCGAGCCTCAATATCGAGAGCTGGGAACGGAACCTGCTGACAGCGCGATGCGATAGTTGGCAAAACAGCATCGACGGCAGGAGCTATAAAGATAAACAAGGTATGAGCTGGAGGCTCTTCGATTGTCTTGAGCAATGCATTTGCAGTCTTTGAATTGAGTCTGTGGGCATCGTGGATGATATAGACTTTCCAACCACACATAACAGGTGCGAGCTCAGCCTGGCTCATAATCTCTCGAACCTGCTCTACAAGATAGCCATCTCTTCCCTGAGGCTCAAAGATACGAATATCAGGATGCTGATTTTCGTGAATGAGTGCAATCTCTTGCGGGTTTTTCATCCTAGAGGTTGATGACGCTAAAGCACAAGCAAGTCCCATAGCAGCATCTTGCATGCCTGCTCCCTGTGCACCGCAAAACATATAGGCATGAGAGAGCTTATCGTTTTGAAATGCCCCTTTGAGAAACTTATGTACACGAGACTGGTAGGAAATGGTATCGATAAAGGATTCTGGTGTATCCATTGCCATAACTATTCCTTATACCTCTACGTTCAAACGTGCGAGAATAAGCTGGATATTAGCGTAGATCTCGTCTGGAGTCTGAGTAGCATCGAGCTTGTAGATACGATCTTCGCGCTCCTGAAGCTCAAGATACGCATCGCGAACCTTCTGCATGAATGCCATGCCCTCCGCCTCAAGACGATCGAGCTTGCCGGATTTGAGTACACGATTTGCAGCAGTCTCGACATCAAGGTCAAAGAGGAAAGTGATGTCAGGGGTGCAGCCCAAAGAACCAATACGATTGAGCTCGTTTACAAGGTCTTTATCAAGCCCACGAGCCCCAGCTTGATAGCTGTAGGTAGAGTCGTAGTAGCGATCACACAATACAACTGCACCGCGCTCAAGCGCAGGAATGATGGTCTGACGAGTAAGCTGTGCACGTGATGCCTCATACAAAAGCATCTCGCACTCCCACACCATCTCATGGTTTTCAGGATCGAGCAAAAGTTCACGGATCTTCTCAGAAATGAAGGTACCACCTGGTTCACGAACGCGAACAACTTCGCGACCCTGATTCTTAAATGCCTCCTCAAGACGATTTACCTGAGTGGACTTACCCGCTCCATCAATTCCTTCGAATGATATAAAAAGGCCCTCTCCGTGAGGTGCGTTAGACTCAAACATTGTACTCCTAATACTCGGTGGCATCTTATGCCTTCAACGTATCGTTTTTATTCGTCTGACATTATCGTTCTATATGTCAAAGATATTCTTAACTGCGAAAATACTTATTTACGCAGAACTTAGTCAACAGTACTTATTATAAGCGTTGCAAAGGTGTAAAACAGCGTTGATATCCAATACCAAGCAATCACCAAAACACATACTGATAATTTCTATTTGTAAAGTTGCTAACTTAAATTTCAAATGGAGCTAAATAGGCAACTAAAAGCTGATAAATATTCAATCTCATCTCTGATTATGAAGCGGAATGAATAATTATATCTATCCTTTGTGCAATCTCCTCTATTGCATGAACAAACCCCTATTTTTCTGTATGATGTATACGAAGCGATTAACCGCACGAAAGGTTTTCTATGAAAACAACCGCTATCGTCCTTGCCGCAGGCAATGGCACGCGAATGAAATCCTCACGCACGAAAGTTATGCATGAGATTTTGGGACATCCACTCGTATGGTGGGCTGTTCGTTCTGCTCGTATGAGCGGAGCTGACCGTATTATCTGTGTGGTTGGCAATGGATCTGAAGAAGTTCGAGGACTTTTTGCCAATGATTCAGATGTTACGTGCATTGAGCAAACTGAGCGTCTTGGAACTGGCCATGCCGTCAAGACTGTTCTCGATCAGGTAGCTCTCGAAGACGGAGTTTGCGTAATTCTTAACGGAGATTCCCCTCTCGTAAAGCCTGAAACCATCACAGCTCTTACTCAGAAAGTATCATCTGAGCACATGGGAGCAGCTGTTTTGACTATGACACCACCTTGCGTGGATGGCTATGGACGCATTGTTATCGATGAATCTGGCCACGTTATGGAGATCATCGAGCACAAAGACTGCACCGATGAGCAGCGCGCAACCCTTATCGAGTGCAACTCAGGTGTTTACGCATTTAACTCCAAAGACCTTACCGACTACATCGGAGAGATTACTTGCGAGAATGCTCAAGGTGAGTACTATCTCACAGACATGATTGCAATCTTGAAGAGCCACGGAAAGTCTGTAGCACATGTTCATGCTGATGACTTCACTGAGCTTTTGGGTGTAAATTCACGCATTCAACTTGCAGAAGCAGCAAAGATTATGCAGCTTCGTATCAACAACTCCCTCATGGAACAAGGCGTCACCATGCTCGATCCTAACTTGGTATGGGCGGATGTAGACGTTAAAGTTGGACGCGATACAACCATCTTGCCTATGGTATTTCTCAATGGAAACACCACCATCGGAGAAAATTGCACCATTGGACCAAACTCTCGCCTCACCGACACAACCGTCGGAAATGATTGTGTTATTGATGAAACAGTAACAGTTGAGGCTATCATAGATGATAAGGTAACTTGTGGACCTCGCGCCTACCTCAGACCTGGAACTCACATGTGTGAAGCATCTAAGGCTGGAACCCACGTGGAGATCAAGAAATCCACTATCGGTAAGGGCAGTAAGGTTCCTCACCTCTCCTACATCGGAGACACCACCATGGGTGAAGGTGTCAACATTGGAGCGGGTGCTATTACCTGCAACTACGATGGTAAAAACAAACACAAGACTACTATCGGCAACGATGTCTTCATCGGATCAGACGTTATGATGGTCGCCCCTGTAAATATTGGTCAGGGCGCAATCGTTGGAGCAGCAAGTTGCATTACAAAAGACGTTCCCGCTGATGCTTTAGGTCTAGAGCGCAGCGAGCAACAAATAATCGATGGGTACGCAAGTAAAAGGCGTAAAAGCCAGTAACAGTGGAAAGGGCACACGTAATGACTAAAGTAGACTTCGAAAACATGAGCGATTTGAATTTGCCAGCTCCTGTAAAGAAGAACTTGAAGCTTTACACCGGACATTCCAATCCGGAATT
>RCNI01001429.1_pt1 | contig 12849 bp, 10 predicted proteins | sample 2041151 | NCBI WGS metagenome assembly RCNI01 (sample SAMN09708214, study PRJNA481090) | feces metagenome | isolation source: feces | place: Antarctica: Albino Rookery | reverse complement strand
GGGATAGCTACTTTAATTAAAAGAAGACATTATGAAACTAGTAGTGAATTAGCTAGAGAATTCTATAGCAAATATATGGCGGAAACACCATGTAAAAAATGTCATGGTAAAAAACTAAATGAACAAGCACTTTGTGTCAAGATTAATGACCTAGATATCATTGAAATGACAGATATGGATGTTAATTCATTAATTGATGTTTTATTAGGATTGAATCTAACAGAACAAGAAAAACAAATTTCTAATTTATTATTAAAAGAAATCTTAAATAGATTAACTTTTTTAAAGAATGTTGGCCTTGATTATTTAACCTTATCTAGAAAGGCTCAAACATTATCTGGTGGTGAATCACAACGGATTAGATTAGCCACACAAATTGGATCTTATCTAACTGGAGTTTTATATGTCTTAGATGAACCATCAATTGGACTACACCAAAAAGATAATGAAAAATTAATTGAAACCTTAAAATCAATTAGAGATTTAGGCAATACTGTATTAGTTGTAGAACACGATGAAGAAACTATGTTAGCTAGTGATTATTTAATTGATATTGGTCCAGGTGCTGGTACTTATGGTGGTGAAGTAATAAGTCACGGAACACCACAAGAAGTTATGGCAGACCCAAACTCTTTAACAGGTCAATATTTAAGTGGTAAGAAAAAGATTGAAGTACCTAAAACAAGACGTGGCGGAAATGGTAAGAAAATTATCATTAAAGGTTGTAAAGGAAATAACCTAAAAAATATTGATTTAACAATTCCGTTAGGAAAATTAAATGTAGTGACCGGGGTGAGTGGTTCAGGTAAATCATCATTAATTTTAGAAACATTAGTCAAAGCGATTCAAAAGGTTAATTTTGATCCTTTTGTAGAACCACTTCCATATCGTGATTTAATTGGTGCTAACCATGTTGATAAATTAGTAATTGTAACCCAAGAACCTATTGGTAGAACACCACGTTCTAATCCAGCAACATATACTGGTGTATTTGATGATATCAGAGAATTGTTTGCACATGTTCCTTTAGCGAGAGAAAAAGGTTATGAGAAGGGTAGATTCTCTTTTAATATAAAAGGTGGAAGATGCGAAAATTGTCAAGGTGATGGAGTTAATAAAATTGAAATGCATTTCCTTCCAGATGTTTATATCAAATGTCCTGAATGTAATGGTCACAAATATAATGAAGAAACACTTCAAGTTAAATACCGTGGCAAATCTATTTATGATGTTTTAGAAATGTCAATTGATGAAGCTAATGAATTCTTTAAAAATGTTCCTGCAATTCATGCTAAATTAAAGCTTCTTGTAGAAGTGGGACTAGGTTACTTGAAATTAGGGACAAGTGCCTTAGCATTATCAGGAGGAGAAGCGCAAAGAATTAAATTAGCTAAATTCTTACAACGTCGACCTACCGGTAAGACATTATATGTATTAGATGAACCAACCACAGGACTACATACAGACGATATAGCTAGATTAATAAAAGTTCTAAACAGAATTGTAGATAATGGGGATACAGTTTTAGTAGTAGAACACAATTTAGACTTAATCAAAATAGCTGATCATGTAATTGATATTGGCCCAGATGGTGGTATTTATGGTGGAAAAATAGTTGCAACAGGTACCCCAGAACAAGTAGCATCTAGCTTAGATTCTCATACTGCTAAATTTTTAAAAACAATTTTAAAGAAAAATTGTTAGTTACTTTTCTTTTTCTTTGTTTCTATAAAAGCTATTAAATGTTGTATAATCATAAATGTGTAAAAGGTTCAATCTTATGAAAAAGAAACTAGGAAATAAATTAATGTTATCTATGTTACTAGCTGGTTCATGTGTAGCAATTACACCGGTTGTTGCTACAAATTGTATTCAAAACACCGTAACAAATTATACTTTACAAAATAAATCATTATATTTAAATGAAAGAGTTGATGAATCATTAGCTCCTGAAGAAAATCCTACTCCAGAAAATAAACCTAGTTTTGCTGACCCTAGTAAAGAAAAATGAAATAAATATACAACAATTGCAATTGTTTTATGTGCTTCAATGCTTCTACTAGTCCTTGTTATTTCACTAGCTCTTGAAATTTGATATAGAAAAAAGAAATCTAAAAAAGAATTCTTACCATTAATGGATTAGTCTGCATAACTGTTTATTTATTAATAAATAAATATATTTTCATTTATAATTAAACAAAGGAGTATTTATGCCAAAGAAAACATTAAAGTTATCGATTGACGAAGAACATACAGATTTTGAAAAATTTAAAGTTACTCCAACTAAAACTTTTGACATGGATGATTTTGATGTTGATGATGATGATGGTTATGCATTTTTAAGTACTGCCGATCTTGAATACAAGTTAGAACACGAAAAATTAACTGATGAACAAATTAAAAAAATTAAACATGTATTGTCATCTAGAAAATAGTTATGGCAGAAAACTTTCAAAGCATATGTAATTTATCTTCATATTCATTATTATCTTCATGTTTATCACTTGATGACATAATTAATAATGCTATTAAAAATAACCACGAACATGCTATATTAACTGATACCAATTTATTTGGTTCAATGGAGTTCTATCATAAGTGTAAAGTAAAGAATATTAAACCCATTGTAGGTTTAATTTTTAATCATGATGATGGTGAATATCTAATTATTGCTAAAAACAATGATGGATTCCAAGAAATCATTAAACTTAATTCATTACAAACCTTACAAAAAGAATATGAACCAGAAAAAATCCTGACTTCTAATTGTTTTGTTATTCATTTGAGTGGTAAATTTTCTATTAAAAATGCAAATACATATGACATGAAAGAATTTGCGATTATAAAGGCTTGTTGCTTATCAAAGGATGATCAAATAGTTATTAACGCTTTAGATGCAATTAAAAATGAAAGAAAATTAAATGAATATAATAACAATGAAAGTGTTATAAACTACATCCTTTCAAATGAAGAAGCATCAAAAATTTTTACCAACACTCAAATTAAAGCTAATTCAGACTTATTGCAACAATGTAACTGAGAATTACCTGGATTCAAGCAAAAATTAGCTATCTTTAAAGTTCCAGATGGCTATACTCAAGAATCTTATTTAAAACAGTTATGTCTTGAAGGTTTAAAGCAAAAGGTTGCTGTAAACGGTAACGTGGATAAATCTTATGTGGATAGATTAATGTATGAATTAGATGTAATTCATAATATGGGTTATGATAACTATTTTCTAATCGTTAGTGATTTTGTGAAGTTTGCCAAATCAAAAGATATAAGAATTGGGCCAGGCAGAGGTTCAGCTGCAGGAAGTTTAGTTTCATATTGTTTAGATATCACAGAAATAGATCCTATTAAGTATGGTTTAATTTTTGAACGTTTTTTGAATTCATCAAGAAAATCACTACCAGATATTGATATTGATGTCATGGATACAAGAAGGCAAGAATTGATAGATTACATTTTTAGCAAGTATGGAGCTGATAATACTTCATACATTATGACATTACAAAAAATTAAAGCAAAGATGGCTATTCGTGACATAGGAAGAATTTTAGATATTGATTTAAAGATTATTGATAAAATCACCAAAGTTATCACACCAGAAGAAGAAGAGGATTTAAACAAGTGCAAAGAAAACAAAAATCTTAAAATTGCCTTAAAAGAACATCCTCTATTGTTCGAATTAGCGAAAAAAATAATCAATATTCCAAGACAGGTTTCTACTCATGCAGCAGGAATTATAATTGCTGACCAACCTTTATATAATTATATCCCTGTACAACTTGGTATTGATCAATGACACCTTAGTGCATTAACAATGGATTATTTGGAATCATTGGGATTATTTAAGATGGACATTCTTGGACTAAAAAATTTAAGTATTATTAGTGATGTACTTGAAAAAATATGAATTCAACAAGGGAAGAGAGTTGATATCAAAAATATTGATTTAGATGACCCTAATGTCTATGATGAATTGTGCAAAGGAAATACCATTGGTGTATTTCAATTAGAATCAAATGGGATGAGAAATACAGTTATGAAAATTAAACCAAGATGTCTTGAAGACATTTCTATTTGTTCAGCATTATTTAGACCAGGGCCACAAGCTTTGATACCTGACTTTGTAAAAACAAGAGAAGGTAAGCTAGAACCTAAATATTTAAATGATATTATAAAACCAACTTTTGAACCAACATTAGGGTTTTGTATTTATCAAGAACAAGTTATTGAGCTAATTAGATCTGTAACTAATTTTAGTTTAGCTGAAGCAGACATTTTTAGAAGAGCTATATCGAAGAAAAAGGAAGAATTATTTGAACAAATGAGGGATGACTTCTTTAATGCAGCTGTCAAGAATAATTATTCTGAAGTTGATGCAAATGATATTTACAATTTTATTTTAGAATTTGCTAACTATGGTTTTAATCATTCTCATTCACTTGCTTATTCAATGATTTCATATCAAATGGCTTTTTTGAAATATTATTATCCTCTAGAATTTTATGCTACATTACTAGAACATGGAGATAGTTCTAAAAATAGTTTATATATTTCTCAAGTAAAGCAAAATAAAATCAATATCAAAAATGTTTCTATTTCTAAATCAAAATCTAGCTTCTCAATTGAAGATGGTGGGATTTTATTTGGATTAGGCAATATTAAAGGTATTGGTTCTGAAGCGTCTAAAAAGATTCTTGAGGTAAGAGAGCAATATAGCTTTACTAAATGAGACGAAACTATTTCAGTTCTTTCGAGACAAGGAGTGAATAAAAGAACGATTGAATTATTAATCAAAGCTGGTGCTTTTGATGAGTTTGGCAAAGATAGAAATTTTATGATTCATAATTATGATGAAATAGTTAACAAATCAAATATATATATTGATGGGGCGCAACTTTTTGATTTCAATTTAGATAATGATTATGAACCATTGACTGAAAAAGAAAAAGAAGAATTTGAATATGAATTGCTAGGATATACTTTCAGTAATAATGAATGAGCTAATATGTTTGAAAAATATAAAGAACAATATGATCTAAAAAGTTCAAGTGAAACAGATTCATCAAATGAAAACTATTTAATCAAAATTAAGAAACTTAAAAAAACTGTAACTAAATTCAATAAAGACATGTGCTTTATTGAGTTTAGTGAGCATGATGTTAATTATAGATGCGCAAGTTTCAGTGAAACAATATTCAATAATCTTGAGGTTAATAAATATGCTGTAGTTAAATTAAAAGGAATAGGTACAGAGAAAGTCCAACTTCTTAGTGTTGTAAGCATATTAGAAACAAATTAATTATTTTTTCTTGTTATCTTTAGTTTTATTCTTATTAGAAGCAGAAGTTTTATCTAAAACTAATTCATTATATTCAGCTTGCATTTTCTTTTGAATATTCTTAGCAAGTATCATACGGTCTATAGAAAGAAAGTTGGTTGGTTTTCATTCATCCATAACTTTCAATTTAATAGGAGATTTTTTGCCTTTAAACTCTTTCTTTATTTCACAATATTGATCAGTGCTAGTTATAAGTATTGGCAGAATAGGAGCTAATGCACCATAGGCTGGTTCTAATGCACCTGATTTAAATTCTAGTAATTCATCACTGTGGTTTCTAGTTCCTTCAGGGAATACAACAATTACTTTGCCTTTTTTTAACAACTTTTTTTGTTCATCAATAACTTTCACAGCACTTCTAGGATTTTCTCTATCAATGTAAATGGTGTCGATGAAATCAAATACAAAACCTAATTTAGATTTTTGCAACTCTTTTTTAGCGATAAACACAAAGTTGCAATTAATTTTTTCATATAAATATCCATAAAGTAAAATTGCATCATAATTTGAACGATGGTTGCAAATAATTAGTTGTGCTTTATTTGGTATTTGTTCATGACCGATAACTTCAGAAATTTTTATTCTTTTAAGGTATCTAACAGCTGAAATTAGAGTATTAACAATTTTATATCTTTCTTCAGGTAGGAAGTCTTCTGGATGTTTTTTATATTTTCTAGATTTTCTTTTTAAAACTAGAAATCTAATTCCAGCATGGAATCCAACAAAAGGGTAACCCAACACTCAAAGAAAAGTTTTTAAACCATTTAATGGGTGAGCTTTTGCCATTGTTAGAAGCTTCCCCCATTAATAAATTTAAATTCTCTTCTTTGAGATTTTCTTACTCTATGATCCATTTTGACTTCGTTGAATGGAATAAGTCTATCGTTGTTTATAACAGGAGCATTTCTATATAATGAAGATGTTGTAGTAGTTGGTCTAGTTCTGTTATAGTTCATTGTTCTAGCATTATTAGCATTGATATTCTCTTCAGTTAAAATTGATCTAGTATTCATAAATCTATTTGTTTTTTCTTCAATATCTTTAACTAATAAGTCATCAATTTTAGTTAATTGTGCTGGTTCATTAAGTGTAGTAGATCTTCTTTCAATTGGACCACCTGAATATAAAGTTGATGTTCTTGAGTTAGTAACCATTCTCATTTCTTGTAATGGATTTAATTGGACTGTTTGTTGACGGCGCGGTGCATGTTCTTCGTTGATATTATTTAAATTCACAGTTCTAGTTGGGTTACGTGGTGCAACAATTTGTTCTGGAATTGTATCAATTCTATCATTACCTTGGTTTGAAAGACTATTTGTTCTGCTACTTGATAATGAATTAACAGTTAAGCGTTTAGTTAGTGGTCTTGATGGTAAAGAATTATTATCTACAACTTGATTATTAACTTTTAATTCTTGTAAATCAGAAATTGCTTCTTGACCAACATTATAATTTTTACTCATCTTAGTATTGTCATCATGGATTTTCATTAGTGTATTGAACTTATTAACACCACCATCAGTAGAGTTGTAAGGATCAATTGTTTCAGTTCCACCTACATCCATATATTCAGGTCTACTAATAATTGTTTCGTTAATATCATTTAAGTCCAAAATTTTTGTATGTTCCGCTTTTAGTAGAGATTCAGTTTGAGCTGAAATGTGCTTCATTTGCTTTGTTATGGCTTTACCATATTGATTTAATTGTTTTTCAGAATATTTACTAGAATTTACAAATTGAGGTTCTTCAGAGTGAAGGGCATTAACTGCTCTAGCTTTAGCAATTTCAAAATCGTTTATTGCTGCACCTTCTCTAATTTTCATTGTTTTATTAACTTCATCAAAAGCTAATTCATCTTTTTCCATTCTGCTTTGAAGTTCTAGCAAATTGGTGTTGATATCAAGGTGTCTGAAATCCCCATTAGGACAGTCATTAATTAAGACTTTTCTAGTGTATTCTTTATCGTCTGTTAAAAATTCGTTAACTTTAACTTTATCACTTTCAAAGAATGCAGGATCAACATCAAAGCTATCTTTTTGTTGTGAAACTACACCATTTCCTTTGTTTTGTTGAGCAAGAAGTTCTTGTTGGTGTTTAAGTTCTTCTTGTCTTTGTTGTTCTTTCTTTTTCTTTTTTCCAAATCAAGCCATCTTGACTCCATTTTATAATAATAAATTATTATATATTTTATCATAAACCAATAAAAAAAGTTGAAATAAGGATATTTCTAGTATAATCAACTTGTCATTACAACATTAAGAGTCGAACCATGTCAGGATGGAAACATAGCAGCATTAAGGCGCTTCTTGTGTGTAGTGACACTTTTAATTCATAGATAAAATAGCTAAATTTAATTGAAATTTTGAATAAAAATAAGGAGTATTTTGGTGACATTTTATGACTTTGAAATGAAGGATATTGATGGTAATTTAGTATCATTATCTAAGTACAAAAATAAGGTAATTTTAGTGGTCAACGTAGCTTCAAAATGTGGCTTTACAAAGCAATATGCAGACCTTGAGAAACTATACAGAAAACATCAGGATAAAGGCTTTATCATCCTAGGTTTTCCTTGCAATCAATTCTTATATCAAGAACCTGGAGATGAGACTAAAATTAAAGAGTTTTGTAAGACTAAATATGATGTTACTTTTGATATGTTTAGTAAAGTAAAAGTTAGTGGAAAAGAGATCTGTCCGCTTTATGATTATTTAATCAACGAAAAACCTTGAACTCCTAGGGCTAAGGCTGTAAAATGAAACTTTGAAAAGTTTTTAATTGATCAAAACGGGAATGTAGTTAATAGATACAAATCAGATGTTAAACCATTTGATATTGAAGCTGATATTTTAAAGCTTTTATAATTTAGGATTAAGAACAAGATTCACAAATTTCTTCTAGTTCTTCTTTTAGTGTTTTACAGTAATAGAAAGTTTTAATACCAAGATCAAATGCTCAGAAATGGAATAAACTAAATTCTTTTAGTGATGTAATCTTTTTAAAGTACACATTAATAGATTGCGCTTGATCTAAATAAATTTGCCTAATAGCAGCTGCTTTAATTAACATATATTGATCACAATCTTGTGCAACTTTATAGTACTTTCAGTTTTGGATGTTTGGTACTAATGTAGGCAAGTTAATTTTTCCATCTTCTTTATAGAATAAGTTTTGGATTGGTTCAATACTTTCAGTTGCATTGATTGCTTTACCACTAGTTGCTGTTGGTGCAATAGCTAGTAATTGTGCATTTCTTAACCCAGTTGTTTTAATCTTTTGTCCTAATTCTTCTCATTTCTTCATGTTAGGTTGATATTTAGTTAAGGCTAAAGCTTTTTTATTAGCTTTCATTACTGGAACAATACCAGCAGCTCATTCAGTTTCAGCAAATCTTGGGAATGATCCTTTAACTTGTGCTAGTTTATTTGAAGCTTCGATAATACGGAAACTTAATTTATCAAATATCTTATGTGTTTCTTCTAATGCTTCTTGAGTATCAATAACAATCTTCTTATCAGCTAAGTAGTTTGCCATATTCAACACACCGATACCTAAGTATCTATAGTTCTTGTTGGTGATTTCTGCTTCTTTAACTGGGTATGTGGCAACATCTATAGTGTTATCTAATGCTCTAACTAATGTTTCTACAACCTTGTTTTTGCCTTCTTCATCTAACTTCATATATTTGTAAATATTGATTGAAGATAGGTTACATAAAGCGATTTCACCTGAGGTAGATTCACTAATAATTAAATCCTTCTTAGCATCAGCGTGATAAACATATTCCTTATTTAATTTGCTAGCTCTGCTTGGTAAAACAATTTCACAACAAAGGTTAGATGAATTAACATATCTATTTAATAAAGTGGCTTTGTTAACATTTTCTTCATGGAACAAATAGATGTTTCCAGTTTCAGCTCTTTCCTTGAAGATAAGACCAATAATTTCTCTAGCTGGAACTACTTGTTTTCTAATTCCTGCTTTTTGTTCATATTCAATGTATTTCTTTTCAAATTCATCGCCATATGTTTCTAATAGTTCAGGAACATCTTTTGGATCAAATAAAGTAATGTCTTGATCTCTTAAAGTTCTTTTAATTAATAAATCATTTATTTTACAAGAGTATTTTAATTGACGTGCTCTATTTTCTTCTGTACCTGTGTTTGATTTTAATACAATCATTTCTTTGAAGTTATAGTGTCATCAAGGGAAGTAGATAGCACATGCACCTGGTCTAGTTGAACCTTGATTAAATGCTTTTACAGTTGATTCAAAGATTTTAATGAAAGGTACTGGTCCTGAACTAAACCCGTCGTTACCACTAATGAAACTACCACTTGATCTAATGTTAGAAAAGTCTACAGCATTACCACCTTTATATTTTGAATATGTAGCAACTTGTTTGGCTGTTTCCATAATCGAGTGAGTGTTATCTCCAATTTGACTAAGAACACAACTTGATAATTGTTGGTTAATTGTACCTGCATTAAGCATAATAGGAGTAGCAACAGTAATTAAATGTTCACTTAGGATATCGTACATATTCTTTACAAGTTCTAATCTGATTTGTTTTGGTTCATCTCTAAATAAACTCAAAGCAATTCTCATATAAGCATGTTGAGGTAATTCTAGTTTAATTGTTTTGGTTGAATTTAAACAATACTTTTCATTAAATGTATATAGAGATTTGTAAGTGAATAAAAAGTCTCTTTCTTGTTTGATGTAATTACCAAGTTCAATTAATTCTTCTTCGGTATAAGCGGCAAAGATTGCTTGGTTATATTTTTTCTTTTTAATACCTAATTCAACTACTTCTAAATAATTGGGATATCTAGTTTTTTTAATGTTTCATGCATCTTTATAAATCTTAAGTAATAAAAGCTTTGCAGCAATCATTTCAAATTGAGGGTACATACGACTTATCTTGTTGGCTGCAGATTTGATTAATTCATCATATACATGAGCAATTTTGATTTTGTCATATAGTTTAATTCTAGTTGAGGATAATAGCATTTCACAAAATGCTTCTTGACCATCACAAGCTCATAAACACACACGACGCATTTTTTCTACATCATATGGTTCAATGCTTCCATTTCTTTTGATGACTTGGATATCACTAGCTTCAATGGTTTCATCGTTAATTTGTGATTCGATGTCACTTAATAATGTTTTTTCAACTTTCCCTGCCATATTTTATTTACCTTCTGTTCCTTGTAATTTATTTAATGCATCTAATTCAGCTTCTAGATCAATCCCTTTAATATCATCAGTCATTGTTCCGATATTGTAATTTAATGCTTGTGCTTCTTGTTGAGCTGTATTATCTTTATTGATGTCTTTGTAAGTTTTGAATCATTCAATAATATCACAGTGTTTTGATACTGGGTATTTTGCTTCCAAACCAATCATTTTTAATCTATCATTTGCATAATAGTTCATGAATTCTTTAAAGATTTCGTTAGTCAATCCAGGTACATTACCAATTGATAATAAGAACTTACCTCAACTCAATTCATCCTTGATGATGCCATCAACAATAGCATATGTTTGTTCTTCAAATCATCCGTTATCAAATAAATGAGTGAAACCTTCATTTGGATCTTTTCTTAGGATGTTGATTAAACCTGAAACAACTGCTACATGCATATCTTCATCAAAGTTAATTAGTTTAATAATTTTAGTGACACCTGATATAGCATCTTTATAAGCAGAGTTAATCATATAAGTAGTCATGAATGAAATGTAGAATTTTAAACCTTCTAAGAAATATATATGAATTAGAAGTTTTAAGATTTTCATTTTGTTTTCATCATTTTCTTCTAACTTCTTGCTATTCATTAATTCTTCAATTTCATCATAAGCATCAATTTCTTTATTGATTCTGTTCTTGATTTCTTCAATTTGGTAAACACGATCAAATATTTCACTTGCATTAGAAGCAAACATTTCACGAATAATGTGACTATAACTTAATGAGTGGATTAATTCAAAGAAAGCTTGAGTTTTAAAAACTGCTTCTCATTCAGATTCAGTAACAAGTTCAGCCATAACCTTGTCTAGCCCTCTGTTTTGACCTGAGTCCATTAGAGTTTGGAATAAAATGTTAAAAATTAAAACATCTTGGATTTCAGGTGGAAGGTTTTTAAAGTTTTCTCTATCATGTAATAAAGAAATTTCTTCTGGAGTTCAGAAAGCTTGACGCATTGCCCTTTCAATTACTTTTGAAAAATTGTTCTTATATATGTCATATCTTTGAAACCCATTATATTCTCCAAAAAATATTTTTTGTTTAGCAACCTTTGGGTTTTTATCTAGGTTAATTAGTCTTTTTTCTTGTTTCATGCAATCCCTCATCAATTTATTATATATAATATATAATATACAATATGCTCATTGGATTTGCAAAAGATATTCATAAGTTAGTTAAAAATAATGAAAAATCACTAGTTTTAGGGGGTGTTACTATCAAAGATAGTAAATATTCTATCAAAGCTCATAGTGATGGAGATATCATCTTACACTCTTTAACATCAGCTATTTTAGGTGCCCTAGGTCTAAAGACCATAGGTGAGTATTTTAGTGATTCTGACCCACAAAATAGGGATAGATCTAGTGTTGATTTCTTAAATTTTGCTCTTGAAGAATTAAAGAAGCAAACCATGAGAATATGTTCAATTGATATATGTGTAGTTTGCGAACAAATTATGCTAAAAAATCACCTCGATGAGATTAGAAAAAGTCTTAGAACATTAATTGGTTATGATGTCCCAATTGGGTTAAAAGCAACTAGATTTGAAGACCCAAATAATGAATTTATAGAAAGCTACTGTAACATCTTGTTAGAGACCATATATTAAAATTAGCAATAAATCCAAAGAGTTATTATATAATTAATATAATTAATTATGGATTCAAGAATAGAGAAAATTTTAATAACTCAAGAACAAATTCAAGATGCAGTGGTTGAAGCTGCTAAATGAGTGGACTCTGAATACGTTGATAAAGATTTAGTGCTTGTAACAATTTTAAAAGGTAGTATTCCATTTGTTGGTGCAATCATCCCAAAAATCACTGTTGATTTTGAAATTGATTACATTGCCATGAGTTCTTTTAAAGGTGGTACTGAAGCACAAACATTACCTGAGCTAGTACAAAACTTTTGTAGCAACTTAAGAAACAAAGATGTTTTACTTGTTGAAGATATTGTTGATAGTGGAAGAACTATTAGAGAAATTTATAAATTGCTTGAAGCACAAGGAGCTAAATCAGTTAAGATCTTAACTCTTCTAGATAAACCAGAGGGAAGAACCGTGGAGTTAGTTCCAGATTATAAATGTTTCACTATTCCCAAAGAATTTATTGTTGGCTTTGGTTTAGACTATCAAGAAAAGTTGAGAAACTTACCTTACATTGGAGTTCTAAAAAAAGAAATCTATAGTAAATAATTTTTAAGGAGGATTTGTATGAATAGAATTAAGAAGAAATGATTACAAGAG
>RCNI01001428.1_pt1 | contig 12850 bp, 8 predicted proteins | sample 2041151 | NCBI WGS metagenome assembly RCNI01 (sample SAMN09708214, study PRJNA481090) | feces metagenome | isolation source: feces | place: Antarctica: Albino Rookery | reverse complement strand
ATCAAATAAAAACCTGCCCCTTTTTAAAGGCAGGCTGTTAATTATTTTATTTACCATATTTTTTATACCATGTAGGTGATTATTATTTAAGAAGCTGTTTTTAAACATATCTATCTTTTCTTCCACATTTGATGTATTCCACTTACTTATATATTCATTAAAAACTTCTGCACCTGCAAATTTACTTATATCCATTTCATTTAATATTTTCTTGATTAATTAGTTTTAATAATTCTTCTTTAGTTAAGGGAATATATTTATTATTAGATATACTATTCTCTTGATATAATATACAATAGACTTTTTAATATAGTATAATAAAAAAGGGAAATCATAATAAAACAAATGGGAGCTTATGCTCCCATTTATATATTATCATATTATATATCAGCTGTCCTGGTTAATAAATTTATATTTACTACTAACAATATGTTTAGAACCTGTTCCTGCTGGTATTAATTTACCCATAATAACGTTTTCTTTTAAACCGCGTAACTTATCTGTTTTACCAGAACATGCTGCATCAGTAAGCACCCTTGTTGTTTCCTGGAATGATGCTGCTGAAATAAAGCTTTCTGTATTAAGTGCTGCTTTTGTAATACCCTGCAGTATTGTTTTACCTTTTGGTGGTTCTTTACCTTCTGCAAGTAAATCCTGTTGTGCTTTTTTAAAGTCGCTTTTGTAAACTTCTTCGTTAGGCATAAAGTCGGAATCCCCTGCATCTTCAATAATAACTTTTTTAAGCATTTGACGAACAATTACTTCTATATGTTTATCGTTAATACTTACCCCTGATTTTCTATATACTATTTGTATTTCATCAACTAAGTATTTAGCAAGTGCTTCTTCACCTAATACAGCTAATATATCGTGGGGGTTAATGTTACCATCAATTAAGGCTTCACCTGCATTAATTTTATCACCTTCATGGGCATTAATATAACGCATCGTGTTAATTGTATATTGTTTTTTATCCCCTGTAACTTCGTTTTCAATAGTAAGTTTTTTCATACCACGCACAGCGTTTTCTATTTTAACTATACCATCAATCTCTGCTATTATTGCAGGGTCTTTTGGTTTCCTTGCTTCAAAAAGTTCAGCAACACGAGGTAAACCAACAGTAATATCTTTAGTTTTTTGTGCTTCCCTAGGAGTTTTCGCAATAACATCACCAGGAAATACTTCATCACCTTCGTTAAATGATATAATTGTTCCCGGTGTTAATTCGTAACGGTAAACAGTTTTGTTATCTGCATCTTTAATAGAAATACGCGGTCTGCGTTTATCTTTAGAATTTGCCACAACTACTTTTTGTGATATATTAGTGTTCTGGTCAATTTCTTCTTTTAAAGTTTCACCTTCTATTAAATCACCATAGGCTACTGTCCCTGCGTGTTCTGTAATAATTACTGCAACGTGTGGGTCCCAGTCAAATAATAGTGTGCCTTGACTTACCATATCCCCTTCTTCTACGTGGATTGTGCTTCCGTATGCAGGAGTATATTTTTCAAGCACCCTGCCACTTGGGTCTTTTACTAATATGGAACCGTTTCTGTTAAGCACTATAATTTCATTTTTTCTATTACGCAGAATTTTCATAGCGTCAAAGTAAACTTTACCGCCCATTCTTGCACTGATAGATGATTCTATACCACCAGCTGAGGCAATACCACCGATGTGGAATGTTCTCATGGTAAGCTGTGTTCCTGGTTCACCAATAGACTGTGCTGCAATTGTTCCTGCTGCTTCGCCTATTTCTATCATACGGCGTGTTGCTAAATCTAAACCGTAACATTTTCTGCATATACCAAATTCGCTGTCGCAGGTTAATGCAGAACGCACCATAACTTTATCAATACCTGCTTTTTCTATTTTTTCTACCACATCTTCATCAATAAAAGTATCTGCTTCTACAATAAGTTCATCTGTTACTGTATCAAAAATATCTTCTAAAGTATATCTGCCATATATCCTTTCTCCTAATGTTTCCACAATAGATGAACCTTGGAATAATGTGCCTACTTCTATACCTTTGATTGTGCCGCAGTCTTCTTCTGATATAATTAAATCCTGTGCTACATCTACAAGACGACGAGTTAAGTAACCTGAGTTAGCCGTTTTTAAGGCTGTATCTGCAAGACCTTTCCTGGCACCGTGAGTAGAAATAAAGTATTGACTCATTGTTAAACCTTCACGGAAGTTAGAGTCAATAGGTGTTTCAATAATCTCACCTGACGGTTTAGCCATAAGACCACGCATACCTGCAAGCTGTGCAATCTGTGCTTTAGAACCCCTTGCACCAGAATCACTCATAACGTGTAATGTGTTGTAATATTTTTCACGTTTATTTTCTTTAGATGCGTCCCCGCCTAAACTTTCAATAGTTTTTATAAGTTTATCAGTAATTTTTTCGTTAGTTTTAGACCAAACATCAATAATCTGATTATATCTTTCACCTTTAGAAAGTGCTGCTTCTTCTCTATAGTGTTTTTCAATTTCCTGCACTTTTCCATAGGCTTCTTTTACAAGCTCATTTTTCTCTTTTGGTATGATCATATCATCAATACAAATAGAGTAACCCGCAATAGTAGAATATTTAAAGCCTAAATCTTTTAAGTTATCAAGGAATGTAACACTATACCAGTTGCCTAATTTTTTATAGATATAATCTACAAGTTTACCGATTTCTTTTTTACCTAAAACTTTATTTATTTGTTCAAAATCAATTTCTTCAGGAAGTATACCGTAAAGTATTACACGGCCTGCTGATGTTTCATACATTTTGCCGTCAATTCTTACTTTTATTTCTGCCTGCAGGCTTAATTTACCATGGTCTATAGCAATAACTACTTCTTCAGGAGAAGAATAAGTTTTACCGCTGCCTAATGCGTTTTTAAGTGGACGAGTTAAGTAGTAAATACCTAAAACCATATCCTGAGTAGGAATAGCAAGAGGCTGACCATTTGCAGGAGATAAAATATTATAAGCTGAAAGCATTAATGTTTTTGCTTCAAGCTGTGCCTGGAAAGAAAGCGGAACGTGAACAGCCATTTGGTCCCCGTCAAAGTCTGCGTTAAAGGCAGTGCATACAAGGGGGTGTAACTGTATAGCTTTACCTTCTATAAGCTGTGGTTCAAATGCCTGAATACCCAGCCTGTGAAGTGTAGGGGCACGGTTTAATAATACAGGGTGTTCTCTAATTACTTCTTCTAACACATCCCATACTTCCTGCCTGCGTTCTTCCACCATTCTTTTTGCCTGTTTAACAGTGGATGCAATCCCTCTTTCTTTTTCAAGTTTATAATATAAAAACGGTTTAAATAATTCTAATGCCATTAATTTTGGTAAACCGCACTGGTGCATTTTTAAATGTGGACCTGCAACAATAACAGAACGGCCAGAGTAGTCAACCCTTTTACCTAAAAGGTTTTGACGAAAACGACCATTTTTACCTTTAATCATATCAGATAATGATTTTAAAGGACGTTTGTTACTTGAACGGATTATTCTACCACGTCTGCCGTTATCAAATAAAGCATCTACTGCTTCCTGCAGCATACGTTTTTCGTTACGGATAATAATTTCCGGTGCGTTTAATTCCATAAGTTTTTTAAGACGGTTGTTCCTGTTAATAACACGTCTGTATAAGTCGTTTAAATCACTTGTGGCAAATCTGCCGCCGTCAAGAGGAACAAGTGGACGTAATTCAGGTGGTATAACAGGAATAACATCAAGCACCATCCATTCAGGGCGGTTGTTTGATTTCCTAAATGCTTCCACCACTCTTAAACGTTTTGCAAGTTTTAAACGTTTCTGCATGCTGTTAGTTTCTCTTAATTCTGTTTTTAATTCTATTAAAAGAATATCTAAGTCTACTTTTTTAAGTAAGTCCTTAATACCTTCAGCACCTATTTTTGCAACAAAACCACTAGCACCAAATTCTTCAACAGCTTTTCTATATTGTTCTTCTGTTAATATCTGCCTTTCTTTTAAAGTAGAGTTTTTAGGGTCTGTTACAATAAAAGATTCAAAATATACTACTCTTTCAATATCTTTTATAGATAAATCAAGAATAGAACCTATACGGGAAGGAGTGCCTTTAAAAAACCATATATGACATACAGGAGAAGCTAAATCAATATGACCCATACGAACACGACGCACTTTAGACTGAATAACTTCAACACCACATTTTTCGCAGACAATGCCTCTGTGTTTCATACGTTTATATTTACCGCATAAACATTCCCAGTCTTTAACAGGACCAAAAATTTTAGCACAGAATAAACCATCTCTTTCAGGTTTAAAAGTTCTGTAATTGATTGTTTCAGGTTTAGTTACTTCCCCTGATGACCAGCTTAATATTTTTTCAGGTGATGCAATTTTTATACGGATTGCATCAAAAAATACTGAATTTTTATCTTCTCTTAAACTTTTTTTCATAATATAATATTTACCTCATTAAATGAAGTTTAAAGTATTTGTTACACTCGTTGTAAAGGGTTTCTCAACCCTTTACAAGAAATTCTTTTACTCACCCTGCTCTATATCATCAGGTTCGTCATCATCGCTGTCGTTATCAAAAGAAATGTTTTTTATAACATCATCGCTGCTTGGTATATCTTCATCTCTTATACCGGCACTCATATTGTTTAACTGCTCGTTGGATATTAATTCATCTCCTGTAAGCAGCTCAATATCAAGCACAAGACCCTGCAGCTCTTTTATAAGAACGTTAAATGATTCAGGCATATTAGGTGTAAAACTAAAGTTACCGTTTACAATAGATTCATATACTGCCGTTCTTCCTTCCACGTCATCTGATTTAACAGTCAACATTTCTTGTAAAATATTTGCAGCACCATATGCTTCTAATGCCCAAACCTCCATCTCACCAAGTCTTTGGCCGCCAAATTGTGCTTTACCACCAAGAGGCTGCTGTGTTACAAGTGAGTATGGACCTGTTGAACGTGCGTGGATTTTTGTATCTACTAAGTGGTGCAGTTTTAACATATACATAACACCAACAGTAACTTCCTGATCAAAACGTTCCCCAGTTCTACCGTCATATAAAACAGTCTGACCGTCGCTTTGGAATCCTGCCTGTTCAAGCATTTCTTTAATATCTTTTTCTTTAGCACCGTTAAATACTTCCGTTGCTACATGTTTACCTAATTTTTTAGCAGCCCAGCCTAAATGTGTTTCAAGAATCTGACCTATATTCATACGAGAAGGCACAGACAATGGATTTAACACTATTTCAACCGGTGTGCCGTCAGGTAAATAAGGCATATCTTCTTCTGGTAATATACGTGATACAATACCTTTGTTTCCGTGGCGGCCTGCCATTTTATCACCTACTGATAAACGTCTGCGGATAGCAATATATACCCTTACTGATTTTAATACACCAGCTGATAATTCATCGCCTTTTTCTATTTTTTTACGTTTATCGTGGAATTTTTCTTCCGCTTCTTTTTTAGCAGCATTACATAAAGCATCAGCTTTTGCATATTCTGCATCAAATTCTGCTTTACCGTCTATACTTAAATTAGCCATCTCTCTAGCACTAAGAGGCCATAAGTTATCTTCAGTTAATTCTGTGCCTGCTTTAAGATCTGCTGCATCAGCTTTTAATTTTTTACCTGCAAGTAATGATATTAATTTATCTTTTCTTGCGTTTTCTATAGCAGCCACTTCTCTTGAATATGCTGCTGCAATACGTTCTGCTTCTTTTTCTTCTATTAACTCTGTTCTTTGGTCTTTGTTAATATCTCTGCGGGTCATAACCTGAACATCAAGAATAGTCCCTGATATACCAGGCGGCACTCTTAATGACGCATCTTTTACATCCCCTGCTTTTTCACCAAATATAGCTCTTAAAAGTTTTTCTTCAGGTGTAGCCTGAGTTTCACCTTTTGGTGTTACTTTACCAACTAATATATCACCTTCTGATACTTTAGCACCTATTCTAATAATACCGCTTTCATCAAGGTTTCTAAGTGCTTCTTCTGAAATATTAGGTATATCCCTTGTTATTTCTTCTGCACCTAATTTTGTATCCCTTGCATCTATTTCAAATACTTCTATGTGGATAGATGTAAAAGCATCTTCTTTAACAAGTTTTTCAGATACTAATATAGAGTCTTCATAGTTGTAACCCATCCATGGCATAAATGCTACTACTATGTTTCTGCCTAAGGCAAGCTCGCCTCTATCAGTTGATGCACCGTCTGCTAATGTATCGCCTTTTTTAACTTTCTGACCTAATGATACAGTTGCATTATAGTTAATACATGTATCCTGGTTTGAACGGCGGTATTTCACTAAATCGTGAACGTCTATACCAAAAGAACCGTCTTCTTTAATGTATCTAACAATAATAGTATCAGCATCTACATAATCTACAACACCGTCATGGATAGAGATTAATGCAGAACCAGAATCAACTGCCACTTTTCTTTCAAGCCCTGTGCCAACTATTGGGGCATCAGTTCTAATTAACGGAACAGCCTGACGCTGCATGTTTGACCCCATTAATGCACGGTTAGCATCATCATGCTCTAAGAAAGGAATAAGTGCAGTAGATACAGATACAATCTGCATAGGTGCAACGTCCATAAAATCTACTTCGTTTTTAGGGGCGTTGATGTTTTCACCTTTTGACCTGCATGCAACTTCTTCAGTTAAAAAGTTACCGTCAGCATCCACTTTAGAGTTAGCCTGTGCTATAATAAAATCTTCTTCCTGCAGTGCATACATATATACAACTTCATCTGTAACTCTGCCGTTTTCTACTTTTCTATATGGTGTTTCAATAAAACCATACTCGTTGATTTTAGCATATGTTGTAAGGGAAGTAATAAGCCCAATGTTTGGACCTTCTGGTGTTTCAATAGGGCATATTCTGCCGTAGTGAGATGTGTGAACATCACGAACTTCAAAGCCTGCTCTGTCTCTATTTAAGCCGCCAGGGCCTAATGCAGAAAGACGACGTTTATGGGTAATCTCTGAAAGCGGGTTGTTTTGATCCATAAACTGAGAAAGCTGATAACTTCCAAAAAATTCTTTTATTGATGCTGATAAAGGTTTTGCGTTTAATAAGTCTTGAGGAGTAAGATCGTCTAAATCCTGCAAACTCATACGTTCTTTAACAGTTTTTTCCATTCTTGCAAGGCCTATACGAATATGGTTTTGCAGCTGTTCCCCTGCTGCTCTAACACGTCTGTGGCCTAAGTGGTCAATATCATCAATATTTTCTATACCTAAACGTATATTATTTAACATTCTTACAGTTTCAACTATATCTTCTTTTGTAAGTGTAATAGTATCTAAAGATACAGCATCTTCTGATATATTAAGTCTTTTGTTAATTTTTAAACGACCAACACGAGATAAGTCGTAACGTTTTGGGTTAAAGAAAAGATTATAAAACTGTGCTGCAGCAGTATCATCTGTTGCAGGTTCACCTGGACGCAGTTTTTTATATATTTCTATTAATGCTTCTTCTTTAGTTTTAATTTTATCTACAGCCATAATATCTCTGATTGCTGAGTCAGAATTTTGTCTGTTAATAAAAAGTATATTAATTTCTTTAATTCCTAAAGCAGTTATTTCTTCTAATAACTCTTCTGTAATAGGAGTATTGCTTTCATGCAGGACTTCCCCGTTTGTATCAACTATATCATCAGAAAGAAAACTTTCAACTAAGTCTTTAGGTTCTATTTCGTATTCTGTTAAGCCTGATTTTACAACTTTTTTAAAAGCTGCTTTTGTAATTGCTACATTAGGTTTTACAAGATATTCACCTGTTTCAGGAGATTTAATACCTAATGTGAGTTTATGGTCAGTAATTAAATGATCTTTATTAAATTCTTTAATAAATTTACCGTCCACAATTTTAATTTTATCTTTTTTATAATATGTATCTAATATATCCTGATTAGTTAAACCTAATGCTTTAAGTAAAACTGTTACAGGGATTTTTTTCCTTTTATCAATTCTAACATACATAACGTTCTTGTTATCAAATTCAAAATCTATCCATGAACCTCTGTATGGGATAATACGGGCACTGTATAAGTGTTTTTCAGCAACACTTTTACCTGCTGTTAAATCTTCAAAGAAAATACCAGGAGATCTATGCAGCTGGCTTACAATAACACGTTCTACACCATTAATAACAAATGTGCCTCTATCAGTCATAAGTGGTATATCACATAAATATACATCACTTTCTGTTGCTGATAATGTAATTTTTTCGCCTGTTTCTTCATTAATATCATGAATAGATAAACGAACTTTTACTTTTAATGGTGCAGCATAATTTGTATTTCTATCTATTGATTCACGTGGAGAATATTTAGCTTTTTCAATATTGTAGCTAACGTATTCAAGCACAGAAGTATCGTTAAAATCTGTTATAGGGAATATTTCATTAAAAACTTCTTCAAGCCCCTGAAGTTTACGTTTGTTTTCAGGCACATCTTGTTGAAGAAATTCGGCATAAGACTGTTTTTGAACCTCAATGAGGTCGGGTATATCAATAACTTTCTTGATTTTAGAAAAATTGATACGCTCTATTGGTTTTTTAGTTTTATACATTCTTTTCTCACCACTGCTGTGATTTTTGAGTAAAACAGGGGGAAGCCCATTTCGGGCGACCCCCTCTCAATATTATAAACACATAAATGTGTTATTTATTAAATATTTAAAGCTATTTAAAGTTAAATTATTTAACTTCAGCTGTTCCGCCTGCTTCAGTTAATTTTTTAGCTATTTCTTCAGCTTCTGCTTTAGCAATACCTTCTTTAACTGGTTTTGGTGCTTCGTCAACTAATGCTTTAGCTTCTTTAAGACCTAAACCTGTGATTTCGCGAACAACTTTAATTACCTGCACTTTTTGTGCACCACCGTTAGTTAATATAACATCAAAGTCGCTTTTTTCTTCTGCTGCTGGGGCTGCACTGCCGCCTGCTGCTGGAGCTGCTGCTACTGCTACTGGTGCAGCGGCAGAAACACCGAATACATCTTCTAATTCTTTTACGAAGTCTGCAAGTTCAATTACAGACATATTTTTTAAAAATTCTAAAACTTGATCTTTAGTTACAGCCATTTTAAGCCTCCAATTTTACTGTTCTTTTTCTTTTTTAATTTTTAATGCATTAAGCACATTTACGAGACCGCGTGGAATATTCGCAAGCACGGACACGAAATTCGTAATCGGCGCGTTCATGCTGCCGAGAGCTTTCGCCATAAGTTCTTCTCTGGATGGTAAATCAGCGATTTTTTCAACGCCTTTTTGGTCAAGTGCCATTCCATCAAAATAACCACCTTTAACAACGAAAAACTTAGACATTACTGCATCTTTAGCATATTTTTTTGCTAATTTGGCAGCAGCAGCAAAGTCTTCTTTTACTACAACAACTGCAGTGGGCTCTACAAGAGTGTAGTCAATTTCTGTTATGTTCTCTGCGTTTAACGCTTTTTTGAGAAGTGTGTTTTTAATAACACGATAGTCATTACCAGCGGCTTTAAAGCTTCTGCGTATTTCATCCATTTGGTCAAAAGTAAGACCTTTGTAATTAGTGATGATAACACCAGCAGATTCTTTTATCTCAGCTGCAATACTATTTACAAGTTCTATTTTCTGCTCTTTTCGCATTTTCAAGGTACTCACCTCTAAAAAACAGAGCCGGTTGAATATATGCTTTAGTTTCCACAGGGTTTTATACTACTCACTGAAGGTAGAACCTGTTTCTTCAACCCGCTATTTGTCGTTTTAATAATAAATTTTATCTAACCCTTATATATAAAATATAGATTAGAAGTTTTTAGGGTCTATTTTAACACCAGGCCCCATAGTTGTTGATACATTTATGCCTCTCAAATAAATACCTTTACTTGATGCTGGTTTAGCTTTAACAAGTGCATCAATAAGAGTTTTCATGTTTTCAACAAGTTTGCTAGTTTCAAAGTTTTTTCTGCCGATAGGTGCATGAACAATACCTGCTTTATCAACTCTAAATTCCACCATACCAGCTTTTAATTCTTTCACTGCTTTAGCTACATCATTTGTAACTGTGCCTACTTTAGGGTTAGGCATAAGCCCTCGTGGTCCTAACACTTTACCAAGTTTGCCCACCTTAGCCATCATATCAGGAGTTGCCACAACTTTGTCAAATTCCATATAGCCACCCTCAACCTTAGTGACTAATTCATCACCGCCGACAACTTCTGCGCCAGCAGTTTCAGCTTCCTTAGCCTTGTCGCCTTTTGCAAATACAGCAACACGAACAGTTTTACCTGTTCCATTAGGGAGAACAACTGCACCTCTAACCATTTGGTCAGAATGGCGTGGGTCTACACCTAATTTTATTGCAGCATCAACGCTTTCGTCGAACTTGGCAAAGGCTGCCTTTTGTGACAGTGCAATAGCTTCTTCAAGTTCGTATAATTTATTACGATCAACTAATTCAAAAGCTGTTGCGAACTTTTTACCTTTTCTGGACATTTCCGTGCTCCTCTTGCCAGTTTTCTACATTAGCCTTCAATCTCATAACCCATACTTTTAGCAGATCCAGCTATGATTTTAACAGCTTGGTCCATATCTTTAGTATTGAGATCAGGCATTTTAATTTCTGCAACGCGTTTTAAGCTCTCTCTAGAGATAACGCCCAGTTTTACTTTACCAACGTTGCTTGAACCTTTCTGAACTTTCATTTCTTTTTTAATTAATTCAGTTGCAGGCGGCATTTTGGTAATAAAAGTAAAACTTCTATCTTCATATACTGTAATAATAACAGGAACTGAAGAATCACCTAAATTTTGAGTCTGTGCATTAAATGCTTTACAGAACTCCATAATATTTACACCACGTTGACCCAGTGCAGGCCCAACAGGTGGTGAAGGGTTTGCTTTACCAGCAGCTATCAGCAGTTTTATCTGCCCTAGTACCTTTTTTGCCATTTGGCACCTCTAAAATTATCGTCTTCTAAAGACTAATTTATTCCATAATAATTTATTTAAACAGGATTATTTATCTTTTCTTTTAACCTGTAAAAAATCAAGCTCAATAGGTGTCTGCCTTCCAAAAATGCTTACAGTTACACGCACTTTTTCTTTTTCAGGAGTTACTTCATCAACAACACCTTCAAAGCCTTGGAAAGGACCGTCCACCACTTCTACAATATCACCTTTAATATATGTAGCAGCAATCCGTGGTGCTTCTGATTTGGCAAGGGCCATCATAGCACTAACATCACTTTCAGGTATAGGCACAGGGTCAACCCCGCCTACAAAACCAGTAACTTTTGGCAGGCTTTTTACTACATGCCATAAGTTTTTATTCATTTCCATATTCACTAATATATAGCCAGGAAACGTTTTCTTTTTACTAACTTTTCTTTTACCATTTTTAAGCTCAACAACATCTTCGGTTGGTATAAGAACTTCGCCTATTTCTTCCTGCAGATTAGAAAGCTGCACTTTATTTTCAAGCAAAGTTTTTACATGTTTTTCAAAACCAGAATATGTGTGAACTACATACCATTGTTTTGCCATAAATCAACCTATAATTTTTTGTGCCAGTTTAGATACTATTAAATCTACAACGCCTAAATATGCAGTAATTAAACCAACAACAACTAAAACTACAATAGAAGTTGATATAGTAGCCTGCCTTGTAGGCCAGCTGACTTTTTTTAATTCATCTCTAACCTGATTGTAAAATAATACTGGTTTAAAACTTTTCACAATATGCCTCTTTTTTCAGTTGATGGCAGACCAAGAGGGATTTGAACCCCCAACCCCCGGTTTTGGAGACCGGTGCTCTGCCAATTGAGCTATTGGTCTATTTACTCTCCAACAACTAGAGTATAATATAACTTTCCCTATGCTTTAAAAAAAGCATCTGCCTAATATAAAAACATCAGTAAACAGTGATGATTATAAATATTAACTAAAGTTAAATATTAGGCTTTACCCGAACTACAAACTAACAGAAAACTATTCCCTAAATAGAAAATTATTCTTTTAGTTTATAAATACACTGCTATTTTGTTTCTTTATGCAGAGTATGTTTTTTGTCAAACTTGCAGTATTTTTTAATCTCAAGTTTGCCAGTCATGGTTTTCTTATTTTTAGTAGTAGTGTAATTACGACGCTTACATTCGCTGCAAGCAAGAATGACAATTTCTCTCATTGAACCAAACCTTCTATTTATTAGCGCCGTCACACCATGTATGGCTCCCGGCTCCCGCCCGATTTGGAGCGGTAAGTATTGCTTATACACCTACATTTTTAAAAATGCAAGCATTTTTTTTAAAAACATATAAGTTTTCCAAAAACTTTTATCACAAATATAAGCCCGAACCCGGAATTGAACCGGGGACCTCGTCCTTACCAAGGACGCGCTCTAACCGACTGAGCCATTCGGGCAGTTCATTCCATATTAAATTAACGGCTTATTAAAGTGAAAAAGCGGGCGACGGGATTCGAACCCGCGACCCTCAGCTTGGAAGGCTGATGCTCTAGCCAACTGAGCTACACCCGCATAATAAAGATGGTGGGGAGAGGAGGATTCGAACCTCCGAAGGAAATTCCAGCGGGTTTACAGCCCGCCCCCTTTGGCCACTCGGGTATCTCCCCTAAAAAATCACCGCCTTGATAAAAGGCGGATAATCTATAAAGAGCTGGTGATAGGAATTGAACCCACAACCTGCTGATTACAAGTCAGCTGCTCTACCTATTGAGCTACACCAGCATTCGCTTTACTAAGCGGAAATAGTTTATATTATTTTTTTTGAGTTTTGTCAAGAACTTTTTTTATTTATAAATTTATTTATAATAA
>RCNI01001427.1_pt1 | contig 12852 bp, 20 predicted proteins | sample 2041151 | NCBI WGS metagenome assembly RCNI01 (sample SAMN09708214, study PRJNA481090) | feces metagenome | isolation source: feces | place: Antarctica: Albino Rookery | reverse complement strand
TTCGGCATATCAGCAAAAATACTATATAGAATTGCAAATAAATGGTTAAAATTAGACAAATCGATGAAAGTTAGAACTATGGCACAAAAATGCCAATAAATTTTTGAAACTTCTTTACAAAATTAGAGTTATCGAGTATAATTAAACCTGCTTGTGTTTCAGCGGACAATTGCGACCACTTTGAAACACAAGGTTGAGTTGGTAAAATCCGCACTGCGGTTTTTATATGTCGACAAAGTCGGCGGAGGATGGCGAAAGGCCGCGGCTAATCATGTATTAGCGTGGAACCTCGCCGCCTAAACAGATCCGAGAAACTCGGACTGTAACTCTAAATTAGGAGGAAATATAATGCAGATCACTGACCCAATCGCAGACATGCTTACTCGTATCCGCAATGCTGGTACCGCTAAGCATGAAACCGTTGATGTCCCTGCGTCCAAGATGAAGATCGCTATCGCTCAGATCCTTCTCGATGAAGGCTATATCAAGAGCTTCCAGATCATCGACGACGGCACCCAGGGCATCATCAGAATCACTCTGAAGTACCTGAATAACAAGGAAAAGGCTATTCAGGGTCTTCGCAGAATTTCCAAGCCCGGCCTGCGTATCTATGCAGGTGCTGACGAACTGCCTCAGGTTCTCAAGGGACTGGGCATTGCAATCATCTCCACTTCCAAGGGCATCATGACCGACAAGCAGGCTCGTAAGCTGCACGTCGGCGGTGAAGTTCTGGCATTTGTGTGGTAAGAAGGAGGTAATTGATATGTCTAGAATTGGTAGAGCTCCCATTACCGTTCCCGCTGGCGTTGAAGTCACCGTTAACGGTACCCACATCACTGTTAAGGGCCCCAAGGGCACCCTGGAAAGAGAAATCGCTCCTTCCATGTCCGTTGCACTGGAAAACGGCGTTCTGACCGTTAGCCGCGCAACCGATAGCAAAATGGACCGTTCTCTGCACGGTCTGACCCGTACCCTGATTAACAACATGGTCATCGGTGTTACCGCTGGCTTCGAAAAGAAGCTGCAGATTAACGGCGTTGGTTACCGTTGCGAAAAGAAGGGCAACGAAGTTTTCCTGAAGTTGGGCTTCTCTCATGACGTAAGCTTCAAGGACAACGAAGACATCACTATGGATGTTCCTGATGCTAACACCATCATCGTTAAGGGTATTGACAAGCAGAAGGTTGGCCAGTTTGCAGCCGAAATTCGTGCTAAGAGACCCCCCGAACCCTACAAGGGCAAGGGCATTAAGTATGATTACGAAGTTATCCGCCGCAAGGTTGGTAAGTCCGGCAAAAAGTAAGGAGGCGTGCTGAATGATTAAGAGAGCTGACGCTAAGGCTGCTAGAATTAAGCGCCATCAGAGAATTCGCGGCAAGATCTCCGGCACTGCTGAGAGACCTCGTCTGAGCGTTTACAGAAGCGAAAATCACATTGTAGCCCAGATCATCGATGACGTAACCGGTAACACTCTGGTTGCTGCTTCTTCTCACGAGAAGAACTTCGGTGCTAAGGGTGGTAACTGCGAAGGTGCTGCTCTGGTTGGTAAGACCCTGGCAGAACGTGCAGTTGCAAAGGGTATTGAAGAAGTAGTATTTGACCGCGGTGGTTACGTTTACCACGGCCGTGTCAAGGCTCTGGCTGAAGGCGCTCGCGAGGGCGGCCTGAAATTCTAACGGAAGGAGGAAACAATATAATGGCAGAATTTGAAAAGAACGAACGCTCCGAACGTCGTGAGCGTGGTGAAAGACGCGATCGTCGTGACCGTCGTCCTCGTGAGGAAGCTCCTCAGGAATTCACCGAAACTGTTGTTGCCCTGAACCGTGTTTCCAAGACCGTTAAGGGTGGCCGTGTTGCTAAGTTCACCGCTCTGGTAGTTGTGGGCGACGGCAAGGGTCGCGTGGGCTATGGCCTGGGCAAGGCTAGCGAAGTGTCCGAAGCTATCCGCAAGGGCATCGAAGCTGCAAAGAAGAATATCATCACCATTACCATGCACGGTACCACCATTCCTCACGAAGTTGTGGGCGAATTCGGTGCAGGCCGCGTTCTGATGAAACCCGCTGCTCCTGGTACCGGCGTTATCGCTGGCGGTGCAGTTCGTTCCGTTATCGAAGCTGCTGGCATTAAGGACATTCGTACCAAGTGCCTGCGCTCCAACAACCCCCAGAACGTTGTTGCTGCTACCATGGCTGGCTTGAAGAGCCTGCGTGATGCAAACCAGGTCGCTGCTGTTCGCGGCAAGGCCGTAGAAGAAATTCTGGGTTAAGGAGGGGCAATCATGGCAAATCTGAGAATTAAGCTCGTAAAGAGCCTGAACGGCAGACTGGATAAGCATATTGCTACTGCTGCTTCTCTGGGCCTGCACAAGATCGGCAATGAAACTGTGCAGCCTGACAACCCCCAGACCAGAGGCAAGATCGCACAGATCGGCTACCTCCTGAAGGTCACTGAAGAATAAGGAGGGAATCAATAATGAACATTCATGAACTTTCTCCCGTGGCTGGTTCCATCCACGTAAATAAGAGAAAAGGCAGAGGCCACGCTACCGGTAACGGTAAGACTGCTGGCCGCGGCCATAAGGGTCAGAAGGCACGTTCCGGTGGCGGCGTTCGCGTCGGCTTCGAAGGCGGCCAGATGCCTCTGGCACGTCGTCTGCCTAAGAGAGGCTTCAACAACATTTTTGCTAAGCCCCTGGAAGCTGTTAACGTTTCCGTACTGAACAAGTTTGAAGACGGCGCTGTTGTAGACGCAGAAGCACTGCTGACCGCAGGTATTCTGTCTAAGTGCGAATACGGCGTCAAATTCCTGGGTAACGGCGAAGTTACCAAGAGCATTACCGTCAAGGCTTCCGCTTTCTCCGAATCTGCGAAGGCAAAGATTGAAGCTGCAGGCGGAAAGGCTGAGGTGGTCTAAGTGCTCGAGACTATGCGCAACGCATGGAAGATCGAAGACATCCGTAAGAAGCTGAAATTTACCTTTATCATTCTGCTTCTTTACCGTATTGGCAATGCAATCCCTGTTCCTTATGTTGACACTGCTTTGCTTGGCCAGTATTTCCAACAGCTTAGTAACACTGTTCTGGGCTTGTGGAACACAATGTCCGGCGGCGCATTCTCTCAGGCAACCATCTTTGCTCTGAGCATTCAGCCGTACATTAATGCTTCGATTATCATTCAATTGCTGACAATCGCTATTCCTTACTTGGAAAACCTTGCTAAGGAAGGCGGCGAGGAAGGCAAAAAGAAGATTGCAAGTATTACTCGTTACTCTACCGTTGTTATTGCTCTGATTCAGGGCTGGGCATACTACATGCTTATTAAGAATAACGGTATGCTGACTGCTGACGGCGGGAGCATTTGGGCAGCACTGGTTATTATTCTGACCTTTACTGCTGGCTCCGCTATCATCATGTGGTTGGGTGAACAGATTACTGAATTTGGCGTAGGCAATGGTATTTCCATTATCCTGTTTGCTTCTATTGTTTCTCGTTTCCCCACTGCTATTGGCAGAATGGCTACTAACCTGTACAACTGGTTCCAGATCAGAAGCGGTGCTATGACTCTGGAAACTTTAACTGCTGCTGGTTACGACCAGGCTAATGCAGAGTATGTTATGAATACTGCTCTGTCTCCCTGGCTGTTGGCTATTATGCTGATTGGCGCACTGGCTATGATCGTTATGATTATCTATGTTAACGATGCAGAGCGCCGTATTCCCGTACAGTACTCTAAGCGTGTTGTTGGCCGTAAGATGTATGGTGGCCAGGCTACTAACCTGCCTTTGAAGGTTAACATGTCTGGTGTTCTGCCCATTATCTTTGCTCAATCCGTTGCTACTCTGCCTGCTACTATTTGCATGCTGTGTGGCATTACCGAGGAGAGCACTGGTTTCTGGGGTGGATTCCTGCGTGTATTTAACTCCAACAGCATTCTGTATGCGGTTATTTATCTGACTCTGATTGTGTTCTTTGCTTACTTCTACAGCACGATTCAGTTCAACCCTGTTGAAGTTGCAAACAACTTGAGATCTAACGGTGGCTTCATTCCCGGCATCCGTCCTGGTAAGCCCACCGGCGAATACCTGGCAAAGGTACTGAACAAGGTTACTCTGTTCGGTGCTGTATACTTGGGCATTATCGCTGTTGCTCCTATCATTGTCAGCATTTGCTCCACCAGTGCTGCTAATTCCGGCCTGTCACTGGGTGGTACATCGATTATTATCGTAGTTGGCGTTGCTTTGGAAACCGTTCGCGCGATTGAAGCTCAGATGCTCATGCGCAACTATAAGGGCTTCCTAGATTAATTTGGAGGGCTTTAATGAAACTAGTACTTCTCGGCGCACCAGGCGCTGGCAAGGGCACTCAGGCACAGATCCTGAGCGACAAGCTGAACATTCCCACGATCTCTACTGGTAATATCCTGCGGGCGGCCGTTAAAAACGGCACGCCTGTGGGTTTAAAAGCTAAGGAATACATGGACAGCGGTAAGCTCGTTCCTGATGATGTCATTGTTGATATTGTTAGAGAACGTATCGCTGAGGATGACTGCAAAAATGGCTTTATCCTCGACGGCATGCCTCGTACTATTCCTCAGGCAGAAGCACTTGAAGCTCACGGCGTGGGCATCGATGTTGCTCTGAGCCTCGAGGTTGAAGATGATGTCATCATCAAGCGTATGAGCGGCAGAAGAGCTTGCCCCAGCTGCGGTGCAACTTACCATGTAGTTTCCGCACCCTCTAAAGTTGAAGGTATTTGCGATATCTGCGGTGCTGAGCTGACCATCCGTAAGGATGATGCTCCTGAAACCGTCATGGCTCGTCTGGCTACTTATCACAAAGAAACTGAACCCTTGAAGGAATTCTATGCACAGAGAGGTTTGCTCAAGCACGTGGACAATCAGCCCACTGTTGAAGAAACCAGTGCAGTTGTGTTCAAAGCTCTGGAGATTTAATCATGCCAATCATTGTTAAGTCACCAAGACAGATTGAGTTGATGCGTCAAGCTGGTAAAATTACTGCAGACGCTAGAACAATTGCTAGACAGGCAATCGCAGCCGGTGTTACTACCGCTGAGATTGATCGCGAGGTTTACAACTTTATCACAAAATCCGGCGCTACTCCGTCCTTCCTTAATTACGGAGGATTTCCCGGAAGCGCATGTATCTCGGTTAACGAGGAATTAATCCACGGCATCCCTGGCAAGCGCGTCATTCACCATGGCGACATTGTCAGTGTCGATGTCGGTGCAAAAATCCATGGTTTCCATGGTGACTGTGCTGGCACTTATCCCTGTGGAGAAATCACAGAAGAAGCGAAGCGACTGATTGAGGTCACTCGTCAGAGTTTCTTTGAAGGAATTAAGTACGCTAAAGCAGGTAATCGCGTCTGCGATATCAGCGCAGCCATTCAGGAATATGTAGAACGTCACGGTTATTCCATTGTTCGTGAATATGTGGGCCACGGTGTTGGTTCAGATCTTCACGAAGAGCCTTCGGTACCAAACTATGGTAGAGCCGGCAGAGGTCCTCGCCTTGTAAAAGGCATGACTATTGCTATCGAACCGATGGTTAATGTGGGAAGCGCAGCGATTCGTGTTCTGGATAATGAGTGGACGGTTGTCACACAGGATAACCAGTTGTGCGCTCATTATGAGAATACTATCCTCATCACCGATGGTGAACCCGAGATTCTTACAATGGCAGACGATATTTGACGAAAGCACCTAACAGGAGGTTCCAATATGTCTAAAGAAGACGAAATCGAACTCGAGGGCACGGTCGTCGAGGCTCTGCCCAATACTATGTTTAAGGTTGACATTGGCAATGGTCATGTCATCCTCGCCACAATTTCCGGCAAGCTCCGGATGAACTACATTCGTATTCTACCTGGTGATAAAGTTACGATTAAGATGTCTCCGTACGATCTGACTCGTGGCCGTATCACTTGGAGAAGTAAATAGGAGGTTTACAAAATGAAAGTTAGACCGTCCGTTAAGCCCATGTGCGAAAAGTGCAAGATTATCAAGCGCAAGGGTAAGGTCATGGTTATCTGCGAGAACCCCAAGCACAAGCAGAAGCAGGGCTAATTACACTTTAAGGTCCTGAAAAACAACAATCCACTAGCCACACCGCGAGCGGTAAGCTCCCTCCGGCGGGATGAAGCCCCGTGAGCAATGGTGTGAAACAACATTCACTCGAAAGGATGATTATTAAGTATGGCACGTATAGCCGGCGTCGACCTGCCTAAGGACAAGAGAATCGAAATCGCTCTCACTTATGTCTACGGTATTGGCAGGACCACCGCAACCAAGATTTTGGAAGAAACCGGAATCAATCCCGACATCAGAGTTAAAGATCTGACCGATGAAGACGAAGCAAAGATTCGTGACTGCATTGATGCTAAGTACCTGGTAGAAGGCGACCTGCGCCGCCAGACTGCTCTGGACATCAAGCGTCTGACTGAAATCGGCTGCTACCGCGGCCTGCGCCACAGAAAGGGTCTGCCCTGCCGTGGTCAGAGATCTAAGACCAATGCACGTACCCGCAAGGGTCCCAAGCGCACTGTCGCTAATAAGAAGAAGTAAGGAGGGGTATGAAAAATGGCAAGTCCTAAGAAAAAGGTCGTTCGCACTCGTCGTAGAGAGCGCAAGAACATTGAGAAGGGCCAGGTTCATATCAGCTCTTCCTTTAACAACACCATGGTAACTATCACCGACACCCACGGCAACGCTCTGTCCTGGGCATCCGCTGGTGAAATGGGTTTCCGTGGCAGCAGAAAGTCCACCCCCTTTGCAGCTCAGACTGCTGCTGAAACTGCAGCAAAGGCAGCTATGGAGCATGGCCTGAAGACTGTTGAAGTTTTCGTTAAGGGCCCCGGCCAGGGTCGCGAAGCTGCGATCCGTGCACTGCAGACCGCTGGTCTGGAAGTCACCATGATTAAGGACGTAACTCCCATTCCTCACAATGGTTGCCGTCCTCCCAAGCGTCGCCGCGTCTGATTTTGGGAAGGAGGAAATAGACTATGGCAAAGAATATGCAGCCCATTGTCAAGCGTTGCAGAGCGCTGGGCATCTCCCCTGCGGTTATGGGCTATACCGAAAAATCCAAGCTTGGTTCCACCAAGCGTAACCCTAATGCTAAGAAGAGAGCTAAGAAGAGCGAATACTCTACTCAGCTGAACGAAAAGCAGAAAGTTAAGTTCATCTACGGCATTCAGGAAAAGCAGTTCCGTGCATACTACGAGCACGCTGCTAAGGCTCCCGGCATCACCGGCGAAGTTCTGCTCACTACTATCGAGCGTCGTCTCGACAACGTTATCTTCCGTCTGGGTCTGGCTAAGACCAGAAGAGAAGCACGTGAGATGGTTTCTCACGGTCACTTCACCGTAAACGGTAAGGTTGTTAACATTCCCTCTTTCCTGGTTAAGCCCGGTATGGTTATCGGTGTTAAGGAAACCAGCAGAAGCATTGAACGTATCAAGGGCTTCATGGAAGAGGATGCATTCCGCGGCCTGCCCAAGTGGCTGACTTACGATGCAAAGAAGGGCGAAGGCACTGTTGTTGCTATGCCTGCTAGAGACGATATCGACTTCGAGGTTGCTGAACACCTTATCGTCGAATTGTACTCCAAGTAATTCCAAGACCCTCAGAATTGGTAAGCTGAAAACCACGTATCTGCTTAGATACACAAATCTAATAAGGAGGGTTAGTCTATATGATCGAAATAGAGAAACCGCGTATAGTATGTCTTGAAACACCCACTGATGATTCTTACGGTAAGTATATCATTGAACCCCTGGAGCGCGGCTACGGCACCACTCTGGGTAACTCTCTGAGAAGAGTACTGCTCTCTTCTCTGCCCGGCACTGCTGTTACCAGCATTAAGATTGCCGGCGTACAGCACGAGTTTAGTTCTATCCCCGGTGTAAAAGAGGATGTTACCGAAATCGTTCTGAACGTTAAGAGTATTATCGCTCGTCTGCACAGCCAGACTCCCAAGACTGTCCGTATCGACATGTCCGGTGAATGCGAAGTTACTGCCGGAGACATCATCACTGATGCAGAAGTTGAAATTCTCAACCCTGATCTGCACATTGCTACTCTGGGTGCCGGTGCATCCCTGAGCATGGAACTGACTATTGGTCACGGTCGTGGCTATGTTGTTGCTTCCAAGAACAAAACTGCACAGATGCCCATTGGTACTATTCCTGTGGACTCCATCTATACCCCGGTTCTCAAAGTCAACTACACTGTGGAAAACACTCGTGTAGGTAACCAGACTGACTTTGACAAATTGACAATTGAAGTCTGGACTGACAAGACCATCACCGCGAGAAACGCTCTTTCTCTTGGTGCTAAGATTCTGGTTGACCACTTCACCATCTTCACTGACCTGTCCGAGACAGTTGGCGGCCAGTCTATCGTGGTGGAGAAGCAGCCCGAACAGGAAGACAAGCTGCTTGAAATGACCATCGAAGAGCTGGATCTCTCCGTACGTTCTTTCAACTGCTTGAAGAGAGCAAACATTAACACCGTTAAGGATCTTATCAGCAAGACTCAGGACGAGATGATTAAGGTCCGTAACCTCGGCAGAAAGTCCCTTGAAGAAGTTGAGCACAAGCTGGCTCAGCTGGGTCTGTCTCTGGCGAGCGACGATAATCAGTAAACCTATCAACCTTAGGAGGTTAGTAATATGCCCGGTACTAGAAAGCTCGGCAAGACCACCGATCAGCGCATGGCTATGTTCCGCCAGCAGGTAACCGATTTCCTGGACAATGGTCGCATGGAAACCACCGTTACTCGCGCTAAGGAGATCGCTCCTCTTGCAGAGAAAATGATCACCCTGGGTAAGAAGAAGGATCTGGCTGCATACCGCCAGGCTCTGTCTTTCATCACCCGTGAAGACGTTGCTAAGAAGCTGTTTGACGAGATTGCTCCCAAGTACGCTGATCGCAACGGTGGTTATACCCGCATCACCCGCATCGGACCCCGTCGCGGCGATGCTGCTGAAATGGCAGTTATCGAACTGGTATAATCGATATCAAAACGTATACAACGACCGCAGCAGCATTGCTGCGGTCGTTTTGCGAGATGCATTTTGCTTTTTAATTATCAAGTTAATTTAGATTTGATGCACAACAGGTATTAATAGACCTAATTTTGTGCATTTTGCTTTATTTTGGCGCTTATTTTTTGAGTATGAAAACAACAAAGCATGCCGATAGAGGGACTACCTGACATGATTTTTTATTTTACAGGCACAGGCAATAGCCAGATGGTTGCAGAAACCATTGCTGAGGTGACTGGCGACCGAGTTGTGAATATTTCTTCTGTGGTGAAGTCGGGAGAATATCAGTTTACCCTTGAACAGGGTGAAGCAGTCGGTTTTGTTATGCCAACCTATTATTATGGGATTCCGATTCAAATCCCAGAATTTATTGCATCACTGCAGTTCTCTTGCCAGCCGGACTACATTTGGACATGTCTAACTTGTGAGTCTTTGACAGCAGGGGCAGGCGGTATGCTTAGCCAGATATTAAGAAAAAATGGATACATTCCAAAGGCTAGATTTTCTTGCCCTGTGGTGAATAACAGTTTGGTCATGGCCAAACAGCCGCAGATTAAGAATGTGGACGTATTGTTGGATCGTGCACATAAACGTGCGCTGAACATCGGTAAGTTTGTCGCTGACCGCCGTTGCGGAAACTTCGACGACTGTTCCGGTTTTGGTGCTGATTATATTACTGCGCAGTACTATGATCGCTACAAAGACGGCCGAAATACCAAGTATTTTAGAGTTTTGCGAGACAAGTGCATTGGTTGTGGTAAGTGTGCAAAGGACTGTCCTGCCACAGCGATTGCGATTGTTGATGGTAAGGGAAAGTGGGTTAAGGACAAGTGCTATTACTGCTTGCACTGCATCAATAGCTGTCCAGAACACGCAATTGCATTTGGACAACAGGATAACTCCTGTACTTTTATGAATAATCGAGTCAAAGGAGAACTTTGATATGGCTTATGAACTTTTTGCAGGCACATTATCAAGATATTATAATGATGTAGACACTCCCGAAGAAGCTGCTCGCACACATGACATCGTCACCCACTGGGTAGAGACGATTGTGGAAGCTGTGAAAAAAGCTGCACCTGAAGCTGCTGTGTGGGAAGAGAACGGCGAGAAAGAATGCGTTGCCATTCAGATGGATGAACTGCACTTTGGTGCACTGCTTCTCTATGCTGCATCCGTTGCATACAATCAGAAACCTCGCGAGACCATTTATCCCGGTTGGAGCTGTGAAGCTGAGCCTGCAGTACAGAGCGCACACGCTGACCCCAACATGCCTTGGTCTCTGATGAAGGGCGCTAGCTGGTGGCTTCCAGTACAGACACCTGTGCTGCTGAGAGGCGAAGTGCCTACCGGTGATGTAGTAACTATTTCCTCTTGTGGCGCACTTTTGCTGGAACTGCTGCGCATTAACGAGCTTGGCTGGAAAGCAGACGAAGATGTGGTTCTTAGCTGGTTTGAGTCTGAAGGCAAGATGGAAGAGGGCGCAAAGCGTTACTCCACAGAGTCCATGGCCAAGTATGCATTTTCTGCATTGTGGCAGCTGTCTAAGTACTGCCTGACCAACAATGTTCCTTTGATTATGGATCTTGTTGAAGACTAATTTCTTTTGAATATAAACGCACCATATGCTATGATGGACAAATCTAGCAGTGGTGCGTTTTTTGTATGAAAGAAGGGGTATGCTTGAAGGCAAAACGATTACAGGAGAATAAGACAATAGGCGTGTTTTCTTCGTCTTCGCCAATATCTGCAACTGTTCCGGTTCGCTATGACCGTGGTGCGGCCTATTTAGAGCATAAAGGATTTCATATTGTACACGGACAGTTGCACGGTAAGCAGGATTTTTATCGTTCGGGAACCATAAAAGAGCGCGCTGATGAATTTAATCGTCTTTTGTACGATGACAATGTTCAGATTTTAATGGCATCCATTGGCGGAAACAATACAAATTCAATTCTGCCATATATCGATTATGCGTATTTAAAAGAGCATCCCAAAATTATTATTGGCTATTCTGATGTTACGGCGCTCCTTTTAGCTGTATATGCGAAAACGGGCCTTGTGACCTTTTATGGGCCTGCGGTCGCAGCTTCATTTGGCGAGTTTCCACCGTTTGTAGATTGGACATTTGAGCAGTTCAATGCTATGCTCAGCGGACAGTGTTCAATACCGTATTCTTATAAGTGTCCAACGGTGTGGACGGATGAATTTATTGACTGGAGTACGCAGAACAGAGGCAAAGAACAACGGGAGAACCAGTGGGGTTGCGTACGGGAGGGTTCTTGTGCGGGCAGGCTCATCGGTGGAAATCTAAATACTATGGAAGGCTTTTTCGGCACAGAATATATGCCAGAGATCCAGGAAGGGGATATTCTCTTCATTGAAGATTCGCTGAAAGATGCGGCTACCATTGAACGGTCGTTCTCTTTGTTAAAATTGGCAGGCGTATTTGAAAAGGTGGGCGGTATTGTTCTCGGTAAGCACGAGAAATTCGACGACAACGGCACAGGCAGACGGCCGTATGAAATTCTCTTGGAAGTTTTGGGCAATCGGCAGATTCCTATTTTAGCTGATTTTGACTGCTGCCACACGCACCCGATGCTCACTATGCCCATTGGCTGTGAGGTGTTTTTGGACGCCACAAACAAGCAGGTTGTGCTGATGGAGTCACCTTTGGACTGACTACGGGCTGTACTATACTATTTTATGAAATGAATCCTTTTGTTTCCGTCAGGAGACAGGAAAGAACCTCATCGGAAAAGTTCCGATGAGGTTCTTGTTTTATTTGTTTAGATGATTTACACCGTTTTAGGTGGTTTTACTAAGAGAATGGAGACGATACCCAAGAGATGAAAGGCAATCACAAGTACAAATGCGGAAGTATAGCTCCCGCTGGCATCAAATAGTTTTCCTGCAATGGCAGGAGATGCAGAGGAGCAAAGCGTAATGCTGGGGAAGAGTGTACCAAACAGGCTTCCGTAAATTTTGGCACTGAAATACTTGGAATAGACAACGGGCATGCACACAAATGCGCAGCCGAAGCCAGTGCAGACTGTATAGATAGCCATCAGGGGAATACTCTTTGCAAACATGAGACTGAGTGTACCTAAGAGGAGAACACCAAGTGAACCGGCCCAGACATAGCGAGCGGACATTCGGTTGCAAAGCTCACCGCCGAGGAGACGCCCAACAATACAGGTGACGGTAATCAGACTCATGGAGAAAGCAGCAGTGTTAGAGTCGATTCCGTGGTCGGTGAGGCAGGCAATACCATGACTAGATATATAGTCCGATGGCGGCCAGAAGAACCATCCAGCACTTCGAATTGTTCCCAGCTTCCTTTACGGTCCATTTTCCTCGGTATTGAAGGGGTTGAATGTGGTTGTTTTGTGGTTTACGTTTTCTTGTGTATCGGCAGTTACGATTTTACCGTCCGGGATTTGTTCAATATCAGAATGCTGATTTTTGACGAGGGACAGATCAATCAGTAATGCAATCAGTGCAACACCTGCGACTACAAGCCAGAAAATATTCCACTTACCGGTACCGGACAGTACTTTTGTGAGTAGCGGTGCGGCAATGAATCCACCAAAAGCGGAGGCAGTTCGTGTGATTGCCATTGCACGGGTACGCTTTTGGTCAAACCACTGGGTCATCGTTGTTTGCACGGGGCCTACGGTACCGAAGCCTACACCTACACCGGCAATTACGCCGAAGGTGAGCAGAAACAAGAAACATTCACTGGGATTTAACCACATAGCCCATTATCAGGGCAGCAATCAAAATCAGC
>RCNI01001426.1_pt1 | contig 12855 bp, 8 predicted proteins | sample 2041151 | NCBI WGS metagenome assembly RCNI01 (sample SAMN09708214, study PRJNA481090) | feces metagenome | isolation source: feces | place: Antarctica: Albino Rookery | reverse complement strand
GTTATCTGTAGAATAACCATTGGCATGTCCGACGAAATTCAAGTCATCGTCATAGAATCCGATAGCTTTTAAAGTTGAGGTTTCATATCTGCTTTTACGAATTTCTCCTCCTACAATAAGACTCAACAAACTGTTGTCTTCTGTCAGTTTGTTGAAAGATGTGTTGATATTTCCAGACCAGTCTATAGCTTTGTCTGTCGTTCTTTCGAATCGTCCTTTTTTATTGAGGTCTTCTTCTGTTTTAAACACTTGTGATTTAGGAGAAATGTAATTTTCTTTGTTCCCATCAGTGATGGAAATATTGAAATTGCCGATAACGCGGAATAAGTCGTTGATATCCCAGCGGATATCCGTTGTGTTGGATAATGATTTGCTGGTGCTTTTTGTGTAATTGCCAAGCATTGCTTCAACCATTGGATTGTCATTGTCGTAAGAGAGTTGGCGATTAGGTTCTCCGTATTCATTAAAAATACGGTCATATGGATTTTGATTTACCCAGTTCTGAAAACTTCCGTACGGAGTGTCTTTTGTGTCAGTTTCGTTGTAGCCGGTACGGTTGGCGAATGTCAGTTTGTTGACTAAATGATACTCTAATTTGAATCCTAAACCATAACGGCGACGATAGTCTTCTTTCATGACTCCCTGTGTGTTGTTGAAACGTCCGGATAATTCATAACGAATATTGGAAGCACCGCCATAAATCCGGAGTGAATGATCGTGAGAAAAGGCGGTGCGGGTTGGCTGAGAAAGCCAGTCTGTGTTTACCCCGCGGGACACTTCTTTGTAGCGTTTGTTGTAGAGCTGGTCCAGACGATATTGTTCTTTACCCATATCAATGCTATTCCATTGATTCTGTTGGGGAGTATATAGGCCGGCAAGTCTTTCATATTCCAACTTTTCTTTGGCATTCAAAACATCGTAGTCTTTCAGATAAGGAAATTGTACTTTGCCGGTGAAGTTGTAGTTTATGCGGATATTGCCTTCAGTCAGTTTCTTGCGCTCGACAACAATTACGCCGTTTGCAGCGCGGCTACCATAAAGAGCTGTTGCAGATGCATCTTTCAATACGGTGATGTTGTCAATTTCGTTCATGTCAAGGTCGTAAAGTTCTTCCATGCTGATTTCTACACCATCCAAGATAATGGTCGGTTGATTTACGTCATGATTGGTGCCGGAGAATGAACTCATGCCACGTAGTAACAACTCGGGAATATGGTTCGGATTAGAACCAAGATCGTTGCGTTCAACAAGATTCAAACCAGGAGTCAGAGCACTGATGGCTGCAATGATATTGGTATTCGATACAGCTTTCAACTCATCACTTTTGATGGTTTTTACAGCTCCCGTGTAACTGTTTTTGGATTTTGTAAAATAACCTGTTACCACCACTTCATCAATAGCTTTGATTTCCTCTTCCATGCGCACCACAATTTCTTTATTTAGCAAGATGGGAAGTGTAATTGCTTTATAACCGATAAACGTGAACGTTAAATCGTTGATTTCTATAGGGCAGTTTAATACGAAATTACCGTTTGGGTCAGTTGCCGTACCTAATATGGCCTGTCCGTTGGAAATAGCCGCAACCGTAACACCGGGCATTGGTTGACCGGTTTTGGAGTCAATAACTGTACCTTTCACCTTTTTGTTTTGTGTTTGTGGAATGGTAGGCCGAGCTTTGATGATGATGGTATTGTTTTGAATTTCGAAATCTAAATTTGTATTTTTCAGACATGTCTGCATGATTTTCGGAATGTCAGAACTTTGGATGCAGACATCAATAAGGGATACATTTTTCAGCAAATCATTGCTGTAGATGATGTTGTATCCGCTTTGATGCTGTACTTGTTTCAAAACCTCAGTGAGTGTCGAATTGCGCAAATTTAGTTTGACTTCTGTCTTTTGTGCATGCCCGGAGAGTGCATTTGCATTTAGTACGAAAGCCATGCAGAAAATTACTAATAGTCTCATGATTAATCGTAGTTTTTTCATAATTTTGAATGTTAAATGATAATTACCTGCTTGTTATTTGACATCTGAAGCGGAATGTCGCCAACATTCCGCTTTTTGGCATTTTATCGGTTAATTGTTTACTATAATGTTTTTTCCTTGTATATTAAATTTTATGTTATATGTTTTTTCGATCATTTTTAGGATTGTTGATATATTGTCAAAGCGGTTTACATAACCGGAAAAACGATATTTTTTTAAATCATCACTTTGATAGATGGTCTGTGTTCCATACCAGCGACCTAATTGTTTCATGATTTCTTCGAGAGTTTCGTTGTCAAATATAAACACTCCTTTTGTCCAACCGATAAATGATTGTGCATCAACTTTTTTTGTTGTTATTTGTCCGGTCATTTTTGAATATTGGATCTGTTGGTTAGGTGTAAGCGTACATCCGATTCCGGTGATAGGAGAATAGGTCTTTACAGAACCTTCGGCCAAAGTGGTATAAATATCAGTGTCAGAAGGGTATGCTTTAACATTGAATTTCGTTCCTAAAACTTTGATTTCCATAGAAGATGTTTTTACAATGAATGGTTGTTTTTTATTGGGGACCACCTCAAAATAAGCTTCTCCATCTAAATAGACTTCTCTTTTGTTTCCTGTAAAGGTGGTGGGAAATTGTAAATGACTGTCAGAATTTAGCCATACTTTAGTTCCGTCTGCAAGTACAAGTTTGTATTCTCCGCCGATGGGAATAAAGATGGTTTGATAGTCCGGCTGTATGATGTTGTTGGGTTCGGATTGTTCGATTGTTAAAGTGTTATTTTGATTGTTGATGGTTATCGTAGAATCACAGGGATACGAGAGTTCTTGTTGTTGAGTTAAATCTATTTCCTCTCCGTTGGCTAGTACTAAAACTGCTTTGAAGCGTCCTGGTAGAGGTGTCTCTATCGTTGCAGATGTAGAGTTGGGTGTCGTCAACTTTAGATTTGTAAATAAAATAGTTGCAAAAATGATTGGCAATGCAAAGATTGCTGCATATTTCGTCCATCGTAGAATAGAAGGGCGTTTTGTGAATGTTATTCTTGCTTCTATTTTTTGCCAGTTGGATTTCAGATTGATAAAAGGTATTTCTGAAGATTTGGGTTTATTTTGTATATATTTACTTTTCAAAGAATTATAGAGTGTTTGATTTGCTGTATTTTCCAGCCAACAGTTAAGTTCATGTTGCTCTTGAATGGTCAGATTTTTTTGAAAGCTTCTGACAATAAGTTCTGATATATGCAAATGTTGATGTAAGTTTTCCATTTTTACTTTTTTATATAGCTATTACGATTAAGTCAGTGGTGTGGGTGAAAAGAGAATAAAATTATTTCAACATTTTCCGGGAATGTCAGATAGCAGAGAGGAATAGCTCATATTTGTATTCAAGCCATTCCATAGCTATGACAGCTTATTGAAATTTATATAAACCTTATGTTTATAGCTTATTGGAATGGTTTTATGAGGCAATTATGGAATGCAGTTATATCTTGAAAATTTTTATAGGATAGAGTTTGAAGGAAATGGATTTAGCAGAATTTGTTGCAGTTATTTGTAAAGATCCATATAATGACGTTGCCGAGAATGGATATGTGGTGTTTGAGTCGGCGGTATGCAATTTTTTTTTGTGTCTTGACCGTGTTTATGGAGATACCCATTTGAGTAGCGATTTCTTCATTAGACATACCTTGCATAGCTAAAATAAAAATTTGTCTGCACTGAGCAGGTAACTCCTGTTCTGTTGAGCGTAGAATCTGTGCAACCTCTTCTTCTATGATAAAATGAATAAAGGTTTCTGTTGTTTCGAATTCTATGAGTGCACGGGAGTTGTACGAATTTTTGATTTTTTCGTGTTTTAGAAAATCGATAGAAGCATTATGTGCATTGATATAAAGAAATGATTTTATGTGTGCAGCTGATTGCATTTCCTGCCGATGATTCCATAGTGTGATGAAAGTTTCCTGAGCAATATCTTCTGCAGCCGGAATGTTGTTGATAAACCGGTTGATAAATAGGCATATATTTTTAAATAGGCAATCAAAAATGTTTTTGAATGCCTGTTTATCTCCTTCTTGAAAATGTTTTATATTCAGAGATTCCTTCATATGTTTTATTTGATGCACAGAATTACAAATTAAAGCAATTCTGTGCATGAAGTTGTTACAACTTGCTGATAATTTCACGGAATAGGGCTGTCATTCGCGGTTGTGCCGTATTGCCGATATCCTGTACCTCTTCATGGTTTGTCTTGATGAGTTCCGGGGAGGCGGTACTGTTTGTAATGACAGACATACCGAAACATTCCATACCCATGTGGCGTGCTACGATGATTTCAGGCACTGTAGACATGCCGACGGCATCGCCGCCGATTACGCGAATCCAGTTGTATTCTGCCGGTGTTTCGAAAGACGGGCCTTGAAGTCCTGTGTATACTCCGTGTTGAAGTTTGATGTTCAATTCTTTGGCGCATTGGTCTGCGATTTTGATGATGCGGGGACTGTAGGCGTCGGTCATGCCGGGGAATCTCGGTCCGAGTTCATCCAGGTTGCGTCCGCGTAGCGGGTGTTCCGGGAAAAGGTTGATGTGGTCAGTAATGACCATCAGGTCACCTACAAGATAGTTGGTGTTGACACCTCCGGCTGCATTGGATACAAACAGTTGTTTTACGCCGATTTCGTGCAGAACGCGTACGGGGAAGGTCACCTCTGTCATGGGGTAGCCCTCGTAGAAGTGGAAACGGCCCTGCATGGCGATGACATTTTTACCCCCGAATTTACCTATTAGGAGATTCCCTTTGTGTCCCTGTACGGTGGATATCGGGAAGTTGGGAATTGTCGCATAGGGTATGGTATGTTTTATCTCGATGGATTTGCCAAGTTCTCCAAGTCCTGTACCAAGAATGATACCGATTGGATATTCTTCGTTGTTTAGAAATTGCGAGATGTATTCTGCGCTATTTTTAATTTTTTCGTACATATTCGGATATTTCGTTTATAAATAAATCTTTGTCTTTTAGAAATTTCGGTATTACCGGAATATAATAGATGTTCTTTTTTAACTCGTCCGGAAGGTTGCAGGAGCGTAGGCGGGCTGCATCTTTCTCGGTCGTGAAAATGTATTTCTCCTTGTTGTTCAGTGCCTGGAATTTGTTGGCTATCTGTTGGATGTCTTTTGGCTTGAAATGATGGTGGTCAGGATATTGTAATGTCGTGACATCCGGTGTGAATTGTTTCAGATATTCAATATATGGAGCCGGTTGGGCAATTCCTGTCAGGCAAAGAATGGAACACTCCTTGCTTGGGGTGACCGCTGCTTGTTCTTCGGATAAAGGGGTGATGTCTCCGTATCCAACAGTTGTAAAGAATAATTGTTGGTAAGGCTTGATTTTAAGACGTTTGTAACAGATGCGAAGATCTATCGGGTTCATCTGTGCCGGGCATTTTGTGACGATAAGGTAATCTGCGCGTTTTAATGCACTGACCCCTTCGCGTAAGCGTCCTGCCGGCAACAGGCAGTCTTCGGTTACCGGACGGTTGAAGTCTATCAGGACGATGTTTTTGTCTGCTTGTACATAGCGATGTTGGAAGGCATCGTCCAATATGATTACTTGTGGCGGATTGGGCATTGCCAATAGTTTTTCGATGCCGCGTACGCGTTTGCTGTCGCAGGCCATTGTGATGTCCGGGAATTTCCTGTAAATCTGTAATGGTTCGTCACCGATTTCTGCAGCCGTTGAGGTCGGAGTGGCAAGAATGAAACCGGAGGTCTTTCGTTTGTATCCCCGGCTGAGACAGGCCACTCTGAAATGGTGGCGCAACGCATCGATGATGAGTTCTGTATGTGGCGTTTTCCCGGTCCCGCCGACAGTGATGTTGCCGACACAGAGTATTGGGATGGGGAACCGTTGTGTTTTTAATATGGATGTCTGGAACAAGAAGTTTCTTATTCCAATGCCAATTCCGTATAGGAAACTGAACGGCATCAATATGATTTCTTTTGCTGTCATAAGTTTGTGTTTGAGTTAGTTGATGTTCAGGTCAAATGGAATGCGTGCAAGAATACCTCGCTGAGATGTCAAGCCTTGCAGTTGTTGCCATGTGGTATAGAGAGGTCCCATCTCTTCTTGCATGATTTTGGCCTTAATACCTCCTGTCAGTTGGTTCAGCATTTCTTCCATTGGACTCTTGGGCGTTGGATATTCTACCAATATGTATTGGTTGATGCCTGCTGCGTGGGCTGCAGTTTTTATGGCGTCTTCCAGTCCGCCCAAGGTGTCTACCAATCCGATTTTCAGAGCATCCTCTCCTGTCCATATTCTGCCTTGTGCTATGGAGTCAAGTGCTGTGTGGGTAAGGTTGCGGCCTTCCATTACGCGCTGGAGGAAGGTTCTGTAACCTCGGTTGACATAGTTCTGCAGCACATTCTTTTCGTAGGAGGTCAGCGAACGTGAACTGATAGGAAGCTGTAGTGGGAAACTGCCTCCGAAATCACTGTGTTCGTTTGTCTTCACAACTTCATTGTGGATGCCTAATTTGTCTTCGATTAGTTTTTCTCCGGAGAAGAACATTCCGAAGATTCCGATGGAGCCGGTCAGTGTGGTCGGTTCGGCAATGATGGTATTGGCTGCGCATGAAATGTAATAACCGCCGGAGGCAGCCACGTCACCCATGGAAACGATGATCGGTTTCTGCGAGCGGGTCAGTTGTACTTCGCGCCAGATGATGTCTGAGGTGAGTGCGTTCCCTCCCGGAGAGTTGACGCGCAATACAAGAGCCTTGACGTCTTCGTCCTGGCGGGCATTGCGGATGCTTTTTGCCAAATCAGGTCCGATGGAATGGTATGTCTGTTCTAGCCCGATATCGCCTTGGGCATAGATGATAGCTATTTTGTTGGGACTGTAAAAGGAGTCGCTGATTGTTGCCATGACCTTTTGGTAGTCGGTTAATTGTACTTGGTTGAGATTTCCGTCCGGAGCGATGCCGCATTTCTCTTTAAGGATTTTGAGCATTTGGTCTTCATAGATGGCTCCGTCGAAATATCCCCAGGAAGTGAATTGCTGGTTTGAATAGAAATCCAGATGGTCGGCGAGGGCGTTGATGCTGTCAGCCGGAATATTGCGGCTTTCTGATATGGAATTTACGATATTGTTCCAGGAGGTGCCGATGTGTTGTTCTATTTGTTCCCGGTTGGCATCGCTCATCTCGGTGGCGAGGAAAGGCTCTACCGCTGATTTGAATTTCCCGACTTTGACAATTTCCGGTTTTATGCCTAATTTTTCAAGAGTTTCTTTGTAGAATGTGACGTTGCTGCTTATGCCGGAGAGTATGAATGAGGTCTCCGGATTGACAAAGACGCTGTCAGCTACCGTTGCCAGATAATAGCTCAGTTGTGAGTAGCCCATATTGGAATAGCTGTAGATGAATTTGCCGCTTTTTTTGAATTTCTGCAGGGCGCTACGGATTTCCTGAGTAGTGGCTAAAGCTCCGAATGTACCTTGTATGTCATTTATGTTCAGGTAAATGCCTTTGATGTTGTCGTCGAAGGTCGCATATTCGATGGCTGCGAGTATTTTGTTTAGTCCTAAATTGGGTTTTGCGCTGATATTTATGAAGTCGATGTTGTCAAGCGGATTCTCGGAAGCTCTGTCGACGATCGGGGTTTCAAGCCTGATGGTGAGCACGCTGTTCTCTTGCACAATCACCGGTTGGCTGGTGAAAGTCAGTATTGCTCCGACTGTAATAAAGAGCATGATAATTAGAAGGAAACTGACCGCAAGGATGCCTGTAATGGTCGCCAGGGTATATTTTAGAAAATCTTTCATAGAGGGTGAATATTTGTATCGTTTATTGTGTTTGGCAAATTTTTTTCCAAAAATAGCCATATAATTTCTTTATACAAATATCTGTGGAGAGTTATTTGTGTATTGTAAGGTTTTTGCCTAATTTTGACGATATGAACTAATACAGGCGATATGAGTAGATTTATAATTACCGGAGGACGGCGCTTGAAAGGTGAACTTCGGCCGCAAGGAGCAAAAAATGAAGCATTGCAAGTGATTTGTGCTTGTTTGTTGACTAAGGAGAAAGTGACGATTTCGAATGTCCCGGAAATTCTGGATGTCATGAAGTTGATAGAGTTGTTGAAGGGGATGGGGGTAAAGGTGGAGAGTCCGGAACATGGAACTTTCATCTTTCAGGCTTCAGATATAAATTTTGATTATTTCGAAAGTGAGGATTTTTATAATAAGGCTGTTAGCCTGAGAGGTTCCATCATGATCTTAGGCCCTCTGTTGGCAGTCTATGGTTTTGGTGTGATACCCAAACCGGGAGGTGACAAGATTGGACGTAGGCGTCTGGATACTCATTTCCTGGGCTTTGAAAAGTTGGGTGCTACCTTTGATTATAGCAGTACGGATGGTTATTTCCGGGCATCGGCAGAGCATTTGAAAGGCTGTTATATGTTGCTTGATGAGGCATCGGTGACAGGTACCGCCAATATTATTATGGCGGCAGTGTTGGCTGATGGTGTCACCACGATTTATAATGCGGCTTGTGAACCCTATATCCAGCAGCTGTGTATTATGTTGAATGCCATGGGAGCCAAGATATCGGGAATAGCTTCCAATCTGTTGACGATTGAGGGCGTGAAGGAATTGGGCGGTTGTACGCACCGTTGCTTGCCGGATATGATAGAGGTGGGTAGTTATATCGGTTTGGCTGCTATGACTCGTTCCGAAATCACCGTCAAGGATGTGAATATCCGTCAATTGGGAGTTATTCCGGATGCTTTCCGCCGTTTGGGTATCAGGATAGAGGAACGGGATGACGACTTGTATATTCCGCGTCAGGAACATTATATGATAGAGGATTTTATCGATGGTTCTATTCTGACGGTGGCCGATGCTCCGTGGCCGGGGCTGACCCCTGACTTGTTGAGTGTGTTCCTGGTGGTGGCTACACAGGCGAAGGGCAGTGTGCTGATTCATCAGAAGATGTTTGAGAGTCGTCTGTTCTTCGTGGACAAGTTGATTGATATGGGGGCGAAGATTATATTGTGCGATCCTCATCGTGCCACGGTGATCGGGCAGAATCATGAGGCACAGTTGCGTGCGACGAAGATGACTTCTCCTGATATTCGTGCCGGTATCGCTCTGTTGATTGCAGCCATGTCGGCACAGGGGGTGAGTACGATTCACAATATCGACCAAATCGACCGCGGATATGAGCATATCGATGAGAAGTTGAATGCAATAGGTGCGGAGATCGTTCGGGTGAAATAATCTGTTAGAAATCACATATTTTGACAATGGAATGGTCCGGACAAATGGAGAGTAGTTCCTGTATGCTTTTCTGTTTGTCCGGATGTATAAAGTCAGGCAGTACTTCAGCCAGCGGGGCAAGTACGAAACGCCGTTCACACAAACGGGGGTGCGGGACTGTCAGTTCCGGAGTATCTATCGTTTGTGAATCGCAGAATAGAATGTCAATGTCAATGGGGCGTGATGAATAGCGCGGCCCCTCTGGATTGCGTACTCTGCCCAATTGTTTTTCAACATCAAGGCAGTAGTGCAGGAACTCTGCAGGTTCCAGGGGGGTGTCAATGATAATTATCTGGTTTAAAAAGTTTTTGTCAGCCTTGAATCCCCAGGGCTCTGTCTCATAAAAGGATGATTCTTTTATGATTGTACCAACTTTCGATATCAATTGTGCGGCTTTCCTGAGAAGTTGGTATTTATCGCCTGAGTTGCTGCCCAAGATGGTAACTATCATTGGTTTTGCTGCTTTTTATAGTGTGGGCGGGAATTGTTGTTTGCTTTCTTTTGAAAATTTTTGTTGTTGGCAGGTTTGTTCGAACTGGGCTTGGTCTTTTTCTGTAACAGGTCCTTGGGGTTAGAAAGCGTCATTCCTTCCGGCAAAATAAGTGGACTGCCGTAGAGTGTATTGATATCATTATAGATTTGCTCGTCTTCCACCGAATCCTTGTTCCAGGTAAGGAATGATTTCTTCATATGGTTGGCTGTGAGCACTATCAGGGCTCTCTTCTGGTCTGGGTCCTGTTGGTTGCGGATGGCCTCGATTAGTTTCTCGCTCAACTTGCCGTAATGTTTGAATTTGATATGGTGGTTGTTGTATGGTAATCTTTCCGGTTTTTCCTGTAAAATATTGACGGAGGGCAATGGATAGGGGGAATCGATATCTAGTTTGAAGTCAGACATGATGGCCAGATGATCCCATAGCTTATGGCGGAAATCGGGAATATCGCGCAGGTGTGGATAAAGATTTCCCATAACGTCAATCACAGTCTTGGCTGCATTGGTCCTCTCTGCCCGGTCTTCGATTGTGAGCAGGAAATCTACCATTTTTTGTATGTTGCGGCCATATTCAGGAAGTACTAGCTTCTTTTTTTGGGTGTTATATTCAAATTCCATGAGAGGGTATGTGTTTTATACAAAACTTGGCATTGTATCAAGAAAAGATAACTTTTGCCTTTATTATGAATTGTCCGGCAAAGATAAAGATTTTATATTACAAACTGTTGGATTTAATCTTTGAGAGCATATAGTTTTGCAAATTTTAACAATAGAATACGTGTGCCTCCTTCGACAAAGGCGACTTTTGCTTTTTTCTGAACTCCCAGACCGTCCAGGCTGATAACGCGTCCGGCTCCGAAGGTCGGATGGAAAATGACCATGTTCGGAATCACTTTGCTGGCATCAATGGGCTCCAGTTTGTTACGGTCTATGGGGGGGATTTCCACTTTGTGCGTTGCATTGGCAAAGGAGGTGGGGGACTTGCGTGCAGGGCTGGCTGGTTGTGTCTTTAACCTGAAACCGGAGGGTTCGTTCCGTAAAGGGATGTGCCCGTCCAGAAATTCACTGTCTATCTCGTCAATGAAACGTGATGGGCGTGAAGAGGTGATTTGTCCGTTTTTATAGCGTGTCGTTGCGAATGATAGGAATACGCGTTTCTCGGCGCGGGTAATTGCCACATAAAAAAGACGGCGTTCTTCTTCCAGTGCAGCGGGAGTGCTGAGGCTTTGCTGTCCCGGGAAAAGGTCCTCTTCCATACCGGTAATGAATACATTGGTGAATTCCAGTCCTTTGGAGGCGTGTACGGTCATCAGGGTCACCTTGTCAAGGTCGGAATCCTTCTCTCCGTCCTGGTCTGTTAAAAGCGCAACCCCCTCTAGGAATGCCGGTAATTTATCATTTCGCCCCTCTTTGTAGGCGGTTTCGGAAAAATCCTTGATACCGTTGAGGAGCTCCTGGATGTTTTCTTTGCGGGAAATCCCCTCTGGTGTCTCGTCGTTGGACAACTCTTCGATGATGCCTGAAGAGCGGGCGATGATATTGGCGGCATCATAGGCGTTTTCTGTGGAGAGGTAGCCGCGGAATTTTTCAATGAGCGCTCCGAATTTCTTCAGTTTTGTCAGGGTGCCTGCATTGAATAGCGTGCCCACTTTGTCAAGATTGCAAAGTACGGTCCAGAGGCTTACTTTGTATTGGTTGGCGATTTCCTCCAGTTTTTCAACGGTCGAATCGCCGATGCCGCGTCGGGGATAGTTGATGATGCGTTTGAAGGCCTCTTCGTCGCTTTGATTGACGGTCAGCCGGAAATAGGCGAGCAGGTCTTTCACTTCCTTGCGTTGGTAGAAGGATTGCCCTCCGTATATCTTGTAAGGGATGTTGCGTTTGCGTAGAGCCTCCTCCATGATACGGGACTGGGCATTCGTTCTGTATAGGATGGCGAAGTCGCTGTAGTTCTGTTGCTGATAGTTGGCAAGGCGGAAAATTTCATTGGATACCTGGAAGCCTTCCTCCTTGTCGGAAAGGGCCCGTATCACTTTTATTTTTTCTCCCTCGTCATTTTCAGAGAAGGTGTGTTTGGGAATCTGCTCCTTGTTTTTGCTGATGATGCTGTTGGCGGCATCTACAATGGTCGTGGTCGACCGGTAGTTCTGCTCCAGTTTGTATAGTTTGTAGTCTGGATAGTCATTCTTGAAATTGAGGATATTCTCGATGCGTGCTCCGCGGAACGAGTAGATACTTTGGGCATCATCGCCTACGACACAGATGTTGCGGTGTATCTCTGATAGTTTTTTAATGATCAGATACTGTGAATAGTTCGTGTCTTGATACTCGTCTACGAGGATATAGTTGAATTTCTGTTGGTATTTTGCCAGAATATCCGGATGGTCGCGAAACAGGATGTTGGTTTCCAGTAACAGGTCATCAAAATCCATGATGTTGTTTTGTTTGCAGCGCTGTTGGTAGCGTTTGTATATTTCTCCTAACAGCGGACGTTTTACGGCAGAATCTTCTGATAGGATGCGGGCTGATTGGGCATAGCTGTGTGCCACGATCAGATTGTTCTTTGCCATGGAGATTCGGCCTAATATGACATTCGGCTTGTATATTTTATCATCAAGTTTCATTTCTTTGACAATCGTCTTGATGAGGTTTTTCGAATCTTGGGTGTCGTAAATCGTATATTGTGAGGTGTATCCCAAATGTTCGGCTTCGAAACGCAGAATTCGTGAGAAGATAGAGTGGAAGGTGTTCATCCACAGATTGGCTGCCATATCGCTGCCTACCAGTTCTGCGATACGTTTCTGCATCTCTCGGGCAGCCTTGTTGGTAAAGGTCAGGGCAAGGATCTTGTGTGCCGGAACGCCTTGGCTAAGTAATTGGGCTATGCGGTATGTCAATACGCGTGTTTTGCCGGAACCCGCTCCGGCAATGACTAATGAAGGGCCTGCAGTATTGAATACGGCCGCTTGTTGGCTGCTGTTCAGTTCATTAAGGAAATTCACGATTGTTTCTACCAATTGATTTATACATCGGCAAAAATAGAAATTTATCTC
>RCNI01002428.1_pt1 | contig 12856 bp, 13 predicted proteins | sample 2041151 | NCBI WGS metagenome assembly RCNI01 (sample SAMN09708214, study PRJNA481090) | feces metagenome | isolation source: feces | place: Antarctica: Albino Rookery | reverse complement strand
GTGCCATGCAGTATTTCAAAAAATCCGGGGCGATTAATCTATACAGCCGCCCGGTTTCGTGGGAAATGTTTACTTGTGTGGGACGATTTCCAGCCAGTACCCGTCAGGGTCTGTAATGAAGTAAATGCCCATCTTTTTGTTCTCAAAGCAGATGCAGCCCATCTCCTCGTGCAGCTTGTGGGCGGCTTCATACGCTTCCGGCTCAATACCGAAGGCGATGTGGAATTCACATTCGCCCAGATTGTACTTCTGAGGGTGATCCCGAAGCCAGGTCAGCTCCAGCTCGAAGTTGTTCTCCTCGCCGGACAGAAAGGCAATGATGTAAGAACCGTCCGAGGCGACCTTGCGGCGGACCTCGTGAAGTCCCAGTGCCTTTTTATAAAAGGCGAGAGAGGCGTCCAAATCGGCTACATTGTGGTTGTGGTGAATGATACGGAACTCCATAAAAAACTTCCTTTACGGGTGCAGATTCTTAACGGCCGTTTCCAAACGGAGGACAGCCTCCGGTGTGGTGGCCCAGCTGGTGCAGAAGCGATAGACGGAGTGAGTTTCGTCCACACGCTCCCAAAACTCACCCTCACAGGTTTGGCTGAGAATTGCATAATCAGCATCCGGCAGAATGGGGAACTGCTGGTTGGTGGGGGAGTCGCAGAACATGGGGTAGCCGGCATTCGTGAAAATGTCCCGAATGCGATAAGCCAGTTCATCGGCGTGCTTGCCCAGTCGGAAGTACAGATTGTCCGTGAACAGACATTCAAACTGAATGCCCAGCAGGCGTCCCTTAGCCAGCATGCCGCCGTTTTGCTTGATAAAGTAGCGGAAATCCACATCCAAAGCGGGATTGGTGATGACCACCGCCTCACCGAAGAGGGCGCCCACCTTCGTGCCGCCGATGTAAAACACATCCGCCAGCCGAGCGAGGTCCTGCAAGGTGACATCCGTGCGGTCGCTCATCAGTCCGTAACCCAATCTGGCGCCGTCCACAAAAAGAGGAAGATCCAGATCGTGACAGACCTTGCTGAGGTCGGTCAGCTCTTGCAGGGAATAGAGGGTGCCCTGCTCGGTGGGATGGGAGAGATAGACCATGCCGGGCTGTACCATGTGCTCGTGCGAAGCGTTGCTGCGGTGGTCCAGAACGGCAGATTTGACCTGCTCTGCGCTGATTTTGCCGTCTGTGGAGGGAAGTGCCAGCACCTTGTGACCGGTGGCCTCAATGGCTCCGGTTTCGTGGCAGTTGATGTGACCGGTGTCGGCACACAAAGCCCCCTGATAAGGACGGAGCAGGGATGCAATCACCGTGGTGTTGGTCTGCGTGCCGCCAACCAGAAAATGAATCGCAGCGTCGGGAGCGTGACAGGCATCCCGAATAAGCGTGCGGGCATGCTCACAGTGAGGGTCCATGCCATAGCCGTGAGTCTGCTCCAGATTGCTGGCAGAGAGGGCGGACAGAATCGAAGGATGGCAGCCTTCGGAATAATCACAAATAAACAGGTCCATGGGAACGACTCCTTGTGGTTGATATAGTAATCATATTATAGCAAAGAAGGGTGAAAAAACAATCTTTTGATTTTACAACCCAAAGAACTTGCGGTATAATGCAGAATAAGAAAGTGTTTGAACAGGAGTGATCTTGGTGATAGATGAAGAAAAAATCAAGCAGGCGGTCCACCTGTTTTTGGAAGGAATCGGGGAGGACCCCAGCCGGGAAGGGCTGGTGGAAACACCGGACCGCATTGCCCGCATGTGCCATGAGTTGTTCTGCGGTTTGGAGGAGAGTGCCAAGCCCCATCTGGAGCGGGTGTTCTCCGTGGACCGGGATTCTCTGGTGGTAGAGAAGGATATCACTTTCTATTCTGTTTGCGAGCATCATCTGCTGCCGTTTTACGGCAAGGTGCATATCGGCTATATTCCCAACGGAAAAGTGGTTGGCATCAGCAAACTTGCCCGGACGGTGGAGGTCTTTGCCCGCCGCCCTCAGATTCAGGAGCAGCTGACCGGTCAGATCTGCGATGCAATTATGGACTGTCTGCAGCCCAAGGGCGTGATCGTCCAGATAGAGGCAGAGCATATGTGCATGACCATGCGTGGCATCCGGAAACCCGGCACTCAGACAGTCACTTTGGCAAAGCGGGGATGCTTTGAAACGGACCTGGCGCTGGAACAGCGGTTTTTCCAGATGGTGAAGTAATGGAGCGAATTGACCGTATTTTGAGCCATCCGGTGTTTCGCACGGAGCTTTCGGCGCTGAATCAGTTGGAAGCGGACCGCATCTTCTGCGGTCATGACCTGACCCACTTGCTGGATGTGGCACGGCTGATGTGGATTTTTAATCTGGAAGGGGAAACACTCTTTTCAAAGGAAATCCTCTATGCGGCTGCCTTGCTCCATGACATTGGGCGTGGAGAGCAGTATCGCAGCGGAATCCACCATGCTAAGGCCGGAGCGGTCCTTGCGGCGGAGATTTTACGGGACGCAGGCTTTGAAGAACCAGAAGCGACGTTGATTCTGGACGCAATCCGGGGTCACAGCGGCAGCGGAAATGACCCTTCACCGCTGGGAGTGCTGTTGTATCGTGCAGACAAAAAGAGCAGGCCTTGTTATGCCTGTAAAGCGGCAAAGGAATGTAATTGGCCGCAGGAAAAAAAGAATTTATTTTTGGAGTATTGAACATGATGCAGATTGGAAATAGAGAATTTCAGACCACTGGGCATACCTATGTCATGGGTATTTTGAATGTAACGCCGGATTCCTTCTCGGATGGCGGCAAGTACGATCATTTGGATCGTGCGCTGTACCATGTGGAGGAGATGCTGGCAGAGGGCATGGATGTGGTGGACATCGGCGGAGAATCCACGCGTCCCGGCTGTACGGTGCTGCCTGCGGAGGAGGAAATGGAGCGGGTCTGTCCCGTGATCGAGGCCGTGAAGCAGCGATTTGATGTGCCCATTTCGTTGGATACCTATAAAGGTGTGGTGGCAGAAGCCGGAATTAAGGCCGGTGCGGATATGATCAATGACATTTGGGGGCTTAAAAGCGATGACCAGATGGCGAAGGTCATTGCTGCGGCAAAGCTGCCCTGCTGCCTGATGCACAATAGACACAATAAAGATTATGTTAACTTGATGGATGGAATTCGTGCCGATTTGGCGGAAACGCTGGAGCTTGCGGACAAGGCTGGCATTGCACGAGATAAAATCATTCTGGACCCGGGAGTGGGCTTTGGAAAGACCTATGAGCACAATCTGGAGGTCATCCATCACCTTGGCCAGCTGCATTGCTTTGACTTGCCTCTGCTGCTGGGCACCAGCCGGAAGTCTGTCATCGGGCTCACTTTGGATCTGCCGGCAGACCAGCGGGTGGAGGGTACCCTTGTGACCACCGTGCAGGCGGTGCTGACGGATTGTATGTTTGTCCGGGTGCATGATGTGGCTCAGAATGTGCGGGCCATCCGTATGGCGGAGGCAATTTTTGGGGAGGATCGTCATGGATCAAATTAAGATCGACGGGCTGTCCTTTTTTGCCCACCACGGGGTATTTGATTTTGAAACCAAGAACGGACAGCGTTTTGTGATCTCTGCGGTGCTGGAGTGCGACACCCGAACCGCGGGCAAGACCGATGATCTGACTTGCAGCACCAGCTATGCGGAGGTTGCGGAGTTTTTGGTGCAGTATCTGACCGAACACACGTTTTTGCTGCTGGAAGCAGCGGCGGAGCATGCCTGTGAGGAGCTGCTGAAACGGTTTCCTCTAGTGCGAGGGGTAGAGCTGGAATTGAAAAAGCCGGACGCACCCATTGCGCTGGAATTTGAGTCCGTATCCGTCCGGATTCACAGAGCGTGGCACCGGGCCTATGTGGCACTCGGCAGCAATCTGGGGGATAAAGAAGGCTATCTCCGCATGGCTCTGGACGGGCTGAACCGGGAGGATACCCATGTGACGGCAGTGTCGGATTTCTTGGTGACCGAGCCTTATGGGGGCGTGGAGCAGGATAAGTTCCTCAATGCCGTCTGCGAGGTAGAAACTCTGCGTACACCGGAAGAACTGTTGGAAGTGCTGCACTCGTTGGAGCAGCAGGCGAACCGGGAGCGTACGGTCCATTGGGGGCCGAGAACGCTGGATTTGGACATTTTACTTTACGATGACATAATTATGTATACCGATGCGCTGAAGATTCCCCACATTGATATGCAAAACCGCGACTTCGTGCTTCGGCCATTGGCACAGATTGCGCCTTATGCGCTGCATCCTGTGCTTGGAAAGTCGGTTTTGCAGCTTTGGAAGGAGTTGGAGAAATCATGGAACTGATTGTGGCAGTAGACCGAAACTGGGCGATCGGGAAAAAGGGACATTTGCTCTATTCTATCCCGGATGATATGCGCCATTTTCGAGAGCTGACTCTGGGCCGTTCGATTGTCTACGGACGGGAAACAATGAAAACCTTTCCGGATGGAAAGCCACTGCCCGGACGGCTGAACTATGTGCTGACGCACCATCCGGAAACCTTGCCGGAGGGCTGCGTGGGAATCTCCTCTGTGGACGAGATTCCGGACGATGAAACCCTGTTTGTCGTGGGGGGCGGATCGGTATACGAACAGCTGCTGCCGGAGTGCATGGTGGCCCATGTCACTTTTGTGGATATGGATGGTGGCGGCGATGTATATTTTCGGGATTTGAACGCATCGGATGAATGGGTTCTCATTGGAAAATCCGAAACTATGAGTTACGAAGGCTTGACCTATCGTTTTTGCACCTATATCAGAGCATAAAGGAGAATAGTATGGCAAAAAACAAAAAACCCGGACGCGCGAAGAGTATTTTGACCAGCCTTTTGGTCACCTTGATCTTCGGATTCATCTACTTCTATGTGGCGCTTCCTGCGCTGCACCCTCAGGCAAAGGAATTTTGGGCATTTTTGATTCTGTTGATCATTGTGTATACGGTCACCTCTCTGGTTACCTCCGGTTCACAGATTGAGGATGCAAGGGATATTGGCAGAGTGCTGAAGGCCAAATGCAAGGTCCCTGTGATCCTGCTGATTGCCATTGTGGTTCTCACCATTGCCGGCGCACTGTTTTCTGCACCGATCTTCCATTCCAAGGCTTATTACGGCCTGCTGGATGTGCAGGACGGCGACTTTGCCGAGGATGTGGCAGAGATTTCCTACAATAAAATTCCCATGCTGGACAAGGATTCCAGCATCCAGCTGGGCCGCCGTGCGCTGGGTTCCATCAGTGAGAACAGCAATCTGGTTTCTCAGTTTGAGGTGGCCGATCATGAGTATTCTCAGATCAATGTCCAGAACCAGCCGGTGCGTGTGGCGCCTCTGATGTACGGCAACCTGATCAAGTGGCTCAACAACCGGGGAGAGGGCCTGCCCGGATACATTCAGGTGAATATGGTGACCCAGGAAGCGGATCTCATTCGTCTGGAGGAGGGCATGAAGTACTCTACCGATGAGCATTTCGGCCGCAATGTGTACCGTCACCTCCGCTTCAAGTATCCCACCATGATGTTCGGTGATGTCAACTTTGAAATTGACGAAGAGGGCACGCCTTGGTGGATTTGCTCCCGTATGGTCAAGCGTATCGGCCTGTTTGGCGGTGTGGACACCAAGGGCGCCGTCCTGATGAATGCCATTACCGGCGAATGTACCTACTATGAGGAAGTTCCCAATTGGGTGGACCGTGTCTATGATGCGGATATGCTGGTGGCACAGTATGATTATCATGGGACTCTTGTGAATGGCTGGATCAACTCCTGGCTGGGTCAGAAGGGCATTACCACCACAACGGCTGGCTATAACTATATCGCCATGAATGACGATGTGTACCTGTATACCGGTGTGACCTCTGCCGGCAGCGATGATTCCAATGTGGGCTTCATTCTGGTGAACCAGCGGACTAAGGATGCACGGTTCTATAAGATTTCCGGTGCGACGGAGGTGTCGGCTATGTCCTCTGCTCAGGGCGCAGTGCAGCACCTGAACTACACCTCCACTTTCCCGATCCTGCTGAACATCTCCGATCAGCCTACCTATTTCATGGCGCTGAAGGATTCGGCACAGCTGGTGAAGATGTACGCCATGGTCAATGTGTCGGATTATCAAATCACCGCTACCGGCGCTTCTGTGGCTCAGTGTCAGGCAAACTATGAGGAGTTGCTGCAGGACAACGGATATCAGGTCGAGGAGCCGGTAGAGGCGACAGAAGAAGGCACAGAGACCGTCACTGGCACGATTGCGGAAATTCGCAGTGCGGTCATCGACGGCAACACGGTGTTCTACTTCCGTTTGAATGAAGGTCCCTTCTATGCGGTCAAGGCGGCGGTCTGTCCGGAAGCGGTCATCTTTAATGTGGATGATGAGGTGACAATCACCTATAATCCCGGTGAGGCCCCGATTTTGAACGCAACCAAAGTGGAATGAAACCATTGGGGCGCAGCGGTTAGCTGCGCCCCAGAAAAATAATTTAAAAAAATTGAAAAAAAGGCTTGCATAAACTCGGAACCTGTGATAATATAATACCTGTCGCTGAGAGACACAGCGATGAAACAACCGGGTGTGGCGAAGTTTGGTATCGCGCTTGAATGGGGTTCAAGAGGCCTTGAGTTCGAATCTCAACACTCGGACCAAAATGCTGTGAACGAAAGTTCACAGCATTTTTTTGTTCTCAGCATGTGAGAGAATTCAGCGGATACTTAAGATGCAGCCGTCCTTTTTTGTGGACGAAGGCTCCAATTTCCGACGCCCCCTCTTTACTTTCACACGCTAAAATGATAGGATACAGGTGAACTGAGATATGGATTCACCATGAATGAACAGGGAGGTTTTGTCAATGTCAAAGGCGTCCGATAAGGTAAATAGTCAGGAACTCTATCAGGCTATTCTCACTTTGAAGGATGAAGATGAGTGCAGACGCTTTTTCAAGGACCTCTGTACGATTTCTGAGCTTCGTGCTATGGAACAGCGCTATGATGTGGCGGTTCTGCTGGAGCAGGGAATGGTATACAGCGAGATTTTGTCTGTGACCGGCGCAAGCAGCGCCACGATCAGCCGGGTCAACCGTGCGCTGAATTACGGCGAGGACGGCTATAAAGATGTTCTGGCACGCATGAAGGACCGGGACTGATATGGAAGCCTATCAGTCCTTGGCTCACTGGTACGATCAGTTGACCACGGATGTGGATTACAGCGGCTGGGCGGACTGGTTAGAGCGTCATTTTGCCAAAAGTAAAGTGCCGGTGAAACTGGTGCTGGATTTGGCCTGCGGAACGGGCACCCTTTCCTGTGAGCTTGCTCGCAGAGGGTATGGCGTCATCGGCGTAGACCTTTCTGAGGAGATGCTGATGGAGGCCATGGAGAAGGCGGACGAGCTGCCGGAGCAGCAGCGGCCTTCGTTTATGTGCCAAAGCATGGACGAGCTGGACCTGTTTGGGACCGTTGATGCCTGCGTGTGCTGTCTGGACAGTATCAACTATGTGACCGATGCTGCCACCCTAAAGGAGGCATTCCGCCGGGTGCATACCTTTTTGATGCCCGGAGGACGGTTTATTTTTGACATCAACACCCCCTATAAGCTAAAGAGTCTGGATGGACAGACTTTTTTGGATGAAACCGATGATGTCTACTGCGTTTGGCGCGCAGACTATGATGCCCGCAGCCGCATCTGTTCCTATGGCTTTGACCTCTTCGAGAGAGAGGGAGAGCATTGGAACCGGGATGGCGAACTCCACGAGGAAAAGGCGTGGACGGTAGATGAACTGAAAAAATGGCTGGAAAAGGCCGGATTTATCCATGTCAAATTGTACGGCGATCAAAAAATGCGTGCCCCCAAAGAGGATGAGCTGCGCATTTTCTTTGTCGCCGAAAAGGAACCGCAGACGGAAGAGGAATTTGCCGCTGCATTTGCAAAGGAGTACCACAGATGGGAGAAATCGTCCGAATCATAACTTCTGACGGTGCAGTGATGGCCAGTGCCATCACCGGTGCCGATATTGTTGAACGAGCACATGAAATCCACCATACCAGCCCGACTGCAACGGCTGCGTTGGGACGCAGCCTGCTGGCCTGCTCTATGATGGGCAATCAGCTCAAGGGTGAGGGCAACAGTATCACCCTGCAATTCCGGGGCGATGGCCCTCTGGGCGGCATTACCTGCGTGTCTGACTGCGACGGCAATGTCCGCGGCTATGTGGTCAATCCCGAGGTGGATGTGGCCCGTAAGACCGAAGGAAAGCTGGATGTCGGCGCTGCTGTGGGCAAGGATGGCTCTCTGACGGTCATTAAGGACTTGGGTATGCGTGACCCCTATGTGGGTAGTATTCAGCTGGTCAGCGGCGAAATTGCCGAGGATGTGACGGCTTATTTTGCTGAGAGCGAGCAGATTCCCACGGCTTGTGCCCTTGGCGTTCTGGTTCATAAGGAAACCGGTGAGGTGCTCACCGCTGGCGGTTATCTCATTCAGCTGCTGCCCGGTGCAGACGATGAAACCATCGACAAGGTGGAGCGTGGCCTGCAGAAGGTGGGTTATGTCTCCAGCCGTCTTAGCGAAGGCGCCTCTGCGCTGGACCTCATCTCTGAAGTGCTGAACGAGTTTGAACTGGAGATTCTGGAACGCAATCCGGTGGAATATCGTTGTTACTGTGATCGTGACCGAGTGGTCAAGGCACTTATCAGTATGGGCAATGCGGAGCTGCGCAGCCTGATTGAAGAACAGGGCGAGGCAGAAATGACCTGTCAGTTCTGCGATGCAGTGTACCATTTCAGCCGCGAAGAGCTGGAAGAGATTTACAAAAATATGCAGCCGGAACAGCCTAAAAAATAAATTGAAAAAATTTCAAAAAAGGGGTTGACTTTTCGGTCGCCCCTTTGTATAATAGGCAATGTTGATTGGCAAGACACGGAACACGAACAACGGGAGCATAGCTCAGCTGGTTAGAGCACATGCCTTACAAGCATGGGGTCACAGGTTCGAGTCCTGTTGTTCCCACCATCCAAACTCTTATGGCCCGGTAGTTCAGTTGGTTAGAACGCCAGCCTGTCACGCTGGAGGTCGACGGTTCGAGCCCGTTCCGGGTCGCCATAAAATATCATCAACTTCGGTGTGTTTGATATAGGCTCCTTATGGAGCCAGTAATTTGCCTCTGTAGCTCAGTTGGTAGAGCAGGGGACTGAAAATCCCCGTGTCATTGGTTCGATTCCGATCGGAGGCACCACCTCGCATTCTTTGCGAGGATTTGCGGGAGTAGCTCATCTGGTAGAGCGCCACCTTGCCAAGGTGGAGGTAGCGAGTTCGAGCCTCGTCTTCCGCTCCAAATGAAAAAAGGAGCAAACCACTTGCTCCTTTTTTCCATATGGCACCATAGCCAAGCGGTAAGGCACGGGTCTGCAAAACCTTGATCCCCGGTCCGATTCCGGGTGGTGCCTCCAAAGAACACCTGCGTATGTGGGTGTTCTTTTTTTGCGTTCTGCCGAGCGAAAAGAGTTTTGAAAATCTTAAAGTTGGCTGGAACGACTGCAACTTGCGAAAAAACAATTCTTATGATAGAATAATTTGTCCTATTGGCATTATCATCTTGATATTCAAAAGAAAGAAGTGCTCAACATTGAAATGCACCAATGAAATCGGTGGGAAAAAGCGTCGGGTTGCCGGTGTACATATGGTTCCCGCCGCACTCGCTGTATTTGATATATTTGCAATCAATCTGGCATACCTGTTTGCTTTGTGGTTCCGCTTTGACTGTAAAGCGTCCCAGATTCCCGACTACTTTTTAGATGGTTGGGTTCGCGGTATGCCGGGCTTTACCATTGCTACCATTCTGATTTTTATTCTGATGCGCCTATACAGCAGTCTGTGGCAGTTTGCCGGCAGTAATGAACTGGTCCGCTGTGTGATTGCCTGCGGCCTGTCTACACTGGCGCATATTGGAACCTCTCGGCTTGCGCTGATGTCGGCGCCGGTGATCTGGCGTATGCCGGTTTCCTATTTTGCCATTGGTGCAGTTCTGGAGACCTTTGCCATTATCGCAATCCGATTTTCTTATCGTTTGGTTCGACTCCTGTTCCATGACATGGACTTGTCCAACACAGTTCGCCCGGTGAAGGTTATGATTATCGGCGGCGGCGATGCCGGTCGTATGATCGTCAACGAGCTGAACCATTCCCGTCAGATTCGCCGTCGCGTCTGCTGCGTGATTGATGACGATGTGAAGAAGAGAGGGCGGTTCCTGTGCGGCGTCCCCGTTGTGGGCGGACGAGAAGCCATCATGGACGCCGTGGAGCGCTACCATATTGAGCAGATCATTTTTGCCATCCCGACGGCTACACCGGAGGAAAAGCGTGATATCCTGCATATCTGCAAGGAGACCCGCTGCGAGCTGAAGATTCTCCCCGGTATTTATCAGCTGGTCAGCGGGGAAGTGACCACCAATGATCTGAAGGATGTGGCGGTGGAAGATTTGCTGGGCCGTGAACCGATTCAGGTCAATGCCAAGGAAATTATGGGCTATGTCCAGAATAAGGTTGTCCTTGTGACCGGCGGCGGTGGGTCCATTGGCTCAGAGCTCTGCCGACAGATTGCCGCCAATTGTCCGAAGCAGCTGATTATCTTCGATATATATGAGAATAATGCCTACGATATTCAGCAGGAACTGCTTCGTGCAGACCCCAGCCTGAATCTGTTGGTGCTGATCGGCTCTGTCCGCGATACGCAGAAGTTGGATCAAGTGTTTGCCCAATATCGTCCGGACATTGTTTACCATGCTGCGGCTCATAAGCATGTGCCTCTGATGGAAACCAGCCCCTGCGAGGCAATCAAAAACAATGTGTTCGGTACTTATAAAACGGCCATGGCGGCCAGTAAGTACGGATGCAGCAAGTTCGTGATGATCAGCACGGATAAGGCTGTCAATCCCACTAATATCATGGGAGCCACGAAGCGTTTGTGCGAAATGATTATCCAGACCATGAACAAAACGAGCAAAACCGACTTTGTGGCCGTCCGGTTTGGTAATGTTCTGGGCAGTAATGGCTCCGTGATTCCGCTGTTTAAGAAGCAGATTGCCGATGGCGGCCCGGTGACGGTGACCCATCCTGACATTATCCGCTACTTTATGACGATTCCCGAGGCGGTTGGTCTGGTGCTTCAGGCCGGAGCCTACGCCAAGGGCGGCGAGATTTTCGTGCTGGACATGGGAGACCCGGTCCGCATTGACGATTTGGCCCGCAACCTGATCAAGTTGTCCGGCCATGTGCCGGATACGGAGATCAAAGTGGAGTACACCGGTCTGCGTCCCGGCGAGAAGCTCTACGAAGAGAAGTTGATGACAGAAGAGGGTCTGCAGCGTACGCCCAACCGTAAGATTCTCATCGGTAGTCCCATCGAACTGGATGAAGAGAACCTGTGGAGCAATCTGAAGAAGTTGAAAGAGGCGTGCTGCCGTACCAATGATGATTATCTGGAACTGATGTTTAAGCTGGTCCCGACCTATCATCCCGAGAAGAGCGAAGCTTGCATTACGGACTTTGGAAACACAGCAGAATAAGCTTCGTGGAGGACAGTATGGATAAAATTCGTAAGTATCGAAAGTATTTGATTGCAACTGCGGTTGCTCTGGTTCTGAGCGTGCTGGTGGGCGTCGTTTCGCTTGCTACGCTGCCCGATGCCTATTATTTGATGGCACCGGAGGAGAGCACCAGTATTCTGGATCAGGCGGCTATTGGATTTAAAGATAGTCAGATGGACGAAACGGGGCATGTAATCCCTGCTGGAGTCGATCCACAAATGATAATTCGGAATGTAGATGGTATGACTAGCTGTATTATTATTGAACTAGCAGAGCCAGTGATCCCTGGGACACAGTATCAGTTGTTCTATGCACAGGATCATGCCGATTTTATTGAGGGATTTTCCACCGTCGGCTATTCCATGATTGGACAGACTGAATTGGTGATTGAACTTCCGAAAGCAAATTACACCGATTATCGTTTGGATGTAGGCGGAGTATTCCAACTCAAAGATATTCGCATTTCACAAGAGGAACCCAATCCTGTGAAAATTGATCATCTTAGCCTGCTGCTTCAGGGTAACCTCAGTGTCTTAAACGGACGCCAGATGGTACTTGCCTTTGCGATCCTCTGGGTGGTAGCTATGCTGTTGACCTGGAAATTCGGTCGAATCCGGGCGTGGTTCCAAGCCAAGTGGGATTACTATCGTGAGGACCCGATGGTATTTTGGATCTCGCTTGTTATCTTCCTTGGCTGTGTGCTCATGGCAGTCATACTTTGGTTTGTACTCTGCCTTGCAAATGTGGTTGTGCCGTCATTTTATTCCGGCGTGTATTTTGTGCTGGCCGGTGCAACGCTGGGCGGCATCTCTGCCTTTGCACGCAGTGTGGAGAAGCGTCCAGAGTGTATTATGGCGGTTCTTATTCTTGGCGTGGGCTTGCTTGTGTCTTTGATGATGCCCAGAACGGCCATGGTGAACTGGGATGATGAGTCCCATTATCGTGCCGCACTGGATCTCTCCTACGGTGGAGAGACTTGGGTTACGCAGGCGGATGAACTGATACAGCCCATGCAGATGAGCAATGGCACAGATATTGCTACCGTGACTGCAGTTAAGAAGGAGCTGAACGAACTTTACGAGGAAGGTTCGGTCGGAGCCGTTCGTACGAATGTGTTCAAAATGCTGTATTTGGCTTATCTGCCGGGTGCCGTAGGCATCTGGGTTGCTCGCGTTTTGGGTTTGCCTTTTACTGCAACCTTTGTGGCGGGCAGAGTCACTACCTTGCTGATGTTTGTCATTGTGATGTACTTTGCAATGAAACGATTGCGGAGCAGCAGTATGCTGCTGGGTGT
>RCNI01001425.1_pt1 | contig 12860 bp, 12 predicted proteins | sample 2041151 | NCBI WGS metagenome assembly RCNI01 (sample SAMN09708214, study PRJNA481090) | feces metagenome | isolation source: feces | place: Antarctica: Albino Rookery | reverse complement strand
GTTGCACTTTAAAAGTGCGAACGTCTGGTGCTTTTTCGTTTCGTTCATTGTTTAATTTACAAGGTACACGTCCGATGCGGAACATTTTTTATTATATCAAATGTTCAACCGTTTGTCAAGAACTTTTTTCAAGTTTTTTCGAAACTCGTTTGAAGTCTCTCGACTTTTTTAGGACCGCCGCCGCTCTCGCTGACAGCTTAGTTAGTATACCGCTACTTCCACCTTTTGTCAACACCTTTTGACAAATTTTTTCAGTTTTTTTAATATCTCTCAAAATCCGCGCTTATACCTACTGAAGAGAGCTTTTACCGAGCAAGATTTTGGCTCTTTCCATACTATATATAATAGTATCCCTGCACTGCTCTTTCTTCATAGCAGCATTTGCTCATATCACTCTGCCGTTCCGAGGAAGCCTTTCAGTCTAAAACAGCGGATCTCCCTGGCTGTCAACTTTCCTTATCTCACAGTTCCCCGGTATAATTCCAGTGCAGCAGCTTCCAGTGACCATGGGTGCAGTCAAATACACTGATCGACGCATTATCGATCTGCAAATGCTCCAGCAAGACCGTCTGTCCCAGCGCATAATTGAGCGTCTCCCGCACAGTTCCCTCGTGTCCAATCACTGCCACATGATCCATACCTTCCAGCTGTTCCAGCTGCCGCAGGAAACCATGGACACGCTGCCGCATCTCCTCCCCTGTCTCCCCACCGAAGCAAGAAAAGTCCTGTAACCGCTCGCACTGAAAATACTGTGCCCCATAGCGCTCCTCGCACTCCTGGCAGAGCATTCCTTCGATCCGCCCCACACCGATCTCCCGCAAGGCCGCTGTGGGTTCTGCTGTACACTGAGGAACCACAATTTGAGCCGTTTCCCGGGCACGGGCTAAATCACTGCAATAAACTCGATCAATGGGAATCCGGCATAAGCTATCCCTCGCCTTTTCCGCCTGCTGCCGCCCCAGCGGAGACAGCGGCACCGGCAGCCATCCGGCATAGCGCTTCTGCAAATTAGCTTCGCTCTGTCCATGGCGAATCACATAGACTTTCATATATACCTCCTGGTTTGCAAAAACCCCCGTTCCAATGAACGGGGGTTTCATGTTTGTGTCTAAATCCCAATTAGGCCAGAGCGCAGGTGATGATAGCCATGGTATAGACCTCCTCGGCGTTGCAGCCGCGAGACAGGTCGTTGATGGGAGCATTCAAGCCCTGCAGGATGGGACCGTAAGCGGCAAAGCCACCCAGACGAGCAGCAATCTTGTAGCCGATGTTGCTGGCCTCGATGCAGGGGAAGATGAACGTGTTCGCATAGCCTGCCACAGGGGAGCCAGGGAACTTCAGCTGACCAACTTCGGGAGCCACAGCAGCATCGAACTGCATCTCGCCATCGATGGCCAGATCAGGAGCCATCTCCTTGGCAATTGCGGTAGCGTCGTGGCTCAGCTTCACGGTGCCGCCCTTACCGGAACCGTTGGTGGAGAAGCTCAGCATAGCAACCTTAGGATCAATGCCGAAGATCTTAGCGGTCTTGGCGCTCTCCACAGCCACCTCAGCCAGCTTCTGTGCAGCAGACACGGTGACATTGCCTTCCTTGTCCACGCTGTCCTGATAGTCGATGTTGATGGCGCAGTCGCCCATGGCCAGCTTCTCATCGCCGCGAACCATGATGAAGCAGGAGGACACCAGATGTGCACCGGGCTTGGTCTTTACCAGCTGCAGAGCGGGACGAACCGTGTCAGCAGTGGAATAGGTAGCGCCGCCCAGCAGAGCGTCTGCATAACCCATCTTTACCAGCATCGTGCCGAAGTAGTTGCCCTGTAGCAGAGCAGCCTTGCAATCCTCAGCGGACATCTTGCCCTTACGCAGTTCCACCATCTTCTCGACCATGGCATCCATGTTCTCATAAGTAGTAGGATCCAGGATCTCCACACCGTCAATATCAAAGCCGCCCTTGGCAGCGTTTGCCTTCACTTCCTCGACATTGCCCACCAGAATGGGGGTCAGGAAACCTTCCTTCTTCAGACGAGCAGTAGCTTCCAGAATACGGGCATCGTGGCCCTCGGTAAAGACGATCTTGCGGGGATTCGCCTTCAAAGTTTCAATCATTGCTTCGAACATAGGAATTAACCTCCAGTATTTTACGGGCAATACCCGTTTTTTGACATGATAATTATACATCACACCGAAGTCATTCGCAACCTTAAAAACAGGAAATATGTCAAATCAATGAACCTTCCGCCGCAGGTAGATGGCTTTTCTAGGCAGCATCCCGCCGGATGAGGGTTTGCCTGCCCGTCAAGTATGCGTTTTCCACCGGACTGTGCATTTCTTAACGTCAAACAGCCCAGCTGCACCTCTCTGGTACAGCTGGGCTGTTGTATTTGTTTTCCTCAGCGTTTTCCGCCGCCGAAGCCACTTCTGCCGAAACCGCCGCCGCGGGAACGACTGGAACTGCTGCGGCTGGAACTGCTGCGGCTGGAACTGCTGCGACCGCCGCGGCTGCCGCCACCGAAACCACTGCCGCCAAAGCTGCCGCCGGACGGGCGGCGATGCTGACTGCTGGACGGACGATAGCCACCGGAGGGACGATAGCCGCCAGAAACAGGATTGTTCACGATCACCGTACGGTGGGGCCGTCCCCAAAAGACAGGATAGTAGGGCCGCATCACGATGCCGCTGCGATAGCGCCGCTGGTAACGGCTGTACCGCATACCATCCAGTGCCATCCAAATGGCAAAAAGGAGCACCAGCACCACAGCCAGATTCATCAAGCTGCTATCATTGCCGCTGTCCACCCAGCCATTCCCTGCATCCGTCGTCTGGTACAGATTTGTCTGGGCGTATACTACATCAGCCTGTCGGAAGAAAGCCATAGCCGCTTTGCTGAATGCGCCGTCATAGTAATACTTTTCAATGGCAGACTGAAGCTTGGCCTGTTGGCTATCCATCAGGTGGTAGGCGATATTATCGCCCAGGGCCACATAGTAGTGTCCCCCCTTGACCATCAGCAACAGCATATCGTTGCCGCCCAGTCCCCACGCATTTCCTAAATCTGCGGCGTAGTCCTCATATGACCATCCCTTGATGTTCTCCACAGTGGCCACTGCAATCACAGCACGGGTATCCGCATCCCATTTTTCATTGTACATCTTGATCTGCTCTTCCGTCTCCGAATCGAGCAGCTTCGCTCCATCACTGATCCACTGTCCATAGGTCACCTTCGGCAATTCCGCCGGTTTCTTACTAATACCGTAAAAACCAGCACCAAGGATGGCTAAAATCAGTACAATCAATGCAAACGAACGCTTTTGATAAAATTTCATGTAGCTTCTCCTTTCAAGGAGCAATCTTAGCCGTGCAGCTCCAGCAGTTTTGCCTTCAGCTCTCCCTCAATACGGCCCAGCTCTTCCTCGGCGCTCTTGCGTTTGGCACTGCCTTCCTTCTGGATCGTCAGTACCTCATCCAGTGTAGAAATCAGCTGCTCATTGGTGTGCTGCAGCGTCTCGATATCCACAATGCTGCGCTCCGCCTCTCTGGCTGTGGCGAGGGTGCCCATCTTCAGTGCATCAGCGTTCTGACGCAGCAGCTGGTTGGTCATCTCCGTGACCTCATTCTGTGCAGCCGTGGCCTGCCGATTGTGCTCCATACCCAGAGCCAGCACCATCTGGCTCTTCCACAGAGGAATCGTGTTCACCAGAGAAGACTGGATCTTCTCAATCATCTGGGTATCGTTGTTCTGCAGCAGACGCGTCTGGGGACCCATCTGAATGCTGATCATCCGGGTCAGCTCCAGATCATGGAGTTTCTTTTCAAAGCGATTGCAAAGGTTCAGCAGATCATTGTACGCCTGTGCATCCTCAGGCAGGCCGCTGGCTTCCGCCTTCTTCCGCAGCTCCTCCACATCCACAGTGCGCACTTCCTCCAGCCGCTTCTTACCGGCCAGAATATACATGGTCAATTCCTTATAGTACTTCAGATTCAGCTCATACATCTGATCGAACATGGCCACGTCTTTCAGCAGAGCGATCTGATGCTGCTCCAATGCCTGGGCAATCTTCTCCACGTTGGCCGATACATCATCATACTGCGCCTTCATGGTCTCCAGACGGTTGCCCGCCTTCTTGAACAGGCCGCCAAAGAGTCCCTTCTTCTGCTCTTCTTCGCCAAAGCCCTTCAGCTCTACGACCAGGCGGCTCAAATCTTCACCGATAGCCCCCATGTCCTTGGTACGAACGCTGTTGAGCGCATTTTCCGAAAAGCTGGCTACACCCTTCTGGGCAGCAGCACCATATTGCAGCACCAGATTGGTGTCACGCACATCGATCTTTTTGGCAAATTCATCCACAGCACGGCGCTCCTCCTCATTTAGGAGCTCTTCATCCATGGCCACGGGTTCAACTTTCTTCTCCTCGGTTACCTGGGGTGCCTCAGGGGCTTCCGGTGTCAGGGTCAAGGTGGGAACTGCCTCTGCGGCAGCCGTGTCCAATGTCAGTTCAGGGATCTTATCGTTCATACAGGGATTCCTCTCTTTCAAAATTTTCTTTCGTTACAGTTCCAGCTGAATACCACCGGAACCAGTTTCATCTTCGTCGTTCTTCTGCGCAGGTTCTTCCTTGACCTTGCGGTGCAGGGCGTCCTCTGTGAGTCCCTCGCGGGCCAGCATATTCTCCAGCACCGTGATATCGGTGGAAATATCCATTGCTTCGGCACCAAACAGACCATCCAACTGCTTTTCAAAGGCAGAGACAATGGTTGCCAGGATGTTCTCCACCCGCTGCATGGTATTTTGCACGTTGTCTCCGGAAATCTCCTGCCCGCCCATACGGTCGTAGGCGTTCAGCAGCTTCAGCGTGGTCGGCAGATAGTAGTTCATAAACTTACGGATCTGAGGCAGTTTCTGCGGATCCTCCTGCACCTGTGCAAAAATTTTGGAGCTGATCTCCTCCAGACGACGGATCTGTTTACTGATGACCTCATCCTCAATGTTATCATCCAGACGCTTGAGCTCGCTGATGGCGAGTTTGCTCTCAGCAATCATCTTATCCAGTTCCTCATTTCCGGTACGTACCGGCTCCTCCGGGACTTCTTCCTCGATCGGAGGGCAAAGCTTTCCAGCCACCAGATAGACAGCCAGCGCCCCTACCGCCGCCAGCAGGAAATGTGTGATTTTATACAGTGGAAACAACAGGGCATACAGCACCCATACTGCCGCTGCAGCATAGAGGGGAATGGCAGATTTGTGCAAGATTTTTTTCATTGAATCGCCTCCGATTTTGGCTTAGCGGATTACAGCCGCCCGCCTGCCTATAATTTAGTTGTATTATACTCTCTCCCCTACATCCGGTCAAGAAAAAGGAGCAGACAAGACGCAAGTCCTGTTTGCTCCTTTTTGTTCCTTTTACTGCCAGACATTGTTCCTCATCTACGTTTCCCAAAAAAGTGGAAGCTGTGGTGGCATAAAGGTCCAATATGCCAGCAAAAGCATCACACCGGCCAGCACCATGCCTCCCACGATCTGCCAAACCGGCTGGCCCAGTCCACGGCAGTATAGCAAACGCAGGCTCACCGCCATCGCCAGCAGTACCGCCAGCAGAAAAATTGCCAGGTCCGCTGCTAAAAAACGCTGCCCCACCACACCAGTATAGGTATAGTAAAGGGTTGGGATTGCCACCATACCTGCCAGCAGTCCTGCCGCCCGAGCGCTGAGTACCGGCCGTCCGCTGCCCCGCAGGGCCAGACTCTCCACGACACTCCAGAGGATCCACGGCACCGCCAGCAGTTTTCCATGCTCCCACACCGATTCATTCACGGCAGAAAATACTGCCACGATCTGATTCTCGCCGCTCCAGATATAGGTGAAATGGAGAAGCGTTCCCACGATCACAGTAAACAGTACCCCCGCGATCTCCCAGCGTTTTTCGTGAAATCGTGCCATGCTGAACCTCCTGTGTCAAACAATATACCCCCAGTTTACACAGGAATGTATCTTTTTAAACACCAGGTGTCAGTAAAATAATCTTCTTATCCACATCGGTGTTGATTTCCAGAGAACTCTCTGTCCGGCGTTCCACCGGATATCCTACCACCTTCTGTAAAAACGGTTCCACTGTTGAGAGTGCAGCAAAGCCAAATGTATCACTGCGGTAATGCATTGGCAGAACAAGACGCGGCTGGAGCTGAGCAACCGTTTGCGCCGCCTGTCCGCCGTCGATCGTGTAGGTACCACCCACTGGCAGCAGAAGAACATCACAGTTTCTCAGTCGAGCCGCCTGCTCCTCTGTCAGCAGATGTCCCAAATCGCCCAGATGCACAACTCGCAGGCCTTCCACCGTGAAAATATGAACGGTGTTTTTGCCCCGGAGCTTTCCCTGCTGACCATCGTGGAAAGTGTCCAGCGTCTCTACGGTAAAGGGGTTTTTGCCGTTTGGATGCACCGTAACTCCCTCCAGATAGCGGTGGTCATGATGTCCGTGGCTGCAATAGACCGCATTGGCCTGCGTGTGAATATCCGGCAATCCCGTTACACCTGCAAAAGGATCCAGTACCACCCGATATCCCTCTGCTTCCAGTGCAAAACAGGCGTGCCCCATCCATGTCAGTTTCATTTGTACACTCCTCCTTTTACCTCTATCATACCCGATGCAGCACTCTGCTACAAGTATAAAAAGAGGGTGCAGGTCAAAGACCTGCACCCTTTTTAATAAGAATGACTCTAAAAAACGGACGATTTCCTTACAGCAGGTGGAAATTGACCACCAGACCTGCAAACACGATGGAAACCATGCTCAGCAGCTTGATCAGAATGTTGATTGCGGGACCGGACGTATCTTTGAAAGGATCGCCTACGGTATCACCCACAACACCGGCCTTGTGACACTCACTGCCCTTACCACCGAAGTGACCAGCTTCGATGTACTTCTTGGCATTGTCCCAAGCACCGCCGGCATTGGACATGAAGATGGCCATCAGGAAGCCGGCAGCGGTAGCACCGGCCAGCATACCAACAACGCCCTTGTACCCCAGGATCAGACCAACAACCACGGGGCAGACCAGAGCGATCACGGTAGGCAGAACCATCTCATGCAGGCTGGCCTTGGTGCACAGGTCTACGCAGCGTGCGTAGTCAGCCTCGGCCTTACCTTCCATCAGACCCTTGATCTCGCGGAACTGACGGCGAACTTCCATAACTACGCTCTGTGCCGCACGGCCCACAGAGTTCATAGTCAATGCAGCAAACACGAAGGGCAGGCAGGCACCGATAAACAGGCCAACCAGCACCAAGGGATTCATCACGCTGAAATCAGAGAAATCAACGGTAGCACCCATTTCCTTGACCTTCTCAATGTAGGAGGCCATCAGAGCCAGAGCCGTCAGAGCGGCAGAGCCAATAGCAAAGCCCTTACCGGTAGCAGCCGTAGTGTTGCCCAGGGAGTCCAGAGCATCCGTGCGCTGACGAATCTCGGGATCCAGACCGGCCATCTCAGCGATACCGCCGGCGTTATCGGCCACGGGGCCATAGGCGTCCGTTGCCAGAGTGATACCCAAGGTGCTCAGCATACCAACAGCAGCCAGTGCGATACCGTACAGACCCATGCTGACGGAACTGGCACCACCGGACAGGAAATAAGCTACCAGAATGCAGACAGCCACAATGATAATCGGAATTGCCGTGGACATCATGCCCAGGCCCAGACCACCGATGATAATGGTGGCAGCACCAGTCTCAGACTGAGCGGACAGGTTCTGCGTGGGCTTATAAGTATCCGAAGTGTAGTACTCTGTGATCTTACCGATCAGCACGCCGCCGACCAGACCGGCCAGAATGGCACCATACATACCCAGATTCTCCTTGCCCAGCAGCCAGTAGACCAAAGGCAGAGACAGAATAGCAATCAGAATAGCACTACAATTCGTGCCACGGCTCAGAGCTCCCAACAGAGCACGCTGGTCCGCATCCTCACGGGTCTTGACCAGTGCCGTACCAACCATGGAGCACAGGATGCCCAAAGCGGCAATCACCAGAGGCAGCACCACAGCTTCATAGCCCTGGCTGAAAGCTGCCACACCCAGAGCAGATGCGGAAATCACAGAACCGATGTAAGACTCATACAGGTCGGCACCCATGCCGGCCACGTCGCCGACGTTGTCGCCCACGTTATCGGCGATAACAGCAGGGTTACGAGGATCATCCTCAGGAATACCGGCTTCGACCTTACCCACCAGGTCAGCACCCACGTCTGCAGCCTTGGTGTAAACACCGCCGCCAACACGGGCAAACAGAGCCATGGAGGACGCACCCATACCGGATGTCAGCAGCACACTGGTAATCTCAGTGAGCTCCAGGTGGAAACCATAACGCAGCAGCAGGAACCAACCGGACACATGCAGCAGGCCCAGACCAACCACGGTAAAGCCCATCACCGAACCGGCGGAGAAAGCCACACGCAGGCCACGGTTCAGACCCTCACAGCAGGCATTTGCCGTGCGGCAGTTGGCTGCGGTAGCGATCTTCATGCCCACATAGCCGCTCAACGCGGAGAACACGCCGCCGCCAACAAAGGCAAAGGGCACAAACCAGGTCAGCATACCAAAAGCTGCCATGGCACACATCACGACAATCATGCAGACAAAAAAGACTGCAACGACCGTGTATTGACGCTTCAGATAGGCGTTCGCACCCTCACGGATGGAACCGGAAATCTTCTGCATCAGAGGCGAACCCTCGGAGAAGGCCATGACGTGGCGGTATGTGATGACCACGAACGCCAGTGCGATCAGTGCTCCCACGAAGGAAGCGATCAACAAATACTTTTCCATACTTTTCCCTCTTTTTCAGTTTTCTTCCCCGGATTTCACGGGAAAACTTTTTTGTTCCAACCATATTATAACGCTCATTGTATTGAAACGTCAATTTTTCAGAATTTTTCCAGCCGTCAAATCTCTTCTCTCTATTTTTTCGTCATTTTAACAGCAATTTTTTTCACATAAATCACCTCTTTTTTCTAAAATACCAGGTATTTCGATAAGTTTCTCTTTGATTATTTTGTTTCCCTTTTAACGATTGATTTCATTATTTAGATAAATAATTGACAATAAATTTTTTTGATGCAATTTTTTTATCATTTTTCAGTCATTCAAGCACCTTAGTGTGAGAAAAAATTATTTTTCCATCCATAAGCATTTTTTCTATCTTTTGATTGCATTAAATCGCCCTAATTGTTCATTTTACACAAAAGGGATTTCCTACTACCGAAACAGTTGAAAAACCATATTGTGCGCGATACAATATATTTGTTTTATTTTTTGTTGTAAAGAAAGGAAAATCTCATGAATTACCAGGAAATTCTTCAGCAGGCCCGTACTTGTATGGGGCCCTATTGTAAAGCATGTCCCGTCTGCAACGGCATGGCCTGCAAAAATACCGTCCCCGGTCCCGGTGCCAAAGGAATCGGTACCGGCTTTATCCGCAACTACCAGAAGTGGCAGGAGCTGTGTGTCAACATGGACACGATCTGTGAGAACAAGAGCATCGATACCAGCTTTGACTTCTTCGGCGCACAGATGGCCGCCCCGATTTTCGCTGCCCCTGTGGGTGCCATGAAGCTGCACTATGGTGATAAGTATGATGACATGGCCTACAATGATCTGCTGGTCTCTTCCTGTGCCGCAGCCGGCATCGCCGCCTTCACTGGTGATGGTACCAATCCTGCCGTGATGGAGGGTGCTGTGAAGGCCATCCATAACGCCAAGGGCTACGGTGTCCCCACCATCAAGCCTTGGGATGCCGCTACCGTCAAGGCTAAGATGGACGCTGTCAAGGCTGCCGATCCTCTGGCCATTGCCATGGATATCGACGCCGCTGGTCTGCCTTTCCTGAAAAATCTGACCCCTCCCGCCGGCAGCAAAACGGTGGAGGAGTTGCGTGATATCGCTCAGTATGCCGGCAAGCCCTTTATCCTCAAGGGCATCATGACCGTCCGTGGTGCCCAGAAGGCACTGGAAGCCGGTGCCAGCGGCATCGTGGTGTCCAACCATGGTGGTCGTGTGCTGGATCAGTGCCCCTCTACCGCCGAAGTGCTGCCCGCCATTGTCGATGCCGTGGGCGATAAGATGATGGTTCTGGTAGACGGCGGTATCCGTACCGGTATGGATGTGTTTAAGGCCCTGGCTCTGGGTGCCAACGGCGTACTGATCGGCCGTCCCTTCGTTACCATGGTTTACGGTGGTGGTGCCGAGGGTGTCAGCGTTTACACCAATAAGCTGATTGACGAGCTGAAGGACACCATGGCCATGTGCGGTGCCCATAGTCTCAGCGAGATCAAGCGTGATATGCTCTTTGGCTTCTAAGATGCAGCCGTTGACCTTTGCCCAGCTGCAGAGCATCACTCTGGGGGCATTGGCTTTGCGTGAAACTCCGGAGGGGATTCGCTTTGACCGCCTGACCGCCGCCCAAACTGAGGCATTTCGCCAACAGGATGCAAGGCTCGCTGTTAAATGCAGTGCCACTGCTGGCGTGCGATTGGATTTCCACACCGATGGGGATCTGCTGGCACTCCGGTTTCGGGATCAGCAAACCACTTCTCATCGTACCTTCGGCTATTTCGACGTGCTGGTGAACGGTTCCATGTTGCTCCACAGCGGCACAGAGGATGTTTCACACCACTCCGATGGCAGCTGGTGTGTCAGCCTGCCGGAAGGGGAAAACCATGTGCAGGTCTACTTTCCGAACCTCTCCAGCCTGGCCATCGAGTCCGTCGCACTTAGTGACGGTGCCTCGCTGCGCCCCTACCAACCCAAGCGGCGTATTTTGATCCATGGGGACAGCATTTCCCAAGGCTACGACGCCCGCTTTCCCTCCCTTTCCTATGCCAACCGATTGGGACGCTACTACGATGCTGAAGTCCTCAATCAGGCCATTGGAAGTGCCTGCTTCGACCGAAATGTGGTGGCGCGTGTCACCGCAGAAAATCCAGATTTTATCCTAGTGGCCTACGGCTCCAATGACTGGCGCTTTCGGAACTGGGCTTCTTTCTGCCGTGGTGCGGATGAATTTTTCCATACGCTGACCGAAACTTATCCTGGTATCCCCACTTTTGCGGTCCTGCCCATCTGGCGAGCCGATCTACATACCGGTCACCCTTGTGCAGGAGATTTTATGGTCTGCCGTGAAAAAATTGCCCAACTGGCTCAAAAATACGGCTGCATCGTGCTGGATGACTTTGATCTGCTTCCCCACGATGTCCGGCTTTTTTCTGACGGTGAGCTTCACCCCAACGACGAAGGCTTTTTCTTCTACGCCCAACGTCTGGCCGAACTGTTGGACAAGTATCTCCCCCGCTCCTAAAGAAATGACCGCAGGAAAATGTTCCTGCGGTCGTCTTTATATGGAAAAGAGCCATCTGCATCGGTATGTCTTATAAGAAAGTTTCCTAAGAGATATGGTACAATCCCGTTTTGGGGCTGTACTGTATCTTCTTTTTTATGCGCTGGAGCGTTGATCCTGCGGATTTTCGTGGATTTCCTTTTCTGCTGGAATGTCAATCATTCTTATGATGTGGAAGTCTGCGGCGTGTATCCTTGTTTTTGAACTGTAAAGGGAGCAGAATATTTATTAAAGGGTGATTTTAAATACGTTAAAGATGATAGTTATGAGAAAATGATAAAGAAACTAAAAAAATCAAAATTTGATATTCCAGATATGAGCAAAACATATTTAGATTTAACGGTTAAAATGCCCGGTGAAACAGTAAAAATAAATAGTAAAAAGAATATGTGGACTTCTTTTTATGAAGATAAAAAACCAATAAAGGTATATTATAAAACAAAAGTTATAAATAAAAAATTTATTGTAGTTATTTCTATTATTGGAGTATTATTTATTATTTTGATTTTAGTATTTGTATTTAAAAAGATAAAGAGATAAAAACAGAAAGGATAAATTATGAAAAATATTATTAACAGTATAGTATTATTATTGTTTATTATGATTCTCTGTTTTTCGTCTTATGGTGGTGTAAGTCAAGATTTTCAGTTTACCTATGCAATGGATAAAAACGGAAATATAATCGAACAATCTTCAACTAAGGATATAGAAAAGGTTATAAAAGAACAACCTAAGTCATTCCCAAATCCTAAAATAGCAGAGGATTTTTTTAAACAAAAAAAAGCAAATGAAGACACAATAGGTTGGTTATTAATACCTAATATATGTTACTATCCAGTCATGTTTAATAATTCAAATAAATTTTATTTAAATCATGATAACTTTAAAAGAAAGTATCCGCCGGGAGCTATTTTTATGAATAGATTTTCCAAAGGGACATTTGATAATATGGCAGTAGTACATGGACATAGAATGTTAGATGGAACTATGTTTGGTTCATTGGCAAGTTTTGAGGAAAATAAATTCTTCAAAGAAAATAAACCGATAGAATTATTTGATGGAAAGAAAATAATGTATTATAAACCATATACAGTATTTCTATATAAAGATGGAGTTCAATTTTTAAATCAAGAAAAACAAAAAAGAGGAAAAGAAAGAACTGAATACTTTAAAAAATTAGCACGTTTATCAAAATGTAAAGTTGAACACGATTTACAAATTAATTATGATGCAGACATGCTGTTTTTTCAAACATGTGATTATGATTTTAATAATGCAAGATTGATAGTAGGGGCATATAAATTAGGGGAAGTTTCTCTTAATCAGAAAGAATCTTACAAAAAAGTAGTAACTAATAAAAATGAAATAAACAATATCTTTGATAATCAATTTTATTGGGATGATTAATTAAAAAGAGCAGCTATAATGCTGCTCTTTTTAAAAGATAAAAATATGGTTTTAAATTACCTCGAGGACA
>RCNI01001423.1_pt1 | contig 12862 bp, 10 predicted proteins | sample 2041151 | NCBI WGS metagenome assembly RCNI01 (sample SAMN09708214, study PRJNA481090) | feces metagenome | isolation source: feces | place: Antarctica: Albino Rookery | reverse complement strand
TGGAGAGCCATTGATGAATGGATCGTTGATAAGCCGGGATATACCGAGTGGGTTTGTTCCAAGTGTGGAGCAGTGAGCAAAACTCAGCCTTAACATCATGAGAAAAAACAGCCTGAATTATCAGGCTGTTTTTTCTTTTCCTCATCATGCAAATGACCACCTTGTTTCTATGAAGCAAGGTGGTTTTTATATAAACTTATCAAGAAAGGATGACAACTATGAAACACAAACCGAAAGCGTTCTCACGCTTAATGGCAGCCTTGCTGGCTGTTGTTATGGTGATGGGAATGCTGCCTGTTGGATCTATGGCAGCGGAGATAAGTAGTTTCCACGATACAGTTACAGAAACAGTACCGGAGGAAACAAACATCTCTACGGAGCCGCAGGCTACAGAGTCAGAGGAAACAGAAACTCCTACTGCCACCCCGGCTACGGAACCAGAGGCAACGGAGCTTCCTACAGAATCTCTGGCTACAGAACCGGAGATAACAGAAGCCCCTGCTGAGCCTCAGGTAACAGAACCGGAGACAACAGAAGATCTTACTGAGCCTCAGGTAACAGAACCGGAGGAAACAGCAGCTCCCACGGAGTCTCAGGAGACGGAACCAGAGGAAACAGTCGTTCCGGGAGAACTGGAATGTACACTGCAATCCGGTAAAAAGCTGAATATCACAGAGGCAGAAGTCCCCATCGAGGGATGGGAGGCTGTTGCAAAGCACCTACCAGCCGGTTACAGCATCCGAACTGACGTTTCCTTCACTGTGGATCTGAATGAATTTGAAGGAAATGAACGTATTGTGGTGCAGCTGCCAGAGGCCATGATTGTTAGCGGAAAGGTATACAAGCTCATGGTTGACCAGCTGACCACGGAGAACACTGCTGAATCCCTGAATTTCACAGTATCTGAAGATGAAGCTGGTAACATCAATCAGGTGGCTATTGACGTGGGGAGTCTTACCGCTGAAAGCAATCAAATTGTGATCTCTGCTATTTCCTGCGAGTATGCAGCTCTCTATGGAGATTCCCACGGCGGTCAGACCGGTGATGGCAGCATTGGCGGCGGCACGGTTGGCAAGGGCAAATTGTCATATTCTGCCCCGGGTGTTACATTGCAGGTGGTATACCATCATTACAGAGATGTATATGACAAAGAAACGTCCTACAACACCATTGTTAAAGATCCGGATGGTCCGGTCGTTGGTAAGTGGGCTATGAATTCCAAAGGCGTGGGAGTTCCCACTATTTTCTATGGTGACAGAGTTTCCAGCTACACCGTTTTTGCGGATCGGGATAACGGAGTCGCATATGAGCTGGATACCGCCAATCTTGGAAGCTTCAAAACAAAATGGGGACGAGCAGATGAACAAAATACTCGTGTCCCCGGCGATTTGCAGCCGTTTTTCCAGAGAGTCATTTTTGGCAACAGCTATGGCAGTTGGGACAAAAAGGATATCGGAGCATCAGGTTCCCTGTATACGAGACTTCTGCGGTATTTGGGTACTCCGGATCATCTGATCCAGAACTATCTGGATGCCTATAACGACAGATTGAGTCCTTACAATGCAGATGATGCAGATAAGCTGATCCCTACAATCATCTGGTCGTATGTGGTTGTAGAAAACAGAGGTGGTAGCGGCTCTCTGTTGACACCGGCTGATATTTATAATCCCATGCCGGGCCAATATAACAATTTCTCGGAATATTGGAACACCACTTTTACAGATACAAATTCTGGGTCTTTCCAATACACTGGTTACATTGCCGGCAAGAATGGACCTGTCAAACAGTTTCCGTCATCGGGTACTGTCCATGCAGCAACTGCGGATTATCTGAGACATAGCGGCTGTGCAAACTACGCAGACTCGTATTGCTGCTGTTCCATGTTTGGTAATCATTGGCATACGTCCGGCAATGCAGCTCCTCATAAGGGTGGCAAATCAAACTACCCCTATATTGGTACCGGCCTTGTAAACAGAATCCAAGCAGACAGTGTTGACCAGGCAGACGGTCAGGGAAATTTCTACTTCTTCCGGAATTACTGGACACCGTTGGGCGAAAAGATCCAGCCTCAGACAGCAAGTGTATCCTTACAGAAATCCATCAACGCATCTCAGGCCTGCATTGAGCAGCTGAAGGATAATGGGATGTACTCCCTGGCGGGTGCACAGTATACCATCTCCATTAACGGCGTTGTTCAGGAAACCCTGACAACCGATGCTGCTGGCTACGCAGCATCTAACCAGCAGTATACCATCGGTACAGAGCTGGAAATTCGGGAAATCACAGCCCCTCCCGGATTTAAGCTGGATACAAACACTCATTTCCACAGAGTGCAAAACGGGACAAACATCATTCAGGTAGAGGATGTGCCTGTATTCGACCCTCCCTTTGCACTTACCAAGGTAGATAAGTATACGACAACTCCCCAGGGTGACACCTCTTTCACAGGCGCAATCTTCAAGTGGGAGTATTTCGATAATACTTCCTGGTCCGGTACCGCTAAGCGCACCTGGTACTTCCAGACGGATGCAAAGGGAAAATCTCGGTATTCTCCTGATTACCTAGCCCCGGGATATGACAGTGATCCGCTGTATGTGAATAGTTCTGGAAAACACCAGATCCCGCTAGGCACTGTCACAATTACGGAAATTGTCAATCCTTTGGGCTATGTAGTGGTTCCCCAACCACTTCAGTGTACTATTGTTTTTGATGAATCAATGGGAGCACGGCATATTTGGACGCCTGATTCGCTGAAGGTCATGGGTGACCTGCTCAATGGAAACTGGGGTGTCTATGAACCCATAGACACAGATCTGTTTGGCTCTTTAAGTGTGGACAAGATCGATGCCATTACCGGCACGACTCCGCAGGGTGATGCAACATTGGCAGGGGCTAAATTTGAGGTCATCAATAACAGCACCAACAGTGTTAAGATCGGTGATTTTGCTGAAGCAGCTCCCGGTGAGGTCTGCTATGAGTTTGTGACAGATGCATCAGGTCATTTTGTATCCGATAAGATCTTCCCTTTGGGCAGCTACATTGTGAGAGAAAAAACACCGCCTGATGGCTTCACCCTGAATACTGCATGGGAAAAGAGCTTTACCGTAACAAAGGATCAGAGCGACTTTGCTTTCACCGTAGATAACAGTAATGCTTGCCCCAACAGTCCAATTCTGGGTGGTATCAAAATTATCAAGCAGGATGAGGATCTTGGCTCCAGCACTGGAGCTGATGCGCCTCTGGATGGGATCTCCTTCTCAGTTATTAATATGAGCAAAAACCCCGTGGTGGTAGGTGGTACAACCTATCAGAAGGGCGATATCGTTCTTTCCCTCACAATTAACTGGGACGGATCTCAGTGGAGTGCAGCGACAGCCGCTGATATGCTGCCTTATGGTACTTATCTGGTGAAGGAAAATGAATCAAAGCCGGGAATGGCAAATGATTATTATGAACTGAATCCCACAGAGCATACTGTGGAAATTCGGAATGGTGAGGCAATCGTTGAGGTCGTCCATACGGACAAGCTGCATCCGGGTAAGATCGAAATTGAAAAAGTAGATCCCCTGGGCAGGCACTTGGCAGGGGCAAAATTCTGCCTGGAGTGGAGTGAGGACGGCAGCAACTGGCAGCCGGTTGTTGCAACCACTACCCTAACAAAGGGTGGATGTACCACACCTGGTCTGGTAGATGGCTGCCTGACAACAGCACAGGACGGCGTGATCGCCTTTGAGGGCTTGTATCCTACACTGCACTACAAGCTGACAGAGGTGGAAGCTCCGGACGGCTATGTATTACTGGAGGGGGCTGCATTTGAGGGCAAGCTGCCCGTAGATGATCTGATCCTGACCATCACTGTACACAATAGTCCTGGATTTACATTCCCGACCACCGGCTCCAACAGCCTTCGACTGCTGCCTGTATTTGGTATGCTGCTGATTGGCGGCGCATCGATCGTGACTGTGTCGATGCTGTCCAGCATCCGTCGCAGACGCAGAAAATAACCCATTATTCTCAGGGTGTTCCACTGGGACACCTTGAATGAACATAGAAAAGGCAGCTTTGTTCTACAAAAACAAGGCTGCCTTTTTTATATAAAATATTTTATTGAAAGGAAACAATACATGAAACAAAGAAAAAATGCGTTGATATGTGCATACAATATTACGCTGGGTGCAACACTTGCTATCTTTTGGACTTCCAAGTATTTCGCAATCATTGCCGGATGTGAAAGAACCTTGTTGCAGTACTTAACGGGTTGTATCTTCAGTTTCACCTTTTTTCCTGCGATCAACTATTTAATTCATTTTTTCCGCATTGCTGCAAAATTCAAGGCATCAGTTTTTGCGCAGCAGATATTAACTGCTGTAATCGCAAATACAACATTCTATATATTATCTATTACAACGCTTCATTGCAATTATATGATTCTTTTCTTTGTGCTTGCTGCATTCAGCGCCCAACTTCTGATGATTGCTGCATGGTTCTACCCGTCTATATCCATAAAATTTCTGCTTGCCGTAATTTCCCCACTTTGGATAATTACTGCATTTGAATTCATAGATGCTGTTAATTATTTAGATGTGTTCGGTGTAGAAATGGCAAAGGCGGAAATAATCTTCTTTAATTTAACATTTCTGCTCCTATTTTTCTGTATATCCGGGATGCTGAAGAAGGCTGATATATTGAGTGAGGGCTTAATTAAGAAATCAATTCAAGAGTAACAAAAAATCTTCTGTCCTTTACCGGTGCTGATGAAGGATCATCCTTTGCACAGTCTATATCTATACAAGGGAGTGATATTGACTGAGACGGAATACTTAGTATTCCTGCATATTGCTGATGCTGAGATGGTGTCCCTATCAATTTATCTACCATTATTTGTCTGACAGGATTATATAACATGAAGCCTATTCCAAGCACAAGCAATAAAAAAGGCGCCATTTTAAGCATAATTCTTCTGTTCATCCTTATGATCTCCTTCTGAATTTGTACTTGCTTAGTTTATCACAGCTTACTTTATTAAAGCAACCATATACGATGTAAATAATCCGCTTTGTTGTACAAGGGGGATTTTTTATATAAATATCTTTACTGAAAGGAAGAAAAAACAATGAAACGAATCAATCTCAAGCAGCTGTTCGCTGGTGTCATGGCTTTGGGCCTTTCGCTCAGTTTAACAGCACCCATCGCCTCTGCCGCAGAGGTCCCGGAGGCAACCATCCACACAGATCGTACCTGCAACCTGACGATTTATAAGTACGATTTCACCAATGCGGCAAAGGACGGTGTCTGGAGCACCTCCAGTTACACCTCTACCGGCCGATACGATGCTAATGTTAACGAGATCCTGGGCAACGCTGTCCGCAAGGGAGCTAACAGCACCACCTCCGCTCTGGGCAATGGCGAAACCTCCAACGGTTACGCTCTGAAGGGCGTGGAATACACCTACATGAAGGTTGCGGATGTCTATCAGTTCTCTGAATCTGATGCAGATGGCCGTATTGATTCAAGGGTAGAAGTGCTGTACGCTTTTGATAAGAACAAGGCAGCTGATTTGCTGACAGCCATTGGCCTCCCGAATGGTGCTGAAAGTGATGCTAATGCCAATGCCCTTCCCGGGAACGAGGCAAACTGGTACTACCGCAGCGATGTTATCAACAAGGCACTGGCAACGGCTCTGAATACCAATTCCACTACTGTTAAAAATGCTCTGGAGAAATACATCAGAACCGGCGGTATTGTAATGCCTTTGACCGACAATAATGGTCGTTCTATTGCTACAAATCTGCCTGCTGGTCTGTACCTGCTGGTGGAAACCAAGGTTCCCGAAATGGTTACCAGTACGACCAACCCCTTCTTTGTTTCCCTCCCCATGACCTCTGTCAATGGCGGCGGTGATGGTCAGAACGGTAACAACACCACGGTGACTGACGGCGGCCATGAATGGCTGTATGATGTTACCATTTACCCCAAGAATGAGACCGGTCTGACAACGCTGGAAAAGACCGTGCGAGAGGCACAGAAGGACGGCGGTAAGCATAACGGTTCCGATGTTATTACCGATGGCTTCACCCATGCTGCTACCGGTTCTGCCGGAGATACCATGGAATACCAGATCATTTCTACGTTACCTACCATCACATCTCAGGCTACTGCTCTGAGCACATACAACTTCTATGATACTGTTTGCGAAGGCCTGTCCTACAATAAGGCTCTCAAAGATGTCAAACTGGAGTTCTTCACTGATAAGAACTGTACCGACAAGGTTGCAACCTGGACTCAGAATGACGGCAAGTTTACCGTTACTTATTCCAGCGATGATCGCCATATGACCATTGATGTGACCAAGGCCGGTTTGGATGAGATCAACGGAAATACCTCCAATATCAACGGCAATCTGTATGCAGGATACTCTAATTACACTGTGCGTGTTACCTATACTGCAACCATCAATTCCAATGCCAATACCGCCTTTGGTAATGCCGGCAACGGCAATAAGGTCGTTCTGACCTGGAAGCGTACCTCCAGTGATTTTTATGATACCCTGATCGATGATGCCCATGTCTTTACTTTTGGTATTGATATCACCAAGCTGTTCTCTGATGTTGATTCTCAGACCGCTGAGAACAAGGAAATGTTCAAGCATGTTAAGTTTAAGATCTGGAACGAGACTGACAAGCATTGGGTAACTGCTACTCGTAATGATGCTGAAGGTGTCTATTATGTGAATGGTCATGTCACCGAGGAAGCTGATGCAACTGTTTTCTATCCTGTCACCTGTGACGGTCAGTTTGGTCAGGTTATGATTAAGGGCTGCGAAGATGACGAGTATGTAATTACTGAGGTAGAAACTGCTGATGGCTACACACTTCTGGCAAAGGATATTCATGTTATCATTACCTCTGCCGATGATGCTTCCCATCCTTGCGATATCTACAGTCAGGATACATTAGGTGTGATCCAGAATGACCCTCATTATTCATTCAATGGCGGGATGGATCTGAAGCTTAACAATATCCCCCAGAAGCATCTGGCTCATAATTACCTGACCGCAAGTGCTACTGTAGACGGCAAGAAGGTGACTATGCTGGAGGACAAGACAAGCGCCAATGCAATTGCACCTCTGAGCGTTGTTAACACCCGTGGTTTTGATCTGCCCCAGACCGGTGATACAGCTGCCAAGTGGCTGCCCATTGCCGGTGCAGTATTCCTGGGTTCGGGGCTGATGATTATCGGACTGGTTGTGCTTCCTTATTGCCGTAAGAAGCAGGGAAAATAATACCTGATGGAAAGGTCGCTGGATTATTGCCAGCGACCTTTCCTATTGAGAAATGGATTTGACTATGAATAAAAGAACATGCCTGCTTCTGATCCTGACGATTGTGCTTGTCTTAATGGGCATCGGCATTATGGCATATCCCATTGTTGCATCCCGATACGCTGATTCTGTCCGATCTGAGGTACATACGCAGTATGAGAAAATCATTGAAAATACCAATGAATCAGAATTGGCTGAAATTCGTGAATCCGCCAGAACGTATAATCAGCAGCTTTTTGCCAGAGATATTTCAGTTTTGGATGTAACCTCCAATGGCTATTTTGAGGAAATGAATATTCCGGGCATGAACGGTGTCATGGGATATATTCACATCCCCAGATTAGCGGTTGTGCTGCCTATTTATCATGGGGTAGGCAATGATGCGTTAAGTGCCGGTTGTGGTCATATGCCTCAAAGCAGCCTCCCTGTGGGTGGGGCCGATACGCACGCTGTCATATCAGCCCATACCGGCATGGCCAGCGGTGCCATGTTTACAGATATCGAACTGTTAAAGCCCGGAGATATCTTTCAGCTGGAGGTACTGGGAGAGAGATTAACATATGAGATCCAATGTAATGAGGATATCAAGGTTGTCCTTCCAACGGAGGTAGACACCATCCAGATCCGGCCGGACGAGGATCTGCTGACGCTAGTGACCTGTACGCCCTATGGGGTTAATACACACCGCCTTTTGGTGACCGGTCACAGAATATCAACACCGGAAGGACAGGAGGATGTTTCTAAAGTACCTGATACGCAGGAGAAAAAACTGGAATCGGTATGGTCAACAGAGTATTGGCACAGCATGAGAATGGGGGTCTACATCGTGATCGGCATGATCGCTGTCAGCGTCATTATTCTGCTTATCAAAAGAAAGTCATCCAATAAGGGGGAAGCTAAATGAAGGAAGAAAAACTTCCGATTGGAAGAATCGACTATTTGAGCCATCGTGGAGAAGTTGCAGAAAGTATTGAATATGTCGATCCACAGGAATTTGAAACCGACATAAAGAAGGAAGCGGGTTGCGGTGTGCCACTCAGTATCGTCCTGTATAAGGATGCTGCCGGAACAGCGATTCCCCATAGGTTTCTGCTTGAATATGACTATGCGAGTACAGGTTTTGAGATTGTGGACAGTCCCTATCTGAATATTACGAATATGGAACAATTCTCACAGGCCAAAACCCTAATTGACGGATACTGCGAGCGATTCTTTCAGGATGGTTATGGAGCAAACTTTTCTAATTTGTCCCAGATTGATCTGGGTCGCTGCTATATGAAAGATAAAAAGCATTTTGTTCAAAATTATGCGGATTTGGGAAAATTTAGGATTGATACCTATTATGATAAAGATCTTGTCAGAGTAAAGCAGTATGAAAACCTTGGCGATATGGTGAAAAACGGCCTGTCCCGGTTGGATTCCGCTGAGTTGACCCAGGTAAGCAAGGCTGAGATAAGCAGGCTGGGTAAGGAACAGAAATATGAGCAGACACCTGAAGGAAAACTGCCGGAAAGTGTTCCGGAAACATCTCCTGCCTGGAATGATGAGGAAGAATTTGAAATGTGAAGGATGAAAACAGATGTTTAGGAGAAAACTGAGACACCGAGAAGCAGAGTTGTATCTCAGTGAACCTTTGGTGTACTTATACAGAGCATCTTCGCCCTTTTACAATGATGATGAGGCAGCAAAAGCGGCACTGCGTGAAACGCTGAATCGAGCAAGGAAACTGATGCCTCAGACCTGCCATGTGTATATTGGACAAAGCAATTTGACGCTGCATGATAGCAATATCCAATATTTGGCCTCACTGTTGAGCATTAAACACTGTTTACAAAATGCCCAGTGGTTCGATGCTTGCAGCGATATGATGGATATGCTGCATTACTTTCATGTTGAGGATGGCAGAGTCCTCAATACCATCATTTCACTGCTGGAGGAATATTTATGAAGGGAGGTGATTCAGATGGGATTTGATCTTGATGCGATCCGACATTTGTCGGAACAAGCGGAGACAAAGAGCGATCATCAACATTTACCGGAAGCAGCTAACGATATAATTCAGCAAATAGATCCGAGAGAGTTAGTCGAATTTCCCAAAGAGCTTCATAAATTTAAACCGGCAACAGAATCCAGAATGGACGAACTCAAAAAATCCATTTACCAGAATGGTATTATCAATGCTCTCATTGTCAGAAAGCTGCCGTCTGGTGAATTTCAGATTTTGACTGGACATAATCGTAGAGTTGCAGCAATGGAGCTGGGGTATACAACTGTTCCATGTGTCGTCAAAGAGCAGTGCAGCGATGATGATGCAATTCGTATTATGGTTGATGATAATTTGAACCATAGAGAACTGCTGCCCTCAGAGTTGGGCTGGGCATATCGTCAACTGATGGACATTCGTAAGCATCAGGGATACACTTGTGGACACAGTGTCCACAAGTCAAGAGATACAATTACAGATGAGGTAGGAGGCCGACATGTACAGCGATACATTCGTCTGACCTATCTTATCAGTCCGCTTTTGAATCTGGTAGATGCCCGAAAAATCAGCATGAGAGTGGGAGAGCAGCTCTCTTATCTTTCGACCAAGTCTCAGGAAATTGTCTATGGATTTTGCTATGTGTCAGAGCCACCCCGTCCGCTGAAGGAGGCTCAGGCCAAGATGCTGCGGGAGGTAGAAGCTGACTCAGACAGGATCATAGACGTGGATTTGCTTGAACAGCTAACGGAAAAGCAGACAAATAACCGGCTGCGTACATTGAAAATCGAGATGGCCAAACTGAGGGAATACTTCCCGACCGGCACTCCCGAGGAGGTAGTTGTCCAAACCATACAGGCGGCACTTGCCACTTATTTTAGAAAGAATGAGCAGGAGTGACAAATCACTCTTTTTCCTCACAATAATTCAGTACAGATTATGATATAAGGAGTCTGCCATTTGACAGGCTCCTTTTTGTCTGCGAGGTGATTGTTATACAGATTAGGCAAGTAGACCCTGAGTATTTGAATTTTTTAAGAGCATTTGATCACAGAGTTCCCACAAAGCCAAGACCATACCTTTGGCCAATCGTGATTGACGGTATCTCATACGGGATACCCATGACATCACGGGATAATGGCTTGGGAGATCCTGGCTTTATGCGATGCGGAAGAGAATGGAATAGTGCGCTGACATTCCGCTATATGATCCCTGTTCCGGAATATGCACTGGTACCAGCAACAGAATTGAGCACTGTACTGAAATCTGAATTAGCCTATTGTGAGGCAAATCAAAATTATATAAAAGCAGAGGCGAAGTTGTTATATCAGCTGGCTTGTCGAGAGGCAATGCCAATATCCTGGGAACATCGGAGCTGTGATTTTTTGGAATTGAATAGTGTTTATCAGAATTGGACACCCGGCTTTGATGCCGGGTATTTTTTATACCCTAAAAAGGAGGATGAGGATATGCCGTACAGCAAAAGAGGAACTCCATATTACACCAAGGAGCAATATGAACGGGCAAAATATAACTCCAATGCATTGGAGTATGCCAAAAGCCAAGGATATGAACTGGTGCAGCAGGGTATGTATTTCACCATGAAGGAACATGATTCTATGGTTTTTACACCCAACGGAAACTGGTTTTGGAACAGCCGTGGAGTACATGGCGGTGCATTGGAATTTCAGATGTATTACGAAGGCAAAACGATAGCGGAAGCGGTGCTGACGTTGGCAGGTGAACAGGTCATACAAGCGGATAGAGCATCTGTGAAACAGCCAGACACTGGAAAAAAGCCTGTGGCATACCCAAGATCGGCAGAAACACCGCATCCGGAGAAAACGCCTAAAGCGGTAGCTCAAGATGATGGGAAGCCGTCATTTCCTGCCTATCAATTTCGGCTTCCTCCAAAGTCAGCCTCCTATAAAAAGCTGTTTAAATACCTGTGTGGTGATCGTAATCTGGACAAAAGTGTGGTATCTGAGATGATCCGTCAGGGACGACTGATGCAGGGGGAAGTTCAGGTTGGAACCCATATTATTTCCAATGCGATTTTTATCTACAAAGACCCTGCTGGAAAATCGGTGGGAGGATTTCAGAGAGGCATGATGCCTTTACGAGAAGGCCAGCTCCCGTATAAGCGTGATGTTGCAGGCAGTGATAAACAGTGGGGATGGATGCTGTGTTCCCCTCATGTGGCAGCTCAGGAAGTTCGGGTATTTGAAGGTGCAATTGATGCTGCCAGCGATGCGAGTCTGACGGCTATGAAAAACGGTGAGCAATGGAAAGACGAACCGGTGGATCGTCTGAGCCTGGAGGGATTGGGAATCAAGCCCCTGGAAAATTATCTGGAAAAACATCCGGAAGTACAGCGAGTCACTTTGATGCTGGACGCTGATGAGCCGGGGAGAAAAGCAGCGGCTGCCATTGCTGAGAAAGTCTCCGGGATGGGAAAGCAGGTTGAAAATATGATCCCTCCGTTGGATAAAAAGGACTGGAATGAGGTGCTGATTGAAACGTGTGCAATTGCCCGGGAACAAATACAAGATCAGTATGAAGAATGTGAAATGTGAGGTGACAGTATGAAAATCGATATCGAACAGATCAACGAGCTGGTGGAGATTGATTTGGATGGCTATTTGATGGATCCTGATGACCCTGAAGCCGTTACAGAGTGTTTTGAGTTGGGGGGTAGAGAGAATGGGAGTGCTCAGCAATAAAGTCCGTGAGGACCTCGCAAAGCGGTTCGTGGCCGCACTGGAAGAAAAGCAGCTCCCATGGAGGGCCTGCTGGCATACGGGACAGCCGATCAATGCGGTGAACGGCAGAGTATACCACGGCGTAAACGCATTCTACCTGTCATTGGTAGCTTTGGACAAAGGATATCAAGATCCTCGTTGGTGTACTTACCATCAGGCTCAGGAGAATGGCTGGCAGGTACGCAAGGGGGAGAAATCTGTTCGAGTTGAATACTGGGCCTATTATGATACCAAGGAGAAAAAACTGCTATCTTGGGAGGAAGTTAGGCGTCTGCTGAAAAAGGATCCTGATTACCAGGTGAATTTGCAGCTTCGCAGTCGATGCTACAATGTGTTCAACGCACAACAGATTGATGGCATACCGGAGCTGAAGTTACGCAATACGGACATTGGGGAGCTTCGTCAAAAGAGAGATGCCCTGGTTCGAAATATGGCTGTGCAATATCGGGAAACAAAGGAAGGTCAGGCGTATTACAATCCATCCGCAGATACCATTGTGCTGCCGGAGGAAGGAATGTTTGACGATACATACAGCTATATGGCCACATTTCTCCATGAAGCAGGTCATGCCACTGGGCATCCGGACAGATTAAACCGAGACATGAGTGGAAGCTTTGGATCAGAGAGCTATGCAAAAGAGGAGCTGCGTGCAGAAATTGCCAGTGCCTTTACCGCACAGGCCATCGGATTGCGCCTGTCTGAAAGGCAGCTTGAGCGGGAAATCAGACAGCACAGTGCGTACATTCAGAACTGGTCAAAGCATATCAAGGATGCGCCGGAGGAGCTGTTCCGAGCCAT
>RCNI01001422.1_pt1 | contig 12863 bp, 16 predicted proteins | sample 2041151 | NCBI WGS metagenome assembly RCNI01 (sample SAMN09708214, study PRJNA481090) | feces metagenome | isolation source: feces | place: Antarctica: Albino Rookery | reverse complement strand
AATGTTGGCACCGATCACATAGTTGCCGTCAAAGCCGTACTTCTTAGCTGCGCTGTCCACATTGCGGAAGATATTCACCATAATGCCCTGCAGCTTCTGGTCCACCTCTTCAAAGCTCCAGCTGAGGCGCTGGCTGTTCTGGCTCATTTCCAGAGCGGAAGTGGCTACACCGCCTGCATTTGCCGCCTTACCGGGCACAAAATACACGCCGCTGTCTTGCAGATACTGGGTCGCGTCCAGAGTTGTGGGCATATTGGCGCCTTCACAAACCGCCATGACACCGTTTGCCACCAGCATCTTTGCATCCTCCAGATTCAGTTCGTTCTGGGTTGCGCAGGGCAGTGCCACATCCACCTTCACGCTCCACACGCCCTTGCCCTCATGGTACTGAGCATTGGGACGGTACTTGGGGTACTGGGAGAGTCTGCCCCGATTCACTTCCTTGATTTCCTTCAGAGCCGCCAGATCGATTCCCTCCGGATCGTAGACCCAGCCTGTGGAATCGGAAGCGGTGACCACCTTGGCACCCAGCTGCTGGGCCTTTTCGGTGGCGTAAATGGCTACGTTTCCGGAGCCGGAAATCGCCACGGTCTTGCCTTCAATGCTGCTGCCGTTGCTGCGGAGCATTTCTGCCGTCAGATACAGAAGGCCGTAGCCGGTTGCCTCTTTTCTGGCAAGAGAGCCGCCGTAGCTGAGGCCCTTTCCAGTCAGCACGCCCTCGTACACATTGCGGATCCGCTTATACTGACCGTACAGGTAGCCGATCTCTCTGGCACCCGTGCCGATATCGCCGGCAGGCACGTCGGTGTCTGCACCGATGTACTTATAAAGCTCTGTCATAAAGCTCTGGCAGAATGCCATCACTTCTCGGTCGGACTTGCCCTTGGGGTCAAAGTCAGAGCCGCCCTTGCCGCCGCCGATGGGCAGGCCCGTAAGGGAATTCTTAAACACCTGCTCAAATCCCAGGAACTTGATGATGCTGAGATTCACAGAGGGATGGAGTCTAAGGCCGCCCTTATAGGGGCCGATGGCGCTGTTAAACTGGATCCGGTAGCCCGTATTGACCTGAACCTGGCCCTTATCATCCACCCAGGGTACCCGGAAAATAATCTGCCGTTCGGGATTTACCAGACGCTCCAAAAGCGCATCTTTTCTGAACTTTTCCTCGTTGGCATCCACAACCACCCGCAGGGACTCCAGCACCTCTTTTACCGCCTGCTGGAACTCCGGCTGATCGGGATTCTGCTTGGCAACCATTGCAATTACTTCATCTACGTAGGACATACTGCTTTCCTCCTTATAGAACAAAAAGGCACCTTTAAGGGAGTTTTCCCTCAAAGACGCCCTTACCTCTTATAGATTGGATTATACACAGCCCGGGGGATTTGTCAACCCCAAAGGCCCATTTTTAGAACAAATTATGAAAGAATTGATTTTCATCTTTTCATTTTATAGAAAAAATCCGCTTAAAAAGCAGGATTAGCAGCTTTTTAAGCGGATTATGCGAAATTTGCAATTTATATTAATTCATTCAAGGGATTTCCCGGTAGCACTTCCCCTGAATCACATACCCGTGGCCCGGCGCAGGCTGCCACTGGTAGCGGTGTTTTCCCGCCTCTGGGAAAAGGCTCGCCATAATGGCGGCAATCACACCGCCGTGGGTCACAAGGACCGTGTCCTTTTCATTTTTCTGCAGCTTTTCAAATGCCTGCAGCACACGCTTAGTCATCTGGGCGCCACTCTCACCGCAGGGCGGCACATTCTGCTCATTGTCACCTGTCAGCCAGCGCTGGTACTGAGCGTCATCTTTCAGCTGATCGTAGCTTTTCATCTCAAAGGCTCCGAAATCCACCTCACGGAATCCTGCATCCGTCCGGTGGGGAACCTGTCCAAATAAAAGGGCAAGGGTCTGTTCGGTGCGCTTCATGCCGCTGGTAACAAACTGCACATCGGAAACCTCATAACGGAGCTTCTTTAGCTCCTCGGTTCCCTCTTGTGACAGAGGCAGATCGGTGCTGCCGCAGTACAGATGCTTTCGGTTGGCCTCTGTTTTTCCGTGGCGAATGAGATAGAGGTTTTTCATTTCAATTTCTGCTCCAATCCGCAGAAAATCCTGCTGACACTCTCCGCTTCCTTCGCCAGGTACTGGCAGAGAAGGCCCGTATTCTGCCGCCATGCTCGCTGCTGGGCCCCCAGAGGCACCACGCCGCAGAAAAAATCCTGGCAGATGAGTACGCTGTTTTTCCACTGCTCTTTATGGGCCTTAAAGTAGTCCACCGCATTGATTTTCTCCTGGATGCAGGCATAAGTAAATTCTTCAATGGCTGTCACGCAGGGTTTTGAAAAATCGATTTCCGTATCTGTGCAGGTGAACACGTCTTCCTCTTTGATCTGATAGGTCTCCTTGACAAAGGCCAACTTGCCCTGATAGGCACCACCGATAATCAGTTTCATAAACTTCCTCCTAAATAAACACAAGAACCGCCGCTGCAGCCAGCTCCGAAATGGTCAGTGCAAAGCCAGAAATATCTCCGTTCATGCCCTTGAGGGAGCCATAGCCCCGCAGCAGGGCAAGGCCGTATCCTGCCGCACCGCCCAGAAGCACAAAGCCGTAGGCTCCCCACAGCAAAAATCCCAGTGCCGTAGATAGCACCAGCATCAAAACCAGAATAACAATGTGGCTTTTGGGCTTATCCATTTTGGCATACTGGCTGGTTCCCATAGGCGGCAGCACCGTCACTGCCAGCGCAGAGCCGCACCGGCTCACCACCGGAATGAGGGTCAGAATCCAGGGATTAAAATCCTTGGGTACCGACGAAAACAGGGCAAACTGGGCAATCATCAGCAAAATACAGCCGATAACCGAAAAGGAGCCTACGTGGGAGTCCTTTAAGATTTCTCTGCGTTTTTCCAGATCCCGCCAGGATTTTACCGCATCGGTCACATCCATAAATCCGTCCAGATGGATAAACCCGGTAATAAGATAGGGATAGGCGCTGAGGATCAAGCCCGTTACCAGGGCAGGTATGTTCAAAAACCGGCACAGCCAGGCAAGACCCGTCCAGATCAGTCCAATTTCCAGACCCACCACAGGCAGAAACAGAAGAATTTTCTTTCTTGCGTTTTCATTCCAGCCCTGCCAGGGACTCGGAATTGCGCAGAACATGGACTGGCACATGGCAAATGCCTGCAAAGCCTCTTTCATAGCGGCAATTCCCCCTTGTGAATATACAGATTTCCGGCAGAGACCTCAATCACCGTGTCGCAGGCCTTTGCCAGAGTCCGATCCACCAGCGCAAGACCCTTTCGATAGCACTCTGTGACTTCATCGTACCGCTCTGCATCGGAATAAATATAGTCGCTGACAAAAACGCCGTTGGAGATCCGACTGACAAATTCCTCCAGTTCTCTTGCGCACCGCTGGGGTGCCGCGGTATCCATCTGGCAGCTGGTGGGATCCGGGAACAGTTCGTTAAGCAGCAGTGCCGTTACGCTGTCCAGCAAAAACGCAGCATTCGTATCTGCACTTTCCAGACAGCTCAGAATCTTTTTGCCACACTCGATGGTTTCAAAGCCCATACCGGCCCGGTCGGCAATGTGGTTGGCAATCCGGTCCCGATCCTCTTGATCACTGGGAATCATGGTTGCCACATAGTAGTGCTTTCCACCGTTCGCCAGTGCCACAGTCAGATTCTGTGCAAGGCTCGACTTGCCGTTTTTGGCACCGCCGGTAATGAAAATCGTCATTTGCTTTCCTCCACAGTAAATTGATCACCCTGACGGATTTCTTCCAGATATCCGTCGTCAATACCGGCCTGATCAAAGGTTGCCATGTCATTGATAATGGCGCAGGCCGCAGAGAGAACCTGGAACGCCAGAGGACAACCGCTGCCCTCGCCCAGGCGCATGCCCAGCTGGAAAAGCGGCTGCAGCTGCATTTTTTCCATAGCCAGCCGGTAGCCGATCTCATAGGAGGCATGACTGGGAACCAGATAGAATCTGGCATCGGGGCAAAGCTCCACGGCGCAAAGAGCCGCCACAGCCGAAATAAATCCGTCGATTACCACCGGGCGATGGGAGGCGGCAGCGCCTAAAAAGGCTCCGCACATTGCGGCAATGTCGAAACCGCCCACCTTGGACAGTACGTCTACCACATCATTTTTATCCGGCTGATTGCGCTGGATTGCCTGCTTGATCACCTGCTTTTTAATCCGGAAGCTGTCATCGGTAATTCCGCCGCCACGGCCGGTTACGGTTTCCACATCCACGTCCAGCAACACCGCCAGTACTGCTGAGGAGGTGGTGGTATTGCCGATACCCATTTCTCCGATGCCCAGCACCTGGGCATCCGTATTTAATGCCAGCTCTGCACCCACAGAAATGGCTTTCAGTGCCTCGTCTCTTGTCATGGCAGGGCCGTGGAGCATATTCTTTGTGCCGTAGGCAATCTTTTTATTGAGGACCTTCTTTTCCGGCACATCTACACACACGCCCACATCGCAGACCGTAATGCCGCAGTCAAAATGTCTGGCAAGCACGGAGGCGCCGGTCTTGGCCCGGGTCAGATTCACGGTCTGCATCAAGGTCACAGACTGGGGCGCGCAGGACACGCCTTCCTCCACCACGCCGTTGTCTGCGGCAAACACCAGCAGATGCTTCCGATCCACGTGATTGTGGACATTTCCCGTAATACCGGCAAACTGCACCGATAGATCTTCCAGTCTGCCCAAACTTCCGGGAGGCTTTGCAAGCTGTGCCTGCCGCTCTCTGGCTTCTGCCATTGCCTCCTCATCCAAAGGAGAAATCGACTGTATTAACTGCTGTAAATCCATATTTATTCCTCCAAAATTCCTTGATCCATTAACCACTGTACGGAAGATTTTCCATCCATCAGTTCCAGCGTGGCAGTGGCATCCGGGCAATTCTTTTCTACTTCTTCAAAAAGCGTTTTCATAGGGATGGTTCCGCAGTCCAGAGGACTGTGGGTATCCCAGCTGCCGTCGTTATTATGTATATGGAAATGGCTGATAATATCCCGGCAGGACGAAATCCACTCCGAAGGAGGTGCCTTTGAGTAGGCATGGGCATGTCCCACATCCAGACACATGCGGAATCTCTCATCCGCTACCTGCCGGACAATTTTCCCAATGGAATCGGGGGTTTCTTCCAGCACATTTTCAAGACAAATGGTCATCCCCTTCGGGACTTCCTTAATAAATTCCTGCCAGAACAGCACTGACTGCTCTTCATACCAGCAGGGAAAGTACAGCCAGGGATTAAAGCCCCCGTGCAGCACAATTTTGCAAATCCCGTAGTTCCGGGCTTTGGAAATGGTCTGCCGATAACGCATGGCCGCCACCTGCCGCACCTCCGGGTCAATGGCGCAGGGGAACAGTTCACTGTAGGGGCCGTGCAGCACAAAGCGGTCACTGTATGCCATTTTTTCCCGCACCTTGGCATCGGTCTGGGTAAATTCCCGGTCTAAATTCCAAGCTGTGCAGAATTCTGCAATCTCCAAACCTAGTCCATACTGCTTTGCGTGTTCATGGGCATTATCGTCAATTGTAGAAAGATGTAATTTCTCTCTTTTCATACTCTCTCCTCATCCCCTGCCGCCATACCGAAAGAGCAGGCCTCACCGCACTTTTATCCGCTCGCCGGTGATCCGGGGATTTCTCCTTCCTTATACACACACCTGTAACTGCTCAATAAAAAACGCCCCCTTTGCAAGGGACGTTTTCTGCACATAATACTGACTGAAATCTCCATGCGGCTGATTTGCCAGTGCAAAGCATACATCCCCAAGAGTTTGCTTTTTCCAATCGATGATTTGTATTCCGACTCCGGACGCCATGATGCTTATGTCTTCTCGGATTGCTCCAATGATCATAAGCGGCTTTTCTGTCCGACTACGGCGGCTTGGTACCGTTGAAGTTTTCTCATTCCATCATATCCATCGATCTTTTAACGGATTTTTTTATTTTATCATATTTCGGTCCATATGGCAACGCATTGTGCTTACTGCTGCCGAAAGACCACCTTTCCGGTTTCGTGATCCATAGATTCCACAATCGCCAGAGATTCCAGTTGATAACCCAGATTCCGAATCACACGGCCGCCGATCTGGAAGCCCTTTTCGATAGCAATGCCGATGCCCTCCACCGTTGCCCCTGCATCGTCCGCAATGGAGCAGAGGCCCTGCAGTGCGCAGCCGTTTGCCAGGAAATCATCCACAATCAGCACGTGGTCACTGGGGCCAAGGAATTGCTTGGAAACCACCACTTTATTTTTATTCTTATGGGTAAGGGACTCCACCTCTGCCACGTAGGTATCTCCGTCGATATTTACGCTCTGGGATTTTTTGGCAAACACCAGCGGCACATGAAACTGCTGGGCCACCGCATAGGCAATGGCGATTCCGGATGCCCCAATGGTAAGAATTTTATTGATGGGCTTATGGGAAAAGCGGCGATAAAATTCCTTACCGATCTCGTCCATAAGATCCACATCCATCTGATGGTTAAGGAAACTATCCACCTTTAACACATTTCCCTGCTTGATAACCCCGTCTTTTACAATTCTTTCTTCCAAGAAATTCAGGGCTTCTGCCTCCCTTGTTTTGTGCAATTATAACACAGCTTTTCTTTTTTGTCAGTTCCCATTTTTCTTTCTGTGACTTACTCACGGAATTCTTTTTCTTTTTGGGGTATATTAAAAATACAAGGATGCAGCTTCTGGTTTTTGCACAGAAAAAATATAGAAATGTGACAAACTCACAGAACTGCAAAATGCTATGTGCTAGTATATAGCCATAAGATAACAAAGATAAATTTAAGGAGGATAAAACATGTCTGTTCTGCACATTACTAAGGATAATTTCCAGGAAGAAGTATTAAATAGCGATAAGCCCGTTCTGGTGGATTTCTGGGCAAGCTGGTGCGGCCCCTGTAAGATGGTCGCCCCCATTCTGGACGAAATCGCCGAAGAGCGCACGGATATCAAGGTCTGCAAAATCAATGTGGATGAGCAGCCCGAGTTGGCTTCCACCTATAAGATCATGAGCATCCCCACCCTGATGGTAGTAAAAGATGGTCAGATCGTCAGCCAGTCCGCAGGTGCCCGTCCCAAAGCTCAGATTCTCTCTCTGCTGTAAGAGCTACGCGGTTGACTTTATTAGCGGTACCGGCAGGGGCCGCTAATTTTCATATAGGCAAGCCGCCTTTTTACGCTTTTCTCCGCAAACACCCCAAGAAAGGATGTTTTTCATGCAATACTTTATCGCCTTTTTGGAAGGCATTATCACATTTATCTCCCCCTGCCTTCTGCCCATGCTGCCCATTTACGTCTCCTATTTTGCAGGCGGCGGTCAGCGCAGCACCAAAAAGACCCTTACAAACGCCTTAGGCTTCATTTTGGGCTTTACCGTTATTTTTGTGGCTATGGGCGCCCTTGCCGGTACCCTGGGCAGTTTCCTCAAAAGCCACCAGACCGCCGTTAACATCGTTTCCGGTCTGATCGTCATTTTCTTCGGACTCAATTTTCTTGGTGTCTTTAAATTTAACCTGTTTAAAGGCAGCAGCCGCAGTGTAGACACCGGCAATCTGGGCTTTTTCTCCTCTGCCCTGTTCGGTATGATCTTCTCACTGGGCTGGACTCCCTGTGTGGGTGCATTCCTTGGCTCTGCCCTGGTGCTGGCATCCCAGCAGGGACATGTGGTAGAGGGCATGATCATGCTGCTGATCTACTCTCTGGGTCTTGGTGTCCCCTTCCTTCTAAGTGCTGTACTCATCGATAAGCTCAAAGGCACCTTTGATTTCATTAAGCGCAACTATACGATTATCAATCGCATCAGCGGCGGTCTGCTGATTGTCATCGGCCTTCTGATGGCTACCGGCACACTGAATATGCTGCTCAAATCCCTAAGCTAGGAGATCACCTATGAAAAATAAAACTTTACTCATTCTGGTACTGGTATTGGCGCTGGTTCTGGCAGGCGCATTTGTACTCTACTCCCGCCTGAGCGATAATGTACCTTCCGGCCCCCTCAGCTCCCAGCCTGCGGCCTCCGGCACCCCCTCGGAGGAAACGGAGCCTCCGGTGCTTCCTGCCCCGGATTTCACCGTTTACGATGCAGACAGAAACCCTGTAAAGCTGTCTAACTTTAAGGGAAAGCCCGTTGTTCTCAATTTCTGGTCCAGCAAATGCGGACCCTGTCAGCACGAAATGCCCGATTTTCAAAAGGCTTATGAAGCCCAGGGCAACGACATTCACTTCCTTATGGTGAACGTGACCGACGGCGCTTGGGACACGGTGGAAAGTGCCAGCAAGTTTATTGAAAAGAACGGCTACACCTTCCCGGTTCTTTACGATACGGAGCAGGAGGCCGCCATGACCTATCAGGTTTATTCTCTGCCCAGCACCTATTTTATCAATGCCGAGGGCAATCTGGTGGTCTATGCCAAGGGTGCCATCGACGGGGAAGTGCTGCAAAAGGGCATTTCCATGATTACCCCCAACTAAAATATTCGCCGGGAATTGGCAAAAGCCAACTCCCGGCGATCTTTTTTAAAATCTGTATCCGGCATCCAGCAGACGGGTCAAGGCTTCGTTGGCCTCCTCATCTGTAAAAAGCGCCGTAAACTGCTTCTTTACTGCAAGGGCCTCCAGACTCAGATCCAACCGTCCTTTTCCCAGCAGTTGGGGAAAGCCGTCGCTCTCCCGGTGACCGGACAGCACTCTATGGGCCTGGGCCATGGCGTTTTCTTTTTCCACAGGCCGCAGCCGAACGCCCAGTGCTTCCGCCTTCTGACGGGCAGCCATCCAGGCTTCCACAAACTTTTCTTCCATCTTATTTCTCCAGAATCAGAGGACCATTATTCTTGGCAAGGCCCTCCAAAATGTGCTTGGCAGCCTCTTCTGGGGTCACCGTTACCTGCTCACCGGTCTGCATATTCTTGACAGAGCACTTGCCCTGAGCAATTTCATCCTCACCCAGCAGCACCGCATAGGGAACACCCAACTTATCTGCATAGGCCATCTTCTGCTTAAACTTCTTCTGCTCACCGTAAAGCTGCACACGGATTCCGGCGCCACGGAGGCTTTCCGCCAGACTGACCGCTGCTGCCGTATCCTGCGTCATCGGCAGAACCAGCGCATCGGCAGGAGCACTGGGAAGATCGGGATTCAGAAGTCCCTGCTCGTCCAGCACGTAGAACAGCCGTGTCAGTCCAATGGAGATACCCACGCCGGGCAGTGCCTTATCAATATAGTAACCGGCAAGATTATCATAGCGGCCGCCGGAGCAGACAGAGCCGATTTCCGGATGATCCAGAAGGGTTGTCTCGTACACGGTGCCCGTATAGTAGTCAAGGCCTCTTGCAATGGTAAGATCCACTGCAAAATTGCTCTCCGGCACGCCGAAGGCAGACAGATTATTGGTAACCGCAGTCAGCTCGCTGACACCGGCATCAAACATTTCATTGCGGCCCAGATAGGCTTCCAGTGCGCCGAGCACCTGGGCATTGGTTCCACGGATACCGATAAACTTGAGGATTTCTCCTGCCTGCTCCTGGCTGAGGCCGCAGTCGGATACCAAGATCTCCGCCACCTTTTCCGCACCGATTTTATCCAGCTTATCCACCGTGCGCATGATGTCGCCGCTCTTTTCCGTAAGGCCCATCATAGCATAAAAGCCGTTTAAGATCTTCCGGTTATTCACACGGATCTGGAACCGCTCCAGACCGAAGCCCCGAAACACCCGATAGATAATGGCAGGAATTTCTGCCTCATTGAGAATATCCAGCTTTCCGTCGCCGATGATATCGATATCGGCCTGATAGAATTCCCGGAAGCGGCCCCGCTGTGCCCGCTCACCCCGGTAGACCTTGCTGATCTGATACCGGCGGAAGGGGAAGGCCAGATCGTTATAGTGCAGTGCCACGTATTTTGCCAGGGGTACCGTAAGGTCAAACCGCAAAGCCAGGTCGCTGTCGCCCTTCTGGAAGCGGTAAATCTGCTTTTCCGTCTCACCGCCGCCCTTGGCAAGCAGAATCTGGGCATCCTCAATGGCCGGGGTGTCCAGGGCTGCAAAGCCGTAAAGGCTGTAGGTATCCCGGAGAATCTGCATCATTTTCTCCATTTTTGCCTGTTTGGCAGGCAGAAGCTCCATAAAGCCGGACAGTGTCCGAGGTCTGATTCTTTCCATTTTTTATTCCTCCAAACATAAGAAAACGCCGCCCAACCGATGGTTGGGCGGCTGGTAATTTAGTATTTCGGCTTGGTGTGATACATTTCACGCCAGTCAAGATCGCCCCGCTGCAGACCCATAATAAACATTTCCGCACTGCCTAAGTTGGTGGCAATGGGCACATTATGCTTATCGCAATGACGAATGGTCTCAATCATCTGGCTGTCGTCCCATGGATCCGTGGTATTGGGATCCGTAAACAGCAGAACCAGGTCGATTTCGTTATAGGCGATCCGGGCATTGATCTGCTGATGTCCGCCCTGCTTATGGGACAGCAGCATGGTAATGGGCAGGCCGGTATTATCTGCAATCAGACGGCCTGTGGTTGCTGTTGCAAACAGGTTATGCTTTACCAGCACGCTTTTATATGCTGTACAGAACTGTACCATCAGTTCCTTCTTTTTATCATGGGCCAAAAATGCGATGTTCACTACACACACCCCTTTTTAGTTTTGTTCACAGGCTGACCCGGACGGTCATGCCCTGAATTCGCTTGGCAATGCGTCGGCAGGCTGCCGATGCACCTCTTTTTGTAAATTTTAACAAAGGCTGCCGTGCAGCAGCAGATAAAACCACATTGGGATCCTCCGGAACCAGTCCCAGCAGGGGCAGGCCCGCCCGAACCATAATATCGTCTACCGTTAAATTCATGGCTGCCACCATCCGTTTATTCAGACGGTTTACCACCAGACGCACATTGTGCTTTCCCATATTCTCCAGCACCTCTGCCGCCCGAGCCGCATCCCGAATGGAGGCCGGATCTGCTCCGCCCACCAGAACAATACGGTCGGCGAACTGGGCCGCCAGATGAAAGCCTGCTTCAATTCCAGCAGGCGCATCCATAAAAACATAGGAATATTGCTTCCGGGCATTTTCCAGCAATTTTGCAAAGGCATCCGGTTCAATTTCATCTGCAAGGCAGTTCATAGGTGCCGTCAGAAAGGACAGGTTGGGAAAAAGCGGATGGACCGCAGCCGCATCCAGGCTGTAACCGTCCCGGCAGACCTCCAGAAAGGAAAGGGCGCCCATGTCACTGATGCCCAGCGCAATATCCAGATTGCGCAGACCCACGTCACAGTCGATGCACAGCACCTTTTCTCCGGAAAGAGCCAGTGCCGTCGCGATTCCGGCGCAGACGGATGTTTTACCGGTTCCGCCCTTACCGGACAGAACTGCAATCAATTCTCCCACGCCTTACCCCTCCAATTCTAATATGGCACTATTATACAGGGAAATCGCACAAAAGGCAAGGGTTCTCCCTGCTATTTTTTTGAACTTTTCATCACATTCACCAAAACCTGCCCATTTTCTTCCTTTTTAGACCGGGCTGTCCTATCATTTTCGGACATTTGTCATATATATGCCTTAGCCGCAGCCCCGTTCCCGGAATTCCATCTAAAAACCAGAGGGCTTTGCCCCCAGGAAAATCCCCGGCAGTCACCGTCTGAGACACGCCATTTTATTTGACAACTGCCCCTCATACAGATATAATATAAGAAAAAACAAAGGAGCGATTCCTATGGATCATGAACATATTCACGATGGTGAGCATGTGCACGAGCACGCTCACACCCATGAGCACACCCACGACGGTGTAACCCACACACACGAGCACGTTCATGCACATGAACATGAGCATGAGCATACCCATAGCCATGAGCACCTCCACGATCATGCCCACGAGCACACCCACAGCCATGACTGCGGCGGTCAGTGCGGCAGCTGTGCTTCTCAGTGTGAGCACACCCCCATGGAAGAGCTTTTGGCCCTTATGAAATATATGGTCGGTCACAATGCCGCCCATGCCAAAGAGCTTGCTGATCTGGCTGTGCAGCTGGAAAAGGCCGGAAGTCATGTTGCTTACGAGCAGGTCATGGCTGCAGTTTCTGATTTTGAAAAGGGCAACCTGCGTCTGAGCACTGTGCTGTCCAGTCTGGATGTAAAGTAAGGAGTTTATTATGTGTCTTTCTACCGTATATAAAAACAAGATGGAGCCTGAATCCATTCTTATGAAAAATGTAATGCGGATCGACGTAAAAGATGGCAACGTCATTCTGACAGACCTTATGGAGCGTTCCGTGACCATCGAGGGTCAGCTGGAAACCGCTAATCTGGTTGACGGCTTTGTCATTGTAAAAGAAGCATGTTAACTTCCATCCGGACGGGAAACCGTCCGGATTTATTTTTTTGACTTTTTCCGTGAATCCATTATAATGGTAATATCTTTAGTGATTACGGAGTATTTTATCATGGATTCCCAAGAGAAAAAATACCTTAACATGACCCAAGGCCCGGTAGGCGGTGTCATCGGAAAGCTGGCGGTTCCCTGCATCATCAGCATGCTGGTAACCTCCTTTTATAACATGGCCGACACATTCTTTGTCGGTATGATGAAAAGCAATGCGGCCACCGGTGCCGTGGGCGTTGTTTTTTCCATGATGTCCATCATTCAAGCGGTGGGCTTTTTCTTTGGCCATGGCAGCGGCAACTACATCTCCCGTATGCTTGGTCAGAAGAATTATAAATCCGCTTCCGCAATGGCGGCTACCGGATTTTTCTCCGCTCTGACCGCTGGTGTCCTCATCTGCGTGCTGGGCCAGATTTTTCTGGAGCCTCT
>RCNI01001421.1_pt1 | contig 12868 bp, 5 predicted proteins | sample 2041151 | NCBI WGS metagenome assembly RCNI01 (sample SAMN09708214, study PRJNA481090) | feces metagenome | isolation source: feces | place: Antarctica: Albino Rookery | reverse complement strand
GGTTCCTAGGGTTTCATTGAGGGTGTTGAGTTGTGGTTGTAGGGTTTCTAAGAGGGCATCTAGGGTGGCTTTTGCAGGAGTGAGGTCGTTTTGTTCGATGAGGTAGGTAGCGTCTTTGATGGAGTTTTGGATGTAGGTTGTTTGGTTGTTGTCTTCGTCTTTAACGGTTTGTAAGACGTGATTAATAAAGGCGAGGATTTCTTGGTAGTTTGGATGGGTTTGGTAGGTTTGTTTGATTTCTTCTAGGAACGGTTCATCCTTTGTGATGTCACCGGTGATGGTGGTTCCGATTTTTGTGAGAACGCATTGAAGGGTTTCTTCTTGCTTGGTTTCCTTGATTGGGAGTGGTGGTTCTTTGAGGATTGGTAGAGTTTCGTTGTGGATTGGGTTGTTTAGGTTTTGAATGAGGGATTTGATGTGGGTTTGTTCAATGGTGTCGAGGGTTTGTAGGTAGTTGTTTAGGGTTTCTAGAATAAAGGTGGATGGGGTGAGGTTTAGGTCTTTGGTTTTGGCATAGGTTGTTGTATCGAGGATTTGTTGTTTGGTGAAGGAGTCGTATGGTTGTTTGGTTTGTTTGGCGATTGTTTTAAGAAGGGTTAAGGCGGCGTTATTGTCGTAATATGCTAAAGATCTTAAAGCGAAGATTTTGGCGTGGTCGACTTTGTGTTCGAGATGTAATAAAAGAGCGATATTGGCAAAGCTTTCACTTAGTGCTTTTGGGGTGTAAGCGATGAAGTAGCCTTGTTGCGCAAAGGTGAAGGCTTTTTTTGGATTTTGAAGTTTGGCTTGAAGGCGCGTGTAGGTATTGAAGAGGTTTGCGTCTACTGGGTTCCATTTTAGGGCGGTTTCGTATTGGGCTAATGCTTTATGGAAGGAGTGTTGTTTGAGTAGGACATCTCCTAATAATGCATAAATCGTGGAATATGGGATAAGTGTTGGTGTGATTGTTTTGGTGGTTGGTAATAAGGTTTTGTATAAGTAGCCTTCAAAGGTGTTTTGGAAGGAGAAGTAGAGGATGTTTTCTTCTTCTTGATAGAGGTTATCGTCTTCTAGGCGTTGGATGAGTTTGGTTAGGATGGTTTCGGCTTGTTCGTATTGTTTGTTTGTAATGAGGGTTTGGATTTGTTTGAGGATGGTGTTGTAGTCAAAGCTTGCGTCATCTAAAAGTCTTAGATAGGAGCGTTTGTTGGCTTGGTTTAATAGTGGTAGTAGCCAGTCTTTGATTTGTAGGTAGACAGGGATATTGTATGGGGAGTTTTTATAGAGGGAAGCTTGTTCTAAGAGGTAGCTCATGTCGTGTACGGTGTTATTGGTTAGGCCACTTTCTATGAGGATGAGGATTTCTTGGAGTTTGTTGGTTGGGATTTCTTCTTTTGGTTTTTCTTCTTCTTTGAGGATGTCTACGAAGGGGATTTCGACTTGTTGAGTTGGTTCTTGTTCAAAGAGTAGAATGCTTAAAAGGGTTTCGTATTGTTTGGCAAGGTCGTGTTGGTTGTGGTCGAGGGCGTTATTGATGAGGGTTTGGTAGGTGTCTAAGACAAGTAGGGATGGAGAGAAGTCGAGGTTGTATTTTTGTAGGTAGGAGGTGGCTTTTGTTTGTTGGTCTTTGCTGAGGGTGGTGATTGGTTCGTCGAGTTTGTCGGCGAGTTTTTTTAAGGCACGTTCAGCGACGTTGGTGTCGTTGTAGCTAAGGGATACCGTTAGGAAGACTTTGGCTTCGTCGTAATAGCGTTTCATACTGCAATACCAGCCGATGTGGTAGAAACAGCGTGCAAGGGCTTCTTTGGTGTAGGCGAAGGTGTAGGCGGTTGTGGCTTGGTCCATGAAGTTTGTGAGTTCGTTTTGTTTGCTTAAGACATAGACGATGCGGCTATGAATGAGTTCATCGACAGGGTTGTGTTGTAGGGCTTGGTTTAATGCGGTTAGGGCTTCGTCGTAGTCTTCGTTTAGGATATGTAATTCGGCGAGTTGGAAGTATAAAGAGCTGTACGGGATTGGGGTTACTAAGAGGATGTTTTTTGGGTTGTAGTGTTGGATGTAGAGTTGTTTTTCATATGGGTTTTGGAAGGAGTAGTAAGAAATGGTTTCGGTGTTTTGGAAGTAGTCGATTTTGGTTGCTTGTTTGAGGAGTGGTTTTAGTAGCTTTTCGGCTTCTTTGGTGTCTTTTTGAGCGATGGCTTGTTGGATGATGGATAGCGTTGTTTCATAGTCGACAAGGCATGTTGAAATGAGCTTGTTGCGGTGGCGTTTGCGCATTTCGGGCGTAAGGGTTTCTAAGAGTTGTGAGCAGTAATCGAGGATGATGTCACTGTCGGGGATGTTTTTACAGGTTTTCATGGTCGAAAGAAGATAGACGATGTCGGTTTCCGTTTGTGTGGTTAGGTGGGCATTGATTTGGGTTTGCATTTTGTAAAAGTCCATAATTACCTTCTTTCTAGCATACTTGTGCTTTTTTGTTGTTCTAAGTCTTATTATAATTGAATTATGTAAAGAATATAAGTGATGGTTTGTAGTGCAAAAGGGAGGACTTATGAAGAACTATGAATTAGCGGCAGAGTATATTCAAAAGAGGATTCAAGGGCAAGTGGATCTTGCGATTGTGTTAGGGAGTGGCTTAGGGCCTTTGAAGGAGAGTTTGGAAGATGTGACTGTGATTCCGTATGAAGAGATTCCTGGTTTTTTAAAGACGACGAATGTTGGTCATGAAGGGAAACTTTTGTATGGAAGGATGGCGGATAAGCGTGTGCTTTGTATGAGTGGGCGTTTTCATTCCTATGAGGGGTATTCGTTTGAAGAGTTAGCGATTCCGATGCGTGTTATGAAGCTTGTTGGTGCGAAGTGTGTGATTCTTACCAATGCGGTTGGTGGTGTGAATTTGGAGTATAAGCCAGGGGATTTGATGCTCGTAGAAGATCATGTGATGTTTAGTGGCTATAGTCCGCTTCGGGGAAAGAATGAGGATGCCTTAGGTCCTAGGTTTGTGGATGTGACGAATATGTATGATAAGTACTTGTTAGAGGTTGCGATGGCTTGTTCTAAGCGTTCGAATTTGACGGTACATAAGGGTGTGTATTGGTTTATGCAGGGTCCACAATTTGAAACACCTGCCGAGATTCGTGCGATTCGTATGCTTGGTGGGGATGTTGTTGGGATGTCTTGTGTGAGTGAAAGTTTGACGGCTGCGCATTGTGGTTTACCGGTTCTTGGTATATCCTTTGTATCAAACATGGCGTCGGGTGTTTTGGATCAGCCACTTACGATTGAAGAAGTCAATGAGGTCGCAAGTGCGATTCAAAAGCCGTTTAGTGCATACTTATATGACGTTGTGAAGTGTATAGAGGTGGAGAAACTATGAGAAGATTATTAGCGCATTGTGGGGTATTAGAGACTGTTCATGACGAGTTTCATTTTATAAAAGATGGCTTTGTGGGCATTGATGGCGATACGATTGTGTATGTTGGAGATGTTGCACCAAGTGAGGCGTATGATGAAGTGAAGGATATGTCTGGTAAGCTTGTGATGCCAGGTTTAATTAATACGCATACGCATACAGCGATGACATTGTTACGTGGGGTTGGAAGTGATTTAAGCTTGCAAAGTTGGTTGTTTGATACGATTTTCCCAATTGAAGAACGTTTGACGTTGGAAGACTTTAAGGCAGGATATGAGCTTGCGTTATTGGAAATGATTGCAAGTGGTACGACTTCCTTTACCGATATGTATATGGAGCCTGAGATTTGTGCGAAGTTGGTACAGGATTGTGGAATTAAAGCAAATCTATGTCGTGTAATGGCTGGGTATGAAGATGGGGTTTCTTACGAAGAATTTGGAAGAGGTCCGATTGCTTGTTCGTTCTATGAGAATTTCCATAATACGGCCAATGGACGTTTGTTAGTGGATTTTAGTGTGCATGCCGAGTATACGAACTGTAAGGAATATGTGGAAGGCTATGTGAAAGATGCGAAGAAGATGGGTGCTAGAATGCATATTCATATGTCGGAAACGAAGCATGAACATGAGGAGTGTAAGAAGAAGTATGGAATGACTCCGGCAGAGTGGTTTGATTCTTGTGGGTTGTTTGATTTACCAACCCATGCGGCACATTGTGTTTGGGTTGAAGATTCCGATTTAGAACTTATGAAGAAGAAGGGTGTAAGTGTTGCCCATAATCCGACTTCGAATATGAAGTTGGGTTCGGGATTTGCACCGATTCAAAAGATGTTGGACATGGGCATCAATGTGACGATTGGAACGGATGGTACTGCCTCCAACAACAACCTGAATATGTTTGAAGAAATGCATTTAGCAAGTGTGATTCACAATGGGTATACGAATGATCCAACAATTGTGAAAGCGAAGGATGTTGTGCGTATGGCTACGTTGAATGGAGCGAAGCTTCAAGGACGTAATGATACGGGTAGTATTGAAGTTGGTAAGAAGGCAGATTTAATTGCCTTAGACTTGAATAAGCCACATTTAAAGCCAAACTTAGATGCGATTTCCTTGATTGCGTATTCGGCACAGGGAAGTGATGTTTGTATGACGATGGTTGATGGTACGATTTTGTATGAAAATGGGCAATTTATGACATTGGATGAGAAGCGTATTTACCAAGATGTGGAAGCGGCTGTGAAGCGTTTGTACAACGAATAGAATAAAGGTCACCTGGTTTATAAAAATCAGGTGATTTTTTACTTTAAAATGCCATAATTCTAGATCAAAGTTAGTGACATTGAACTAACTTTATGATTTAATTGTTAAGTCGCACTAACTATATAGTTAGATATGTGTAGATTAAACGGTTTATCACAAATTGAGGGTATGTTTTTTTTACTCTAGCATGTAAAGCTGAGGTTATTTATATAACTTGACTCGTGTTAAATCATGTATGAACCAACAAGAATCACTAGAGGAAAGGAAAGTGAGTTATGGCAAAATCTCTTAGTAAGAAATGCTTAAACATTGTGATGTCCATTATGCTTGTTTTATCGATGGCAACACAAATCACAACAACGACTGTCTTTGCGGCTGGATCAACTCCAGACTTTGCGAGTGCTGAAGTGTCAACGAAGTATATTTTGAAATCCGGGTCGTATGGAACGCGGTTGAAGATGGATTATTCGGGGAATGTGTTATTTGAAATTTCATTCAAAGAAATGAATTATCAAACCGGCGAGCCATATATGACTGCGTTGGATCGCGATCAATTCTTATTGACGGGATATATTCGTGTGAATGGCGGTCCTATTATGTCTGTAAAGGATGCAGGATTAAAGGCGTCGAATTATGGGAATGGGGAAAGTAATTCTACGTTCCAAACATTTAAGGAAGAATTAGTTCTACCACTGATCGGTGTAGACGATTTTGTGTTGGAATGTTATATGCCAGATGGAAAGATTGCACGTGTTACAGTCACAAATACAATGTCTGAAGAAGAACGTGCTCAAAAGTTAGGGAAAACAACTCCGGTAGAAGAAACGACTCCTGCAGTTGATGAATCTGCGACTGCTGGTGGTGAATCAACTGGTGAGACAGAAGAAACTGCCACAACAGAAGGAAGTTCTACAACAGAAGGAAGTACAACTGCTGAGGTGACGGAACCTGCGGTTGAAGTTCCTGCATTACCTGAGACTTTGACAAAAGAAACATCCTTTGGGATTCAATTTGCTGGTTTTTATGAAGAAGAATCTAAGTGGAGTGAGAAGTGGGGTATTCTTTTCACGGATTTAGAAGCGTTTAAGACAAAAGCAGGGTTTGAACAAAGATCGTTTTCGTATGACAACATTCATACGATTATCATTAACGGCGAAGAGTTTGTAGAAGCTGCAGAACCGGATGTGAAGAATCGTGCGATGAGTACACTTACATCGACTTTGATGATTCCAAATTTCTTAAATGTAAGTGGTGGTCGTGTTTATACTGCGCTTCAAAAAACAGGAAAAAATAAAGATGCGAAAGTGAAGATTATCTTTAAAGATGGTACCTATGTAGAAACAGGTGCGTCTGATGCGGGTGAGGTGGAAGTAGAGCCAAGTGTTGAAACGGTTGGATTCCGTAATTGTAAGGTCAACCTGTTGCATAATGAACAGGATGGTACGCCTTCCATGGCTTCTCCTGTATTGATTAACGATGCCGAAGTCATTCGTACAGCGGATGGCGTGGATCATTTGTTGGTGCATTTCCAAGTGACTGAGATTATGGGGGCGACTTCTTACTGTACAGGGTTAACCTTGTATGTGAATGATGGTGTCACAGATCAAACGGCGTTGAATACAGAATTTATTCTTACTTCTGGAAATAATGGTCTATTGATTGTGGATTTACCAGAGGGTGTGAAGGATCATGTGTATCGTGCTCATATCTATTCCAATATCATGGACAACAAGGTAAGATTCAGTGTTTCTAATATTACGGAAGGTATTCCGAACCAAGAGGCGTTGAACAGTTTAATTGCACAAGTGAATGAAAACATAGAAGGAAAAGAATTCTATGAAAAATCAAAAGAATCATATGATGCGGCTGTAAAGGCAATGCCAACAACCGCGGATCCTGCTGAAAATTATTTAGCAATCTTAAGAGGCTATAGTAAGCTCCGTGAGAAGTTAGCGAATCCGTTTGAAGGAGATTCGTTACACTTTATTCGCGTGGAAGCCAATTCTGCGTTTGCCCATCCTCCAGGAACCGATAAGATGGTTGTGAAGCCTTGGGCACGTGTAGAAACAGTGAATGGTAAAAGTACGATTACGCTTGAACTTGGGTCTTATTCAGACTTCCAAGGGCGTCAAGCGATTCGTGATCTGAAGATTTACCACAAAGATGGTGGAACGATTCCATTCACAATGAATGTAGATAATAACCATGAAGGAACATGTTCCTTTGAGATGCCATACTATCCAGATGATGGTGTATTCCGCACAGAAATGAGTTCGATTGCGAATGCTGAGCGTCAATATCCAACAGACTTAGTGTTGGATTATACATCCATCGTAGCTGGTATGCGTCCTGAGATCTTGCAAGATGAAATTGATATTGCGGATACGTATATCAAAGAAGATTTCTCACACAAAGGAAAGATTAGTGAAGATCACAAAGATCTTTATACAGAAACATCCTTCAATGAATATCTTCGTGTACTAAATGATTGTAAAGAAGTGCTATTGCCAGAAAATCGTGCGGTGTTAACTCAAGAAACGATTGATGCGAAAGTAGTTGAACTAAGAGCGGCACGTGCGGGATTAATGTACGTAGCTGGGTTTAACGATAAGTCGATTGTAGCGGATAAAACATCTGGATTAATGCGTCCAGGGAATGTCTACGCTGACAACAATCCACATCCAAACTATGCACCATGGCAAGGGTCTCGTGTGAAGTTTGGTGGTAAGACATATAAAGTCTTAGATATAGGTGTATCTTTGAACCGTGAAACAAATGTCGAAGAAGATTCCGGAAAGCTATTAATCATGGCGGAAGATTACGTAATGGTTCCATGGAATACGGAAGAAAAGGCTGTGAAATGGAATGATTCCCATGCCCGTAAATATTTGAATGGGGATTTCTACAATAGCTTCTCTGAAGAAGAAAAGAAGATGATCGTGGACACGACATTAGAAACGATGGATCTTCGTGAAAACTGGGGTTCTTTCTCAAATATCTACGGTTCGGAATTTGAAACGACAGATAAGGTGTTCTTACTTTCTGCAAAAGAGCTTGCGTATCCTTCTTATGGATTTGCGTCTCCAGAAGGTAGAAAGACATTTGAGTTCTACTTGTCTCGAAGTCTTGAATTAAATGATTATTATGGTGAATATAAATTAGTTGGTGTAAAACCAAAGGGTAATATTGAAGCATTCAACCAGGACTGGAAAGATCCTACTGCGATGTATCCAGCGATGAATTTGAGTAAGGCCAATATCATTATGACAGTCGATGCGAATAAAGGCTTTAATAAGGGTCTTAAGGCAATTGAAGGTCTTACAAGTAATGTATGGCAGTTAGTAGTACAAGGTACAAAATCTGATTTAGAAACAAGCAATGAAAAGCGTAAAGGTACTGTAGTATCTCTTGATTACAGCAGTACATCTCCATTGATTGCGATGGTTTTAAACAACGATCAAATTGTTAAGATTGGTGAAGTTGGTACAAACGGAAAAGCGAGCTTTGATGTGGCAAGTGTAGCGGATGGTGAGCAAGTTGTACTAGCAGTTGTAGAAGATCATAATCAATTACTTGTAATGTCTAAGGCCATTGCGTTAGATGTTAAGGCAATTGAAGAAGATACGACGGAACCTGAAGTAGAAGAACCAACAGTTGAAACACCAACAGACACGAAGACAGAAGCTACCGTTGGTGTTGCCTTATACAAAAAGGGCACAAATACAAAGTCCATGGGAAATGGGTCTTTAGTTCCAACTGCGAAGGTAACGAAGGTTGAAGAAGGCTATCGTATTGTGGCTTCCTTTAAACCAATGAAGGTTCAAAAGCTTGTTGGTCATTTATTGAAGTTCATGGTCGAAGGAAAAGACGTTGAAGTTCTAAAGACCGATGAAGAAGGACGTCCAGTTGATGTGGCGTTTGTCGTAAAGGGTTCACCAAAGCGTGTACTTGCGAATGTGGAAGTAGACGTTATGAATGAATTAGGTGGTGGAGGTTCACATCCTCAAGATGTTGACTTTGTGTTCTTAGAAGACTTGGATTCCTTGGGTCTAAGTATTGCGAAGGAAGAGACAACACCATCTACTGGTAAGGAAACTGAACCAGAAACAACACCAACAGTTGATAAATCTGAGGAAACAACGACTCCAAGTAAGCCAGTTGGCGAAATGAAAGAAATTGATGTGCATCTTGTAAAGCCAAATACGAATGTAGTTGCACAAGGAAATAAGGCGCTTGTTAAGAAAGCGAAGTATGTAAATACGGAAGATGGAAAACAAGTGTTTATGACATTGAGTCCAATTGAGGTTGGAAGTGTTGCGAGTCATATTACGCATATGGAAGTTGAAGGACGTCCAGTGGATGTGATTCAAAGTGAAAATGGCTATCCGGTTCTTGTTGGATTTAAGACAACAAATGAATTGAATCGTTTGGATTCAAGTGTACGTATTGATTTATTAGAACAACTTTCTGGTAAGAAAGAAATGATACAAACACAACTTGTGTTTGGTCCATTTGTGGCGGATGAAGAAAAGCCAGTAAGTGTAGATACAGGCGAAGTATTGCCTACTCCGTCAAAAGATTCTGGAAAGATGAATCCAGAAACGGTATTAAAACCGACTGTAGGAGATACAGTGCGTGTTCATCTTGCAAAGAGTGGTACACATGAATTCTCCATGGGTAATGGTGCGTTAGATCATTCTGCGCGTGTTGAAAGATTGCAAGATGGATATAAGATCTTTGCGAAGTTTAAACCTTTAGCACTACGTGGCATGGAAGGGCATTTGATTAAAATGTCAGTTGGTGGTAAGCCAGTAGAAGTCTTAAAGACCGATGCGAGTGGAAATCCAACAGAGATTGCCTTTATGGTGAAGGGTAGTCCTGATCGTGTGAAGGCGACTGTTGAAGTAGACGTCATGAATGAAATTGCTGGTGGTGGGTCTCATCCGCAAGATGTTGACTTTGTGTTTGATGATAAGCTAAGTGGCTTAGCATTAGAACCAAAGGCAGCTTCTGTTGGGTCGGATGCAGCAACAGATGTTTCTGATCGTAAAGAATCAGGAACAAATGGAAATCAAGGAACGAGCTCACAGAGTAGTTCATATGGTAATCAAGGTTCGACTGGTAATACTGGTTCAAATAGCAATACTGGTTCAAATAGCAATACTGGTTCCAATACGAACCGTGGTAAACAACCTCATGTGCAATTAGCTCCGATGAATGGTGCTCGTAGAGGACCAAGTATTGACGATGGAAATCGTGTAAAGGATAAGAGTACGGTAGAAGTACACTTGTTCAAATCTGGTACAGGTACATATTCCATGGGCGATGCGGCGCTTGAGCATCAGGCTGCGATTGTTCGTAATGGAAATGGTTATCGAGTAACATTGAAGTTTAAGCCAATTACGATTCGTGGTATGGAAGGGCATATTATTCGCTTTGAAGTGAATGGTACTCCGACTTCTGTTGGAACGGATAGTAATGGGTATGTAACTTCGGCAACGTTTGATGTGGTTGGTGAACCAGATCGTTTAGGAGCTGTTGTTGAAGTTGACGTGATGAATGATATTGCTGGTAAGTCAAATCCACAGCCTGTTGATATTGTGTTTGGTAAGGTAAGTGGATTGCCAAGTGATATGGGTAACCTTTCATCTCCAAGTCTATTGAAGACAGCGACGACATTGACTCCGTTGAATGCGAAGGGTGTTGGAAGTAAGGCGATTGAAATGGCTGATGGCAAAAAGGAAATCAAGGGCAAACTTGTGAAGGCTGTATTGCATAAGTTTGGTACAGATGAGTTGTCCATGGGTAACGATGCCTTAGACCATGATGCTCGCTTTGAAGAGTTGGAAGATGGTAAATATAAGGTTTACCTAACATTTAAGCCGATGAAGGTTTCTAGTCTAGAAGGTCATTTGATTAAGATGACGGTAGATGGTAAGCCGGTTGAAGTTGTTGAAAAAGACAGTGATGGTAACCCTACGGTTGTAGCGTTTGAAGTTGAAGGCAAACCTACGAAGTTGAAGGCTACGGTTGAAGTTGACGTGATGAATGATATTGCGGGTGGTTCTTCGCCTCAGGATGTGGACTTGATTCTTGACTGGGACGTGGAAGAAAGTGATGAAAACATCATGGAAATGTCAGAGGAATTAGATCTTGATGGTTCAAACTTACTTGGTAGTAAGCCTGTTGAGGACGAAGCAAGTGAGGGTGGTATCTTTAGTTCGGATTATGCGGCTCCAGTAGCAGTAGGTTCGATTTCTCTTGTGGCTGTTGCAGTTTGGGTTGCGAAGCTTCGACATATCTTTTAATTGAAGACAAAAGGCAAGCGCAAGCTTGCCTTCTTCTAGAATGGAGACTATATGGGATTGATGCAGAAAATAGGTGTTTTGTGTTTGGCTTGCGTACTGCTGTTGGGTGGTTGTAAGAAGAACTATGAGGAAACACTTTCCACAGTAACATTACAGAGAAGTTATCGGAATCCGATTACACAGAAGATTGAAGATGCTGGTGGCGAAAATGGTGAAGTGACGGGTCAAGCGATGGTTGAAGGAACTGTTTTTGATGAAGCATTGCTGGAACATACTTCAAAGGGAAACTACTATTTGACGTTTCGCATGGGCTTAATTGATTTTTCAAGTAAGTATATTGTGCAGTATTACGATGGTAAGAATTTTGTCGATGCGACGGCGTTTGTCGCAAGTAAAGGCAAAAATGACAAAGGTACAACGTATGCAATTTGTTGTAAGGTACCGAAAGAAGATACGGTGTTACGTGTTTCGATGTTTGTTGAACCAATGGGAAGAGATGTTATTTTCTTCTTAAAGCCTGAAAAGATTGTTGGTGGAAATCATACGGACTTTATCCCGCAATATGTAAGTGATGGGGCAAAGTGTGATATTGAAGTAAAGGACTTTGGAACAACGGAGAATACAAGTGTTAGTAGCTCTGCAGTTGTAAGTGAGAATAAGGGTTTGATTCTATCTACTGATCGAAATGTACAAGCAAGTAGCAGTTCTTCCAGTCATGTGCATTACATTGTAGGTGGAGTGCTATTTGTGTTTGTGTTGTTTGTTGTGTTGATTCATGGAAAGGGTAAGTGTTGTGATGACGATGAGGAAGATGAAGAAGAGTAGTTTGGTGTTGTCTTTGCTTGTTGGAATGACGATGCTTACGGGTTGTGTGGATCAACATCCGAATAGAACAAGTGCTGTAAGTGTGGATGGAAATCCATTGGAAGTTGCCAAGGGTATGGTGGATGAATTAGATCATCCAGTACGAATTGTTGCGACAAGTCCTGCGGTTGTAGAGATTTGTGATCGTTTGGATTTGGATTTAGTGGGTGTTCCAAATAGTAATGTGACGGTACTTCCAAGACGTTATGAGGATTGTTTGCGTATTGGTTTAGCGATGAGTCCAGATATGGAATTGGTTTCGAGTGTGAAGCCGGATTGGATTTTGGGCCCTAGTTCCTTGATTAGTGATTTGAAGCCGAAGTTTGAAACGTTGAATAGTCAGTATGCGTTTTTGAATTTGAAGTCGGTGGAAGGTATGTATACATCGATGGATGAGCTTGGGTACTTGTTTGGGAAGAGTCAAGAAGCGAACATGGAACGACAGAAGTATGAGTCGTTTATGAAGGAATATCAAACATTGCATGATGGCAAGGAAAGTCCGAAGGTTATGATTCTTATGGGCTTACCTGGTAGTTATATTATTGCGACGGAGAATTCGTATGTGGGTTCTTTGGTTGAGATGGCTGGTGGTACGAATGTGTATGCTGGTAGTAATCAAGAGTTCTTGAACGTGAATACGGAAGATATGAAACAAAGGAATCCGGATATTATTTTGCGATGTGCGCATGCGCTTCCGGATGAGATTGTGAAGATGTTTGATGAAGAGTTTCAAACGAATGATATTTGGTCGCACTTTAAGGCGGTACAAGAGGGTAAGGTTTACGATTTGACGTATCAAAACTTTGGGATGTCTGCGAAGTTTAATTATCCGAGTGCTTTAGAAGAGTTAGAACCACTATTATATGGAGAGGAGGACATCTATGAAGAAGACGTTGAATGATGATGTAAGACGTGAGAATCGAAAACGGGCTGTGAGTTATTTCTCCTTTGTGCTTGTGACGATTGGCTTGTTGGTTTTGTTTATTGTGTCCTTGAACATTGGTAGTATTCAGGTGAGTTTTAAGCAATTGATGGATGGGTTG
>RCNI01001420.1_pt1 | contig 12869 bp, 11 predicted proteins | sample 2041151 | NCBI WGS metagenome assembly RCNI01 (sample SAMN09708214, study PRJNA481090) | feces metagenome | isolation source: feces | place: Antarctica: Albino Rookery | reverse complement strand
ATGCAGCCAAGTGTTTCTCTGGGTGTAGGAATCTGACTGAGTACAACGATGCCGCCCAGTACTGCAAAAACGGATTCAAGACTCAAAATCAGGGATGCGACAGTTGGGCTAGTGTACTTTTGCCCAATAATCTGCAGTGTATATCCGATTCCGCAGGACATAACACCTGCATAGAGAATAGAGGGAGCGGCACTCATCATTCCGTCCCAACTGGGAGTTTCAAAGATAAACATGAGAATGCCGGACAGAATACCGCAGACAAGGAACTGCAGGAACGACAGACGAACACCGTCGACCATGTCCACATAGTAGTCAACAACGATAATGTGGCAAGCAAAAGCGATTGCGCAAAGAAAGATGTAGAAGTCACCTTTATTGATGGAGGAAAATCCATCGGTTACGCTGAGCAGGTACAGACCGGCGGCTGCGATTGCGACACAGCCCCAGAGTTTCGGGGCAACTTTCTGTTTGAAGAATAGGCCAATGATAGGGACAATCAGAATGTACATTGCGGTAATGAAACCTGCTTTTCCGGTAGTCGTGTACTGAATACCGATTTGCTGCAGATTTGCTGCAATGGTCATGATAATACCACAAACAATGCCGGCTTTGAGCAAAGTTTTTTTATCTTCAGCGGTGGGGGTGGTATATGTATTTGCTTTTTTCTTACTGTGGTCGACATATAGAAACACAGGAATGAGGAACAGTGATCCGATTAACGAACGGGTGCATTGAAAGGTGAGGGGGCCAACATGGTCCATGCCGACGCTTTGCGCAACGAAAGCACAACCCCAAATTAGAGCAGTGAGCAGCAAAAGCAAGTTGCCCCTTAATTCTGATTTCTTCATGTAAATATTTCTCCTATAGTGAAATTAGAGATCGGGTTCGGCCGTCTCTTTCAGTAGGAATTCCTGATGATGACGAATCCAAATTAAACAGTAGGTAATCACATGCATAGCGAATGTGATAATCCAAGAAATTGGCCAGCTTGCATACAGAATCAGCAAGCTGCGGTGAGCAGCAAATACGGTGTAAATCCAAACAATACGGAGCAGGCATGAGCCAACAAGTGTAACAATCATTGGGATAATGCCATAGCCCATGCCACGCATAACGCCGACAATCGTATCCATCCAACCACACAAGAAGTAGGTGAAACACAGCAGAGTCAGACGATCAAAGGCGATAGCAACAACATCAGGGTTATCTGTGTAAATATACAGCAGATTGTCGCCAACGACAGCCATAAGCCCACCGAGGGATACTGCGATGATGGTAACAAGACCAAGGCTGGTGAACAGAACTTTGTGGATACGCTTATATTTCCCTGCACCATAGCACTGACCGGAGAAGTTCATTGCGGCCATATAAACCGAGTTCATTGCTGTGTAAACAAAGCCTTCAACGCTGGCGGACGCAGTGTTTGCAGCAATGACCACTTCACCGAAGGAGTTAATGGCAGACTGAATGATAACATTTGACAGTGCAAACAGGGAGCTTTGCAGACCTGCGGGAAGTCCGACACGCATAATACGAGCAAATTTAGATTTTGAAATGCGCAGTTTACGGAATTCCAGACGAATGCAGCCTTCTGCGTTAATCAGCTGCCACAAAATAAGCAGAGTAGAAACGTATTCAGAAATGACTGTAGCCAACGCTACGCCACGCACGGACATGTCCAGCTTAATGACGAAGAACAAGTTCAAAATGACATTCAAAATACCCGATATAATTAAATAGTATAGCGGATGCTTTGTATCACCGGTGGCACGAAGAATAGCGGCACAGAAGTTAAATAGCAGCAGAGCGGGCATACCCAAAAAGTAAATTTTCAGGTAAATTGTGGACAGCGGCAAAACATTTTCAGGAGAATCCATCCATGTCAAAATGGGGTGAGCGAAGGTGATACCGATGACCATCAGTAAAATGCCGCCGATAAGACCAATAAGTACAGAGGTGTGTACGGTTTCGCTTACAGATTCTTCATCTTTTGAACCAAAGAAGTTTGCAGCGGCGACATTTGCACCTGCGGAAATACCGATAAATAGGTTTGTAAGCAAATTAACCAGAGAGGAGGTTGAACCAACAGCTGCAAGGGCATTATCGCCTGCAAATTTACCGACAACAATAATATCGGCTGCATTAAACAGCAGCTGAAGCACACCGGACAGTAATACCGGAATGGTGAATATAATCATTTTACGCAACAGTGGCCCTGAAGTCATATCAAGTTCGAGATTCTTGTTCATTGCGCAATTTCCTTTCAATTAAGTTAAATTTACAATACAACTTTTTTCCATTTTCAGCAACACTAAAATATCACAATAATTTAAGAAAAAATTACGATATTAGGGTTGACAATGCACTAAATTGTGCTAAAATGTTGTCCAAATGTGTTGAAGAAGTTAATCGAAGATTTGCATACCAAAGAGAGGGAGGACGGTGGAAGCTCCTGTATGTGCCTTCGAGTGCCGCTTCGGAGCTGCCTGCGATGAGCAGGACGGGACATTCCCGTTATCGAATGACGAGAGATTGCGCACATTGTGCGTAAATCAGGGTGGTACCGCGAATGTTGCTTCGCCCCTGTGTTGGGGTGGGGCTTTTTTTATTTTTCGGGCCACAATATGGTAGCAAATTATTCGCATTTAGAGAATATTTTTGGAGGATGAATTAATATGGCACACAAAGCACATGGCCTTAATGACCTGAGAGAGATGTTCCTGAGCTTCTTTGAAAGCAAAGATCACTTGCGTCTGCCCAGCTTCTCTCTGATTCCGCAGAATGACCCATCTCTGCTGATTATTAACTCCGGTATGGCTCCCATGAAGCCTTACTTCACCGGCGAAGTTGAGCCCCCCAGACACAGAGTTTGCACCTGCCAGAAGTGCATTCGTACCGGCGATATTGAAAATATCGGCAAGACTGCACGCCACGGCACTTACTTTGAAATGCTGGGCAACTTCTCTTTTGGCGATTACTTCAAGCACGAATCTCTGGCATGGAGCTGGGAATTCTTGACCAGCGACAAGTGGGTTGGTCTGGAAGCTGACCGTCTGTACCCCAGTATTTACGAAAAGGACGACGAAGCATACGACATTTGGGTGAACGAAATTGGCGTTCCCGCAGATCATATTGTTCGTCTGGGCAAGGAAGATAACTTCTGGGAACACGGCACCGGTCCCTGTGGCCCCTGCTCTGAAATTTACTACGACCGTGGCATCGAAAAGGGCTGTGGTAAGCCTGATTGCGGCCCCGGTTGCGATTGTGACCGCTTCATGGAAGTGTGGAACAACGTATTTTCTCAGTTCAATAATGACGGCGAAGGCAACTACACCGATCTGGTTCAGAAGAACATCGATACCGGTATGGGTCTGGAACGTCTGGCTTGCGTATGCCAGAACGTAGACTCTCTGTTTGATGTCGACACCGTGATGAACATTACAAATAAGGTATCCGAAATTACCGGTGCAACTTATGGTCAGACCCATAAGATGGACGTGTCTCTGCGTGTTATCACTGACCATATCCGCAGCGCAACCTTCATGATTGGTGATGGTATTCTGCCTTCCAACGAAGGTCGTGGCTACGTTCTGCGTCGTCTGCTGAGAAGAGCAGCTCGTCATGGTAAGCTCCTCGGCGTAAACGAACCGTTCCTGTACAAGGTTTGCGATACCGTTATTCACGAAAATGAAACCGCTTACCCTGATTTGAAGGAAAAGCAGGATTACATTACCCGTGTAATTAAGGTAGAAGAAGAAAACTTCGCTAAGACCATTGATACCGGCCTGAAGATTCTGTCCGATTTGGTGGAAGCTCACAAGGCAAAGGGCGAGACAGTATTCTCCGGCGAAGATGCATTTAAGCTGTACGACACTTACGGCTTCCCCCTGGACCTGACTCAGGATATTCTGGAAGAACAGGGCATGACTGTTGATGAAGAGAACTTTAATGCTCTGATGCAGCAGCAGAAAGAAAGAGCTCGTGCTGCTCGTGGCGATATGTCCAATGCATGGCAGGGTCTGGATTTGGGTCTGGATAACACTCCCACTACCTTTACCGGTTACACCAATATGGAAGATACCGCAACAATTCTGGCTCTGGTTACCGCAGGTGAAGTCTCCGGTATTCTGAAGACCGGTGAAGAAGGCATTGTTGTTCTGGATAAGACTCCTTTCTATGCAGAAATGGGCGGTCAGACTGCTGACCACGGTACAATTTCTTGCGGTGAAGCTGTATTTGAAGTTTCTGATGTACAGAAGAATAAGGGCGGCAAGTTCCTGCACTACGGCAAGCTGGTCAGCGGTGAAATCAAGGTTGGCGAAACGGTAGAATGCAAGCTGGATGTTGCTCGCAGAGAAGCAATCGCTCGTGCTCACTCCGCAACTCATCTGCTGCAGAAGGCTCTGCGTACTGTTTTGGGCGACCATGTACAGCAGGCTGGTTCTTTGGTTGAACCCGATAAACTGCGTTTTGACTTCACCCACTTTGCACCTATGACCGCAGAAGAAAAGATTGCGGTTGAAGCTCTGGTAAACGAATCTATCCTGAAAGGCTATGATGTAGTTACCGAGGAAATGTCTATCGACGAAGCTAAGACTAAGGGCGCAATGATGCTGTTCGGCGAAAAGTACGGCGAAACCGTCCGTGTAGTTAATATGGGCGGATACAGCGTTGAGCTGTGCGGCGGTACTCACTTGAGCAATACCGCTAAGGCTGGCCCCATCCACATTACCGCAGAATTCTCTGTTGCTTCCGGCGTTCGTCGTATCGAAGCAACTACCGGTATGGAAACCATTCGCTGCACTGCTGCTCTGGAAGAATCTATTGCACAGGCAACCAACATGATGAAAGCAAAGCCCGGTGAACTGCTGACCAAGGTAGCTACTCAGGTTGATGAAATTAAAGCTCTGCACAGAGAAATTGAACAGCTGAAGGCTAAGCTGTTTGCTGGTGAAGCAAACCAGATTCTGTTTGGTGCTAAGGCTATCGGTGACCTGAAGGTAATTACTGCGATTAAGAATGATATGCCCGTAGACGACTTGCGCAAGATGGGTGATACCCTGCGTGATAAGGATCAGAATTTGGTTGCTGTTCTGGCAAGCATCAACGGCGAAAAGATCAGCATTTTGGCAGTCTGCGGCAAAAATGCAGTTGCTAAGGGCGTTAAGGCCGGCGAACTGGTTAAGAAAGTTTGCTCTGCATGTGGCGGCTCCGGCGGCGGCAAGCCCGACTCTGCAATGGGCGGCGGTAAAGATGTGCTGAAGCTGGATGATGCTATGGCATCTGTTGACGATTTTGTAGCTGAAAAGCTGGGCCTGTAAGATCAGGAGGATTTATTATGTCTGATTGTCTGTTTTGTAAAATTGCAGCCGGAGAAATTCCTTCGACTAAGGTGTATGAAAATGAAGATGTTCTGGCGTTCCGCGACATCAATCCACAGGCACCTGTACACATTTTGGTAATCCCTAAGCAGCATATCGCTAGTGCAGCTGAAATTACTGAGGAAAACGCAGATGCTGTTGCAGCTTGCTTCAAGGCAATTTCTGCCATTGCAAAGCAGGAACATCTGGATAACGGATTCCGTGTTATCTCCAATGTGGGTGAGGACGCAGGTCAGACGGTCAAGCACCTCCATTTTCACATCCTTGCTGGCGTGAAGATGGGAGAAAAGATTCTCTAATTCTTTGATTCGTCGAAAATGGGCTTTTTCATTGTTGAGAAAGCCCATTTTTTGTATTTAGGAGGTTAGCATTTGAGAAGTCTTGCGTATTTTACCCTGGCTTTTTCAGCGGCGGTGCTGTGCTGCCATTATGCTATACAAACACAATATCACGAAGCAGTTGCGTTAATCCTGGCGATGACGGCTCTATATGCTTCGTTAAAACTTCGCCACCGCAAACGACTTGCGATTCTGCTGATTTGCACAGGCGCAATATTAGGGATTGTGCGGTATGACATTCAGGTCGAACGAAAAATCACCGGTCTGTCGTATCCCATAGGAAAAGAAATAGAAATTAGCGGAGTTGTAACGGATTTTCCGACGCAATACGCCACATATAGTTGTATGACTGTACGGCTGACGAATGAACCATTTTCAGGTGAGCTTGGTTTGTTTTATTGTTATGATGGTAAGTTATCCGTTAAACCGGGTGATGCCATATCCTTTACCGCAAAGATGGCCTCCGCAACGGTGACCGAAGGAGTAAAAACGGATCATTATATTTCCAAAGATATCTACCTCCGTGGGTATATTCAGGAAATTCAAAAAGTGAGCACAAACCCTTTGGCAAAATTAAAATACGCACCTCGATATGTTGCTGAGTTTTTGAAAAATGCGATTGATGAATATATGCCGGAGCGTACAGGGATATTTGTTAAGGCACTGATTACCGGCGAGAAAACGGGCATTTATGGTACTCCGGAAGTACATCATGCACTTTCTGCTGCTGGTATTATGCATGTTGTAGCAGTTTCGGGAATGCATGTGTCATTTTTGCTTGCGCTGTCGTTAGCTTTATTTGGTGCTCGCCGTGGTTGGGTAATTGCTATTCCGCTTATGGCGTTCTTTGCGTTAATGACGGGCATGAGTCCGTCTGTTATGCGTGCGCTTTTTATGCAGTCTCTCTACGTTTTAGGGCCGATATTCCACCGAGAAGCAGATGGAATTAACGCTATTTCTGTGGCACTATTCATTTTGTTGCTGATTAACCCTTTTGCAATTGCATCGGAAGGATTACAACTGAGTTTTGCGGCTATTGCGGGGATTGCTGTGATTACTCCGAGGGTAATCGGCTGGTTTGAGGAGAAGGGAAAGAATCTAACCAAACAGAAACAACTAGCTTATCAATTTGTGACGAAATCACTTGCAACATCTATTGGTGCTGTTGCTTTCTCTGCACTGATAGCTGCTCACTATTTTGGGTCTATCACCCTGTTGTCCCCACTGACAAATTTATTGGTACTTTGGATTATTCCGTTTTGCTTTGCAGGTGGGTTCCTGCTGGGCCTGGTTAGTATTGTATTTCCTGCAGCGGCTGCGCTTGTAGGGGCTTGCTTGTCAATAATTGTAGAGTTTGTTTATTGCGTCACTTCATGGATTGGGTCACTGCCCATAGCTACGGTATATCTGCCACAAAAGTTAATTACTGTATGGTTTCTTGCAACCTATTTAATTATTGCGGTGACCTATTGCAAGAAAGGCAAGAAACTATACCGTCCACTGCTGCCAATGTGTTGCAGTATATGTCTGCTGTTTTCTGCACTGCTGGGCATAAAAGCATATTATGACCAAGGAACGACGGTGGGTGCTGTTGATGTTGGACAGGGACAGTGCATTGTTATGCTGAATGACTCGAAAACGCTGATGGTAGACTGCGGGGGACGATTTGATGCAGGGGACAGAGCGACGAAATGGTTAAAGTCGCACGGTAGGGCAAGTGTAAATACTTTGGTACTTACGCATTTTGATTCTGACCACATCAATGGAGTAAAACAATTATTGTGGAATATACCTGTCGGCAATATTGTTTGCTGTAAGAAAACGCTGAACCCCAAAGAACGCATTGCGTTAGATGAAATCGTGCAAGCAGCAACGCAGACGGGAACAGAGATGCACTATATAGACAAGCCGAGCAAATTTTATTTAGATGAGATGCGTGTAATCTGCTATGTACTTTCTAAAACAGGAGGCAACAACGGCATAGTTGTGTTGGCAAAAGCAGGAGCCTTTGACTTGTTGGTGACTGGCGATATGGATATGGAGAGCGAATACGAACTAATATCTATGGATAAACTACCGGATGGCGAATGTTTAGTGGCTGGACATCACGGTTCGAAAGATTCCACAAGTATGGTGTTATTAGACGCATTCTCACCGGAGTATGTGTTGATTTCATCGGGGTATAACCATTACGGACACCCTTCACAACAAGTTCTGGATAGACTCGAACAGAAAAATGTGATAGTATATCGTACAGACCAAATGGGAAGCGTTGAAATAAAGGTGCGATAGTATGGCGAAAAAGGAAACTCTGGATTACGGAAAACTGAAAAAAGAATTGGCACAAGAGGGACTCAAACGGGTATACCTGCTGTATGGGGCAGAAGAATACTTGCGTGAAGATTTTGTGACGGTTCTGCGTAACACCTGCCTTCCTGATGGTGCAGATGATTTTAGCTATAAAAAGCTCAATCAAGAAAGCTTTAGTGCTAGAGCATTTGAAGACGCTGTTGATGCACTCCCGTTTCTTACCGAGAGAACATTCGTAGAAGTACGCAGCGTCGATTTGAACCGCCTAGCAGAGAGTGAAGCGGATAAATTATCCAAGCAGATTGCGGATTTGCCCGATTATTGTACGGTTGCGTTTGTACAAGATGCAGGCTACGAACCGGACGGCCGAAAGAAACTTATTAAAGCCATCAAAAAATACGGTAAAGCGGTAGAGTTTACCCAGCAGACACAATCCAGTATTGTAAAGTGGGTTCGCAAACGATTTGCTGCGCACCAAAAAGCAATTTCACCGCAGACAGCAGAGTATTTAATCAATTATTCAGGCAGCCTTATGCAGCAACTGATCCCTGAAATTGAAAAAATTGCAGCATATGCTCCGGGTGAAGAAGTAACGATTCACGATATTGAAGCAGTAGCTTCTAAGTCGGCAGAAACGGCTGTGTACGAGCTGTCGGACAAATTAGCAACAAAGGATTACGACGGAGCTGCGGAAGTTATGGGCGAGCTGTTAGGTCGCAAGGATACGGAGCCCATCATGCTTCTGGCAATGATTGGCAATCAGATGCGGAATATCTATGCGGCAAAGCTTGCGGAAATTGAACATCGTGATAGAAATTACATTGTCGAAACCACTGGTGTTGGATTTGATTTTCTGATAAAGAAATTGCAAACAAATGCCAAACGATTTTCTTTAGAACGATTGGAACGGGCAATTTGTCTCTGCGCAACAACGGATTATCAGATGAAAAATTCCTCTGTGGAAGACGAAGATTTGCTCAAAGAACTTTTGATTAAGCTTGCATTTGATCGGTAAGGTGACATGGAAAAACTTAAGATACAAGAAGTTGTAGTAGTAGAAGGAAAATACGACCTTAACAGTCTGAAACAGGTGATTGACGGAGTTGTCCTCACAACAGACGGGTTTGGCGTATTTAAAAATCAGGAAAAGTTAGAGCTAATCCGTAAAATGGCGGAATCTCGTGGCGTAATTGTGCTGACAGACTCGGATGGAGCGGGATTTTTGATTCGTAATCATCTGAAAGGCGCTTTGCCGAAAGATAAGGTTAAGCACGCTTACATTCCTGATGTATATGGAAAAGAGCGCAGAAAACGGACAGCGTCCAAGGAAGGTAAGCTGGGGGTTGAAGGCATGCGTCCTGAGGTTATCCGACAGGCTCTGATTGCTGCCGGTGCCACGATTGACGGAGACTGCGCAGTAAGACATGGGGAAATTACCAAAGCGGATTTGTTTTCAGTTGGCTTGTCTGGCGGTCCAAACAGTGCAGAACATAGAAAAGTGCTTCTGACCCATTTGGGATTACCCGAACGATTGACGGCTAATGCACTTTTAGATGTGCTAAATGCCTTAATGGATCGTGCGTCTTTTATGACTCTTTGCGAAAAATTGTATTCATAAGTAAAAACAGCATTTGTTGTATGTTTACAGCAAATGCTGTTTTTTTACAAAATTATTGTGTAAACAGATGATTTGTGCTAAAATACACAAGTTAGAATGTTACCATTGGAGGCGTTAAATATGAAATGTCCATTTTGTGGCCACGCAGAAAGTAAAGTAATCGACTCTCGTCCTGCAGATGAAGGAGCTTCTATCCGCAGAAGAAGGGAGTGCTTGGAATGCAATCGACGCTTTACTACTTATGAAATTATTGAACGAATGCCTTTGGTTGTGGTAAAGAGAGATGGCAGCCGTCAGACCTTTGACCGTGTTAAGCTGATCAATGGTATGGTTCGTGCATGTGAAAAGCGTCCGGTTTCTCTCCAGGAAATCGAGAAAATCGCAGATGACATTGAACTGGAACTGATGGGTAAGCTGGATCATGAAATCAGCACCGAACAGATTGGTAACATGGTCATGGATCGGATTAAAAGCGTAGATGAGGTGGCATATGTTCGCTTTGCCTCGGTCTATCGTCAGTTTACGGATATTGATACCTTTATGGCTGAACTGACGAAGCTATTGAGTGACCGTAATTTAGGAAACTAAAATACACTGCGTATTGTTACGCATTCCATATCAAATATATTGTTGATATGTTTTTTTAGCATGGCAATAGAGTGCTGAATTTCGGTGGTATTTTCATTTGCAATTGCAATGAGTCCGTCGTAAAATGCGTCGGTGGTGGCATCAACTTCACTATGTCGGATAAACACATAGGTGTAGTTGTTCGCTGCAATCCAAGCGTCTAGTGTTTTTTGCAGTTTAGTTTGCGCCTTGTCGTATTCTTCGTTAGCACAAAGCTGAGTTACTTCGTCGAGTTGCACGTTAAGTTCGTCTGTTAGACCTTTAAGATAGTGAATATTAGTTGCTGCTCCGATAATGAGCAGGAGAAATGTTATTCCTGCGAGAAGCTCTTTTTTCATTTAGGCTCCTCCATTTTTGCGATGTAGGTATTTCCCGCCTGATCCACGCTTAGCAGATAGACATCAGTGCTGTCTTTGATGTGATGCTTTTTGAGAATCCGATTTAGCCAAGCGGTGTTTTTCCCGATTTTTTTCAAGTTCTCTTCAAGGATACGGCCTTCGTTGATTAAAATAGTCGTTGTGGAGGATTCAGGAGAAGCAATTCCTAGCTGTTCAGCGGTTATCGGCTGATTTTGTGGTGAGAGCACTACATTTAGTACACCGCTTGTCTCCAGTACTGCTTGCTCAACGGTGCTAATATCGGTGATACTTTGTTGGCGCAATTCCTCATATAGTTCATCAAGAGTAAAACGATTGGCTTTCATTTCTTTTTGATTGATTACACCATTTTCAATCAGAACGCTGGGTCTGCCGAAAAGTAAATAGCGTAGGCGTATGCTTTTTGACGCAATTCCGGTGATGAGAACTTCGCAGCATAAGAGACAAACTAGTGGGATAAGTCCGTTCATTAGTGGAGTGCCCAAATCTTGCAGGGGAATGCAGGCAATGTCGGCAACCAGAACAGCTACAGCTAGTTCAGAAATCTCCATTTCGCCTAATTGGCGTTTCCCCATTAAGCGCAGGGAAAGTATAAGTGCGGAATAAATGCATAAAGTTCGTATGATGATAATTGCCATAGAGAACACCTTCTTTTGAACTAGCTTTCCCAATTTAATGATGAACATGCATATTTTGTTCAGGAGAGTGAAAAATGAAATTTACAAAAATGCACGGATGTGGCAATGATTATATTTATGTAGATTGTACTACACAGACGATTTCAGACCGAAACGCAACTGCTAAACAAATTTCAGACCGCCATTTTGGCATCGGTTCTGATGGCATGATTTGTATTGATTCGTCTAACGTTGCGGATTTTCGCATGGATATGTACAATGCAGACGGCTCTCAAGGCAAAATGTGTGGTAATGGTATTCGCTGTGTCGGTAAGTTCGTGTACGACCATGGCATGACCGATAAGACCTGCATTACCGTGGAAACATTAGCCGGAATTAAGACTCTGCATTTATTTGTGAAAGATGGTGCGGTGGAGAGCGTTCGGGTGTGCATGGGTGCTCCGGGGCTGACGCCGGAAAGTGTTCCTGTATTGGCGGAGGGTGACAGCTTCATTCAGCAGCCGGTTGAAGTACAGGGCAAGCAATGGCCGATGACTTGCGTTTCAATGGGAAGTGCGCACGCAGTAACTTTTGTTGACGATGTGGATGCGCTAGATTTGGAAAAAATCGGCCCCGACTTTGAACATCATCCGCTGTTTCCCGACCGAATCAACGCAGAGTTTGTGCAGATTATTGATGATAAACACCTGAAAATGCGTGTTTGGGAGCGTGGCAGTGGTGAAACGTTAGCCTGTGGTACTGGCTCTTGTGCAACACTTGTCAGTGCGGTACTCAGTGGCCTGGCACAAACCAAAGCAACGGTTATACTCCGTGGCGGTGAACTGGAAATTGAGTGGGACAGGGAAAATAACCTGATTTATATGACCGGCCCGGCAACGACTGTATTTGAGGGCGAAATTAAACTTTAACGAAGTACATTGTTTATCTTGAACTGATAAGCAATTGGTATATATTAAATTTTGAGACTCCAGATGGAGGAGGTACATTATTATGGGTAAATATTTTGGTACAGACGGTTTTCGTGGAGAGGCAAATGTCAATCTAACCGTAGACCATGCATTTAAAATTGGTAAGTTTTTGGGCTGGTACTTTGGTCAGGAACATAAGGCACGCATTGCAATTGGCAAGGACACTCGTCGTTCCAGCTACATGTTTGAATGCGCACTGTCTGCTGGTATTACCGCAGTAGGTGGCGACGCATATCTGCTGCATGTCACTACTACACCCAGCGTTTCTTATATTGTCAGAAGCGATGATATGGATTGCGGTGTTATGATTTCCGCAAGCCATAATCCTTACTATGATAACGGCATCAAACTCATGAATGGCCACGGCGAAAAAATGGACGATGAGATGATTGCTAAGGTTGAAGAGTATCTGGACGGCGATGCTGAGATTCCTCTGGTATCCGGTGACCACATTGGCCGTGTAATCGACTACTCTGCCGGTAGAAACCGTTACATCGGTTATCTGATTACGTTGGCTTCTCATTCTTACAAGGATAAGCGTATCGGCTTGGACTGCGCTAATGGCAGCACTTGGCAGATGGCTAAGGGAATTTTTGACGCACTTGGTGCAAC
>RCNI01001419.1_pt1 | contig 12875 bp, 9 predicted proteins | sample 2041151 | NCBI WGS metagenome assembly RCNI01 (sample SAMN09708214, study PRJNA481090) | feces metagenome | isolation source: feces | place: Antarctica: Albino Rookery | reverse complement strand
ATCTGCAAGAACAATTCACGCATAGCTGTGTTGATAGCGTCACAAACCAAGTCTGTGTTCAAAGCTTCCAAAATAGTTTTGCCTGGAAGGATTTCTGATGCCATAGCAGCTGAGTGAGTCATACCTGAACATCCGATAGTTTCAACCAAAGCTTCCTGGATAACACCTTCTTTAACGTTCAATGTCAATTTACATGCACCCTGCTGAGGAGCACACCAACCGATACCGTGTGTCAAACCTGAAATGTCTTTGATTTCTTTTGATTGAATCCATTTTCCTTCTTCAGGAATTGGAGCTGGACCATGGTTAGGTCCTTTTTTTACAACACACATGTGTTCAACTTCGTGTGAATAAGTCATATTCTTTACGTTTTGTTAGTAATGAAAAATAGGTATTCGTAAACCATTATTCCGAGGGATATCCCCCTTTCTTGGTAGCAAAGTTAAGGCTTTTATTTGGTTATACCATTTAATGTCACAACTTTTTTGGGGAAATTTAGGTAATTTAGTATCCAAATCCGAGTTTTGATATCTCTACTTTACAATTTTATTTCGCATTACAAAATATTACCCTATATTTGCAACGGATTTTCTGCTACACAAGCAGTCTTATATTAATGAGTTAATAATATATAGGTATATATATGTCTGAAGAAAAAATAATTGTTAGCGATGCCGCTCTACGTAAAGGGGCTGAAGAGGGAATGGATGCTTTTTTGCAGGTCTTCATTGATAAGTATCTGGAAGTGACCGGCGGTGAAATCACAGCCGAAACCATGCCGAAATTGAATGGATATCAGCATACTTTGCTGGGTTACCATTTCTTCCGTACCGAAATTATGGAGGGAGGATTCATCCAGTTGATTCAGAATGGTTACGGACCGTATGTCTTTGACAATCCTTTTGCAAAAGCGATGCGACTTTTCGGTGCCGGAGATTTCTCAAAGTTGATTTACAGTGCGAAGAAAATTTATGATGCGAACCGTAAGGATTTGGAAAAGGAAACTACTGAAGATGAATTCATGGCCATGTATGAGCAGTATGAAGCTTTCGATGACTTGGAAGAGAAGTTCATGGATATGGAAGAACAGGTGACTGCTATTTTGGCTGAATATGTGGATGAACATCTGGAGGAATTCGCAGAAATAGATAAGGAATAGTACGGAGTACTTCCATTTTAAAACAGGAAAATGTTAAAGAAAGCAAATGCGTGCAGTATTTTGCAGTTCCTTCATTTTTCTTGTAAAATTTTAAACTTTAAAATAATAAAAATGAAAAAAAACAAATTCGCTTTATTGCTCGTTGCTGTGATGGCAATGTTTTCTCTCAGTTCATGTTTGGATGGAGATAATAACTCTACTGCAATGTATTCCGGTTATGTAAAGGTAAAAGGCTTCTTTCAAAATTATAAGTTTGAAACTACCGATGGAATTGAAATCAATCCGTTGAACCAGGGTGCATTACATGATTTGGGCATGGCTCATTATGCTTTGCTTAACTTCTCTTACGAGGTGGATCAGTTGACAAGTCAAACTACTAAACTTGATGCTACCCTGTTGAACATCATGCCGATTGAAACTTCTTATTCTTCGGTAGTACGTCCGGACGGAGAAAAACCAAAGGCAAATGCTCCGATTCTACTGGCGGGTGGTTATGGTACTCCTGTGCAGTTTGCATGGAATGAAAATACCATGTTCCTTCCTATCAAGTACTTGGTTAAAAGAGTTGCTGATAAAAGCGAAATGGACCTGGAGCTGAAGTCACATCGTTTCGAACTTTACTATGATCAGAACGAACCGGATGCTAAGAAGGGTGAGATTGTGCTTCACTTGCGTCATTCCGTAATGAAAGAGGCTGAAAATGCAGAAAGAGATTATGAATCGTTCAGAATCGTTCATTTTGATTTGGCTCAGGTGATGGCCGTTTATCAGAGTGAGCATGGCGAACTTCCTTCCACTTTGGTGATTGAGTTTGAAAAGAGTGATAAAGGAATTTACGACGATAAGATCGAGTCTGAAAGAGTTACACTCGATTATTCCAATGTCTTGAAAGGATTCAAAAAATAAGGTGTAACCGTCTCAAGCGGATAAAGTTAGATCCTGAAATAGGGCCTCGCAAGAGGAAACAGCAAGGGGAAGTTTGTATTTTATACAAGCTTCTCCTTTTTTGTGCTTAATGTCATTCTTTTTTTATACATTTGCGATTTGATTCATTAATAAATTAGTAAAGTTGGATTATAAAGGTTTATTTTATAAAGTAATGGCTCTGTTGTCTTCTCCGGCTAAGGCTTGGGATGAGATAGCGTCCAAGAATGAAGAACGTGTGGTGTTGTCTGGATTTGTTTATCCGATGATTGGTCTCTGCGGACTTTCTGAGTTTATCGGTGCTTTTATAGGCCGTGATTTTCTGCCGGAAGTGTTTCAGTTTGCTTTGACCCGATGCTGTGCGGTAGCAGTTTCCTTGTTTGGTGGCTTTTTCTTGGCTACTTCTCTATTGAAAAGGGTGAACGACCGGTGGTTTGACTGGCGTAACGAAGAGGGAGAGATTCAGGTGTTTGTCGGTTATTCTTTGGTTGTGACTTTTGTACTGGAGATTATCAGTGGCTTGTTCTCTATTTTTATTATCCATTGGATTCTGCAGATATATACGCTTTTCGTTGTGTTTGAGGGAGCTCGCCGATTGCTGAAGATTCCAGAGCATAAGCTGACCTTGTATGCTATCGTTGCTACGTTCATCATCTTGATGAGCCCTACGATGATTGAATTTATTTTTAACAAATTATCTGTAACATTGAACTGATGAAAAATACTACTAATAACGCCGTCAATATAAAGAACAAGCGTGCATCGTTCGATTATGAGTTTATTGACACATATACAGCGGGCATCGTTCTTACTGGTACTGAAATCAAGTCTATCCGTTTGGGTAAGGCGAGTCTGGTAGATACTTTCTGCTATTTCTCGAAAGGGGAATTGTGGGTGAAGAATATGCATATTGCTGAGTATTTCTATGGGTCGTATAACAATCATCTGGCACGACGTGACCGTAAGTTGCTGCTGACCAAGAAGGAACTTCGCAAGTTGCAGCGCGGTATCATGGAAACTGGATTTACCATTGTTCCTGTTCGTCTGTTTATCAATGAAAAGGGACTGGCTAAGGTGGTGGTGGCCTTGGCAAAGGGTAAGAAGCAGTACGATAAACGTGAGTCTTTGCGTGAGAAGGATGACAAGCGCATGATGGCTCGTATGTTCAAGCATTAATTACATGCGATAAGAATTGGATTCGCCTTGGGGTTCCCGGGGCGAATTGTTTTTTTTGTTCACGACAATTGGCCGCTCGGCTTTTGTTTTGGAAGATTGGTTACATATGCAAACTAAAACGATACAACAACTCATTAAGGAACGTATCCTGGTGCTTGACGGAGCAATGGGAACGATGATCCAGCAGTATAATTTAAGGGAAGAAGATTTTCGTGGCTCTCTTTTTAAAGAGGTCCCCGGACAGCTTAAGGGCAACAATGACTTGCTTTGTCTGACGCGTCCCGACGTAATTGAAGATATCCACCGCAAGTATTTGGAGGCTGGAGCCGATATCATTGAGACCAATAGTTTCAATGCTTCGTCGGTTTCGATGAAGGACTATCATGTGGAGAACTATTGCAGGGAAATCAACTTGCAGGCTGCTCGCTTGGCCCGAAAGATGGCAGATGAGTTTACGGCTCGTGATGAAAACAAACCGCGGTTTGTAGCGGGTTCGGTAGGACCTACAAACAAAACATGTTCCATGAGTTCGGATGTAAACAATCCGGGATTCAGGGCGTTGACGTATGATGATTTGCAGGATGCGTATTGTGAACAGATGGAGGCTCTTCTGGAGGGAGGGGTGGACACGATTTTGATTGAAACCATCTTTGATACGCTGAACGCGAAGGCGGCTATTTCCGCTGCCGTGCATTCCATGGAGAAAGTAGGGAGAAAGGTTCCCTTGATGCTTTCTGTAACGGTTTCTGATGTGGCTGGACGTACTTTGTCCGGGCAGACTTTGGATGCTTTTTTAGCTTCTGTACAGCACGCCGATATCTTTTCTATCGGATTGAACTGTTCGTTTGGTGCTCGTCAACTGAAACCTTTTTTGGAGCATTTGTCACGGAGGGCTCCGTATTATATCAGTGCTTATCCGAATGCAGGTTTGCCGAATAGCTTGGGACAGTACGACCAGACTCCTGAAAGCATGGCATTGGAAGTGAAGGAGTATATTGATGAAGGGTTGGTAAATATTATCGGTGGATGTTGTGGTACGACTGAGGCATATATCGAAAAATTTGCGAAGCTGGTAGAGAATGCGGCGATTCATCAGGTGGTGCCCAAACCGGAATATCTTTGGTTGTCTGGCTTGGAATTGTTGGAACTGACTCCAGAAATTCGTTTTGTGAACGTGGGCGAACGTTGCAATGTGGCGGGTTCTCGTAAATTCCTTCGCTTGATAAATGAAAAGAAATATGATGAAGCGTTGTCTATTGCCCGAAAGCAGGTAGAGGATGGGGCTTTGGTCATTGACGTGAATATGGATGACGGGTTGCTGGATGCTGTGTCGGAAATGACGACTTTCTTGAATCTGGTGGCTTCGGAACCGGAAATTGCTCGTGTTCCTATTATGATAGATTCTTCCAAATGGGAGGTGATATTGGCGGGCCTGAAGTGTGTGCAGGGTAAATGTGTGGTCAATTCCATCTCGTTGAAAGAGGGAGAAGAAAAGTTTGTAGAGCACGCCAAGGTGATAAAGGAGTTTGGAGCGGCTGCCATCGTGATGGCTTTCGATGAAAAAGGGCAGGCTGATACGTATGAACGGAAGATTGAGGTCTGTGAACGGGCTTATCGGATTCTAACGGAGCAGGTGCATTTCAATCCGCATGATATCATATTTGATCCGAATGTCTTGTCGGTGGCTACAGGTATAGAAGAACACGATAATTATGCCGTAGATTTTATTCGGGCTGTAGGATGGATTCGTCAGAACTTGCCGGGTGCTCATGTCAGTGGAGGAATCAGTAACTTGTCCTTTTCGTTCAGGGGCAATAACTATATCCGTGAAGCGATGCATGCGGTATTCTTGTATCATGCCATCCAGCAGGGTATGGACATGGGAATCGTGAATCCAAGTACTTCTGTCCTTTATACCGATATCCCGGCCGATGTGTTGGAGCGTATCGAGGATGTGGTGCTGAACCGTCGTCCGGATGCAGCCGAACGGTTGATTGAAACGGCTGAAAAATTGAAGGCTGAAAAGGAAGGAAACAAGGTTCAGAATGAGAGTGCACATGAATTGTGGCGTGATCATACCAGTGTGGAAGAGCGTCTGCAATATGCTTTGGTAAAAGGTTTGGGCGATTTCTTGGAAGAGGATATTCACGAAGCTTTGGAAAAATATCCAGATGCGGTGAAAATCATTGAAGGTCCGCTGATGGATGGAATGAACCATGTGGGTGACTTGTTCGGCTCTGGAAAGATGTTTCTTCCGCAAGTGGTAAAGACGGCTCGTACCATGAAGAAGGCTGTTGCTATTCTGATGCCGTTTATTACGGCGGGCAAGAGTAGAAACGCACGGAGTGCGGGCAAAATCTTGCTGGCTACGGTAAAGGGTGATGTGCATGACATTGGAAAGAACATTGTGAGGGTAGTAATGGCTTGCAACAATTATGAAATCATAGACTTGGGAGTGATGGTTCCGGCGGAACAAATCGTTAAGACGGCTATCGAAGAAAAGGTGGATATGGTAGGATTGAGCGGCTTGATTACGCCATCATTGGATGAAATGGTTCACGTGGCTTCGGAAATGGAACGTGCGGGATTGGATATACCGATTCTGATAGGGGGAGCTACTACTTCCAAACTGCATACGGCGTTGAAAATAGCTCCTGTTTATCGGGGACCGGTGGTGCATTTGAAAGATGCGTCAAAGAATGCGGCTGTGGCTGCAAAATTGCTGAACCCGGAGTTGAGGAATGTTTTTGTAGAAGGCTTGTATGCCGAATATGAGACGTTGTGTGCTGAGCATCAGCAGAAGCAGACGGTGCTGGTTTCTTTGGATGAGGCCCGAAAGCATCGCTTGAATTTATGGGATTGAAGGGTAACCTTCAGATAGTAAATAAGTATCAGATAGAAGTGAAACCGTTCGTTTGGGCTTTTTATTAGGCCGGAACGAACGGTTTCATTTATGTTGTATGATGCAGGTTTGTCGATTACCTGCTTTATTCTAACTTGTGCTGGAACGGCCTTGCTGGCTGAAAAGAAAAAGGAAGTTCTTATTTCGTGTTCAACTTGTTCAAGAAAGCATCTGCCTTTTCCAGTGTCTCAGGTTTGCCGATGTCAAGAAGACGGAGCTCTTCTTTCAGGTATCCTCCAATAGTGGCTTCATGACAGGTTTTCAGGTAAAAGTCCATGATAGGAAATTTTCCTGTCCATGTGTCCCCCATGTATTGGAAGAGGCTGGGTGATATAACATGAATGCCGCTGAATGCATACTCTTTATAGTGATCTTGGAGATAGACAAACCCTTCGGGCTTGGCCTGACCGGTGTCTTTGTTGACCCATCCGCTCAATCTGTCATCAGGGTTGAATAGAAGGTAACGTGCCGTTTTTCTCCGGCTTGCCAGAAGGGTGGCGTCATTGCCGCTATTCAGATGAAAATCGTACAGCTCTTTCAAGTTGATATCCGATAGAATATCCACGTTGTGAACGAGAAATGGCTCGTTTCCTTGAAAGAAACTGCGGGCTTTTCGGATGCCTCCTCCAGTATCAAGCAGCTGGTCTCGTTCATCACTGATATGTATGGTGAGGCCGAATTGGTCGTTCGCTTTTAGGAAGTCGATAATCTGTTCACCGAAATGATGGATATTGATGACGATTTCGGTGAATCCGAAGTCTCTCAATTTACAGATGACATGCTCTAAGATGGGTTTTCCCGCTACGGGAACCAAAGCTTTGGGCATGTGGTCGGTAAGCGGTTTGAGTCTGGTGCCCATTCCCGCTGCAAAAATCATGGCCTTCATATTCTTTCCAATGTATTTTCTATTTTTTGTTCTCGATGCACCACTTCTACTTTTATTCCGAATTTCTGGTGAATGTGTTCTGCCGTGTGCTGTGCGGAATAAACGGAGCGGTGCTGTCCACCGGTGCAGCCGAAACAGAATTGAAGATGTGTGAATCCTCGTTTGAGGTATCGGGCGACGTGTGCGTCGGCCAGTGCGTAGACATGGCTTAAGAAGGTGGTGATTTCACCATCTTTTTCCAGAAAGTCTATAACGGGTTGGTCGAGTCCGGTCAACGGTTTGTATTGGTCGTAGCGACCGGGATTGTGGACGCCGCGGCAGTCGAACACATAGCCTCCTCCGTTGCCGGAAGGGTCTTCAGGTATTCCCTTTTTGTAGGAGAAACTCAGGACACGTACTACCAGTTCTGGCTTTTCTGTCGATGCAGGGGCAGCTGCTTGGAGGACTGGATCTTTCTTTCTTGCCTCTTTGGTGGTGGAGAATAGGTCCATAGCTGTCAGCTGGTGGAGCAATTCATACAAGTAAGGATAGGTCTTGTCGTCTGTTGTCAGTAACTGACGAAGGTTGGCAATGGCGAAAGGTACACTTTCTATGAAGTGTGCCTTTTTTTCAAAATAGCCTCTGAAGCCATAAGCTCCCAATACTTGCAGGGTACGGAAGAGGACGAAAGGACGCAGATCCTTCATAAATTCTGCTTTCTCAATGGGACGGTAAGCCTGCAGCGCTTCAAGGTATACGTTGATCAGTTGTTCACGAAGCGACTCTGGGAGATTGGCTTTAGCCTGCCATAAGAAAGAGGCTACATCGTAGTAGATGGGGCCTTTTCGGCCGCCTTGAAAGTCGATGAAGAACGGCTTTTCTTCTTTGATGAGGATATTCCGGCTTTGGAAGTCGCGGTACATGAACGTGTCTGCTTCACAAGCCAGCAGGGTGTCGGCCAGTTTTTCAAAATCATCCTCCAAATCGTTCTCTTGAAACTCCAGTCCCGTAGCTTTCAAGAAACAATACTTGAAATAGTTCAAGTCCCACAAAATGCTCCGGCGGTTGAATTCGGCGAGTGGATAGCAATAGCTGAAGTCCATTCCATCTGCACCTTCAAATTGAAAACGAGGAAGGAGTCGGATGGTGTCAGCCAGCAGTCGGATCTCTCGTTCTTGGAAGTGGCCGGTGGTCCGTCCGTTTTCTATGGCCTTGAATAAGGCCTCATCGCCTAAATCTTCTTGCAAGTAGCATGTCCCATCTTCCGACTGAATGTAAATCTCAGGTACGGGAAGCCCTTTTGAACGGAAGTGTTCGGCCATATAGAGAAAGGCACGGTTCTCATCCAACGATGTACCGTATACTCCGATGGACGTTTGCTGGTCCTGTATCCGGAAATATTGTCGGTTGGATCCCGAACCTGTCAAGGGCTCTATCGTTTTAGGCTCATGTCCTGCAAAGTTGCGATAGAGCGATTTTAATATATCTGTACTCATTATTATTTTATCAGTGAAGCGAGCTTGCCTGTCTTCCTTCTGTTTTTCCCTCTTCGGAATTGCATCGGCAAACTCTGCCAATCTTATTTATTCATTGTTCTTCTCGGGTGAGAATCCTTCGTCCCTCATCTTTTGGGCCAAGTATTGACCGGTATATGATTCAGGGCAGGCAGCCACTTCTTCCGGTGTTCCTGAAGCTACCAGATACCCTCCTTTGTCGCCACCTTCCGGACCCAAATCAATGATGTGGTCGGCACATTTGATGACGTCCATATTGTGCTCGATGATGACGATGGTATGTCCTCGTTGGAGCAGGGCATCGAAAGCCTCCATCAATTTCTTGATGTCGTGGAAGTGCAGACCTGTAGTCGGTTCGTCAAAGACGAATAGTGTGGGTTGTGCTTTCTCTATGCTGAGGAAGTAAGCCAGCTTGACACGTTGGTTCTCACCTCCGGAAAGGGTAGAGGAGGATTGTCCCAATTTGATGTATCCCAATCCTACACTCTGCAAAGGAAGCAGTTTCTTGACAATCTTCTTCTGATTGTGTTCGGTGAAGAACTCAATAGCCTGATTGACGGTCATTTCCAAAATGTCATAAATGTTCTTGCCTTGGAATTTCACTTCCAGCGTGTCGTTCTTGAAACGTTTGCCATGGCAGGATTCACATTCCAAAACCAAGTCGGCCATGAACTGCATTTCGATGGTTACCGTACCTTCTCCCTTGCATTCTTCGCATCGTCCGCCTTCCGTATTGAAAGAGAAATATCCGGCGGTATATCCCATTTGCTTCGCTAATGGTTGCTCGGCAAAAAGTTTGCGGATTTCATCGTATGCTTTTACATAAGTTACCGGATTGCTTCGTGAAGACTTGCCGATAGGGTTTTGGTCGACGAACTCGATGTTGCTGATCATCTTGATGTCGCCTTCCAGAGAGACAAATTCACCTGGACGTTCACTGGCTTCACTGTATTCCCGCTTCAATGCTTTGTAGAAGACATCTCGAATCAGGGTACTTTTACCGGAACCGCTGACACCTGTGACGACCGTCATGACATTCAATGGGAATTTCACATCGATACCTTTCAAGTTGTTTTCTCGCGCTCCTTTGATTTCTATGTAGCAGTTCCACGGGCGATGGCTGGTAGGCCAAGGAATATGTTCCTCACCCAACAGGTACTTGACTGTATAGCTGTTACTGCCTTTTTGGAGGTCTTTCATGTCTCCTTGATAAACGACTTCTCCTCCCAAGCGGCCAGCCTGAGGACCGATGTCGATGATGTAGTCAGCAGCTCGGATGATTTCTTCGTCATGCTCTACGACTACGACCGTATTACCCAATGCTTGCAGTTGGCGGAGCACATGAATCAGTCGGTCGGTATCTCGGCTGTGAAGTCCGATACTCGGTTCGTCCAAGATGTAGAGTGAACCTACCAGACTGCTTCCCAAAGAAGTGGCCAGATTGATGCGTTGGCTTTCTCCTCCAGAAAGCGAATTGCTGAGTCGGTTGAGGGTAAGATAACCCAAGCCTACATCCAAGAGGAAGGTCAGACGGTTGTTTATTTCATTCAGCAAGCGTTGCGCAATCAAGGTATCGTGTTCATTCAGTTCCAAGTGATTGAAGAACTCTTTCAGTTCAGTGATAGGCATTTCTACCAGTTCGGTAATGCTCTTTCCTCCCACCTTGATGTAGAGAGCTTCTTTCTTCAATCGGCCTCCGTGACAAGTCGGACAAACCGTTTTTCCACGGTATCGTGCCAGCATGACACGGTACTGAATTTTATATTGGTTTTCTTCAAGCATCTTGAAGAAGGAGTCGATGCAGACTTTTTCCCTGGGACCGTGCCACAAGTAGTCTTTCTGTTCTTGGGTCAGTTCGTAGTAAGGGGTAAAGATAGGAAAGCCATGTGCAGGAGCTTCACGCAGGAATTCTTGCAGCCATTCGCCCATCTTCTCGCCTCGCCAGCAGAGAACTGCTCCGTCGTAAACGCTCAAGGCTCGGTTGGGGACAACCAGATGTTCGTCAATACCAACTATTTTGCCGAATCCTTCACAAGTAGGGCAGGCACCGATGGGGGAGTTGAAGGAAAACATTTGGTCGTTCGGTTCTTCAAACTTCATGCCGTCTGCCTCAAATTTTGTGCTGAAGCTGTGTATTTGGGTTGTATGGTCTGGCAGGTAGAATCGCAGTATGCAGGCACCGTCTCCCTCAAACATGGCCGTTTCGGAAGAGTCGGTCAGACGGCTGATAGCATCTTTGCTGTCGTCGCAGCTCATACGGTCTACAAGAAGGTAAACGGTATCCTCTTCCTGATAGGTATAATCTTCTATACGGACAATTTCACCGTTCACTTCCAAACGGGTGAAACCTTGCTTCAGGTCTACTTCAAGCTGTTCGGTGAAACTTCTTCCTTCGCTGGGAAGAATGGGAGTAAGCACGGTATAACGGGTTCCTTTCGGATAGGAAAGCATGCAGTTGACAATGTCTTCCGGATTGTCCTTTTTCACCAATTGTCCGCTGATGGGAGAATACGTCTTTCCCACACGGGCATAGAGCAGCCGCAGGTATTCATAGATTTCGGTAGAAGTGCCTACGGTAGAACGTGGATTCCTGCTGACCACTTTCTGTTCAATGGCAATGGCAGGTGGAATTCCCTTGATGAAGTCACATTCCGGTTTGCTCATACGGCCTAAGAATTGGCGGGCGTATGATGAAAGGCTTTCCACGTAACGACGTTGCCCTTCTGCATAAAGTGTATCAAAGGCCAATGAGGATTTTCCTGAGCCGGACAAGCCGGTAATCACCACGAGCTTGTTGCGGGGTATATCCACGTCGATATTCTTCAGGTTATTGACTTTGGCACCTTTGATAGATATATATTTACTTTCAGACATAATCTCTTGTTTTTTTCCGTGCATACTTATTTCGCAAAGTTAGAAAAAAACTTTGGAGGCAGGAAGAAAGGTTTCTAAAAAACAAAGAAAGCAGCGGGTGGTATGGACTGAGGAGGCTGGAGGGCTTGGGAATGGAGCTGACGCAGCGTGAACAGGCAAGGGGGAATACAGAAAAAGCGTTGTATTTGCCTTCGGGAAACGGTAGGCAAACGCAACGCTTTTTCATTCAGTGGCCTTCTCAGATAGGAGATGCTGAAAGTGGAATGCATCTCCCTATCCTCGAAGTTTCATCTATTTTGGATTTTTGTAACAACTATTTCTTTATCCATGTGAATTGCGGAAATCGCTCAGTCGTTTGTTCCACGAAACGATTCCGGCTTCATCGGCTGCGGTAGGCTCATTGAACAACAGGTCAATGATGAAGCGAGCACGCTTGTTGCCGAGTGAGATACCTTGTATGCACGATGCACAATAAACTACAACATTCTCTTCTGGCATCTCTTGCGCTCGGGCTTTCATGAAAGCTTCTACCTTTTCTTGAGGTACTTTTCCGTAGAGTGTCTGTCCGCAACATTTACCTCGTTTGCCCGATTTTTCCGCTTCTACAATGCGGATGTTCATACGTTTCAGCAGCGTACGGATTGTATTGAGGTACAAGTCGTCGGTTCTTCCAGAGCAAGTATCTTGGATACTCATGCTGATACCTTGATAGTCAGGAAACGGAAATGTTTCACTCTCGGCTATCGTAGCCAGTAAGAATGAAGTGGTACAATCCTTATACAAGGAGCGGTACCGGTTATTGCAGGTTGAACAGGGGGTGATGATACAGGTGTCTGGCTCTATTTCCGGCTTGTTGAAGCAACAGGAAAGCAGGGTGTCCATCGGTCCATATAATTCTTCTGCAAACTTTTTAAGTTTCTCGGCCAATTGCGGCTTGTGAATCATTAACGCACAACCAGGTGCAAACAAGTATTTCATATTTTGTTTTGTAAAGTAAATAAACAAGGAAAATACTGCCCCAAAATAAAAAACTTCAGTAGCTTGTTTTTATGAGCTTTCCTGTGTTAATCTTTAACTGGTGCAAAAATACACCATTCTTCGGTTAGTAAGCTTATAAAAAAAGGTACATTCATTTATAAAATCAGGCAGAATAGTGAAAATAACCGCATTGTTTCGTAAAAAGTTCATGAAAAGGGCTTGAATTACTCCTAAAGAAATAAAATAAAGCTTAATGGGGTGTCTTTCGTTACTGTTTTTCAGGAGCAGCAACGGGAAGGGAATCTTATGGGGTGATACCCTATATTGGGAAATTGAAAAGAGATACTGCAAGAAGAAAAATTATCCGTGCTTCCTTGATTGAAAGCCCTTATTTCCTTCTTTGATATGGTATTTGTAACTTATTGATAATCAATGGGTAATAAAGAGGGTAAAAACGCCTTGTCGTTTTGATCAAAACGACAA
>RCNI01001418.1_pt1 | contig 12883 bp, 6 predicted proteins | sample 2041151 | NCBI WGS metagenome assembly RCNI01 (sample SAMN09708214, study PRJNA481090) | feces metagenome | isolation source: feces | place: Antarctica: Albino Rookery | reverse complement strand
GCTGTATAACCGCTTCGCAAGGAAGTTCGGCTATACAGCGCTCTTTTTTTAAAAAAAGGTGATTTGACACACCCTCTTCTTCGTACAAGTACAGAAAAGCGATGCGTTTTCACAAATACAACGCTCAAGAACTGTCATAAGTAAAATGACATTTTTAACCTTATCAACGTCTCAGATTAGGATTCATCATTGCATCTGAAGAAGGATACGGCAAATACATCAACTTGTCATTCCAAGTCTTATTGGTGAATTTAACACTCTCCTCCAACATGACTCCTGGAGCGACTTCGATCGGTGAATTCTTAACACGTTCTTCAAATGTATCTTTCAAACGATTCATACGGAATTGGTCCTGACGACGAGTGACCATAGCCACCCAATAACCTGCCACTTCCCATCCATGTTCTTGGTATGCGGCTTCAGCAAATTGTTCTGGAGTCATGGCATCAATAGATACATTATCTACCACATCTACATCCTTCGGATTCACCGCTCTTTTACGAACTGAACGCAAACATTCTTTTGCCAAATCATCTACCTTACCCGTACGGGCGATTGACTCTGCATACCATAACATGACTTCAGAATAGCGAATAACCCGATGACGGTGATCATTGGTCATTCGTTTCGTATTATAAGGTTTGGTATAGTCGAATGTAGCATTAAGGATTGCATTTCCTTGTTCATCTGCATTCAAAGTAAACAGACAAAACATCGGATGCATCTCTGGAATCAAAGGAACCACTTCTCCTTCATCATTGCTACCTTTCTCCCAAAAGTCGACCAACTTACCCTTATAAAAAATCTTTTTCGCATACGTAGCGTCTTTACGAGGTCCTTCAGGGAAACGCTTCCAGAAACGGATTTCACCCCATCCATCACCCCATCCATCGAGTGATTCAAACAACTGACAAAGTGGAAATTCCGAGTCCTGAGCCCAATCCTGAACCGGAGAATTGTTGATACCCAAAACCGTTTCTTTATTATAATTGTTCGCCATTGAATAAACCATGCGGTAATCATCCTCCAATTTGAAGTCATACTTACCCGATTTCACTCCCTGAATGACTTCCTTAGCTTTTTCTGCAGCCTTTGCATAATATTCTGTTCCTTTATTCAGAGGATAACCAGCCATTGCCATATACACAGCTGAAAGAGTTGCAGTAGCAGCCTGTTTGGTAACATACACATCAACTCCATTCAATCTACGTGGAGCATCCTTGTAACTGGTAGGAAGAATTTCCTCTGCATCCAAGAGGTCTTGAACAATCTGTTCGTATATTTTATCCTCGGAAGTCAAAGTCGCAGTATAGTTATCATTCGTATTATCCAAATTCAATGGAATCGGACCAAAGAGACGCACCAGATAAAAGTATGCAAATGCTCTCCAATACTTTCCCTGACCAATAGCAATATTAATTTCTTCCTGAGATGTCGGTGTCTTTGATGCATTGTTGATTACATAATTGGCAGCCTTTATCAAAGTAAAATTACGATTCCAGGCATCGTTTACACCTTTATTGTTATCAGTAACATCAAACTTGTCCATTTCAGCACAAGCCTGTTTGTTACTTCCAGGATTCGCTGTAATGTCATCACCTTGCCACTGCGGATACAGCATATTTGTATGTATCTGAGTTGCCTGAGCTTTTTTAGCCAACGTCACAGTAGCCATTTTCAATTCATCCAAGGTATTGAAGTAATTTTCAGCTGTAAGATGTCCCTTTGGATCCTCCTTAAGGAAATCGCTACAAGAACTGAAAAGAGTGGAAGCCATCATCAGGCTTGCCATAAATATTTTTGTTTTCATCTTATTAATTCAATTTATGTTAACATAATTAGAAGTTCATTCGTACACCGAAAGTGAAGGTACGAGGACATGGATAAGCTCCCATATCTATACCTGCATCACCATCAATATTTCCCGTTGAGAAAGTAGAACCTGCAGGATCCATACCTTTATAGCCCGATATCGTAAACAAGTTCTGTGCACTGACTGTAAAACGGAAATCGGCGAACTTCGTCACTTTCTTAGAAAGGTTATATGACAAGGAAATGTTGTCCAAGCGGAAATAATCTGCATCTTCTACCCATTTAGAAGACTCACCGATGTGTTTGGACTCACCTTTCAGAGTTGCATAAAAAGCCCCCTGTCCTATTTGATCAAAGTTTTGGTTATAAGCATCAGCGTATGTGATAAATTTGGTATTACCATTCATAGTTGACATGGCATAATGAGCCATATTCAAACGTTGTGCACCTAATGAACCGGTAAAGAACATGTTCAAATCCCAATTCTTATAAGAGAATGAGTTGTTCCACCCAAATGTGAAGTCAGGATTAGCATGACCTATTACAGTCTGGTCGCCAGCATCCAGTTGCCCATTTTTATTCAAATCCTTGTATTTATCTACCCCATGCTCGTCAAGGCCATCCCAAATATAACCATAGAGGGTACCAATAGGCTCACCTTCTTTTATAACCGTTACAGACTTAACCATACCTGGAGCCGGTGAAGTACCAAAGATAAGTTCTTCTGGACCTCCGGAAAGTTTCTTTACCTTATTCTTAAGGAAAGTACCATTCAGAGTAGATGACCAGTTGAAGCCTTCTCCTTGGAACAGATGAGCAGTCAAAGAGAAATCCACCCCTTTATTCTCAATTTCGCCGTCGTTTACCCAATAAGAACCGCCTCCCAGATATCCAGGGATACTCTTGGAAAGCAATGCGTCGGTCGTTTTCTTGTAAAAGAAGTCAAGTCCTAAACTCAAACGATGATTGAGGACAGATAGGTCAATACCAAAGTCGAACTGATTAGTCTTCTCCCACGTCAAATCAGGAGCTGGAACATTTGATGACCAATAGCCCGTGTAATCGCTTGATGTACCAAAATTGTAATTATCTTGGCTCATCAACCCCAGTGTTGAATATGGCTCTATTGCCTGATTACCGACAATACCATAGCTAGCACGCAATTTCAATTCGTTGATAAACTTGACATTCTTCATGAACTTCTCATTACTTACCGTCCAAGCAGCTGCAATAGAAGGGAAAAAGCCCCACTTGTCATTCATAAAACGAGAAGAGCCATCTGCACGAAATGTACCAGTCAAAAGGTAACGGTCTGCAAAATTATACATGACACGTCCCACACCAGAAACAAGAGCCCAATCACTGAAGCTATTTGAAGCATCACGATTGGCAGCCAATCCCACATTATACCAAGTAACTCCCTCTGTAAGAAGATCACGTCCTGTGATACCCATGTTACGGCTTTCTGATTTTGTAGCTTCATATACAGCTGTAGCAGTAAGATGATGATCTCCCCAATCACCGATATAAGTCAAGTTATTGGTGGTCTGCAAACTCATACGGTATGCATCGCTGTTATTCATGCTGCTATTCGGAAATACGAGCTTACTGGAGAAACCATAATTCTTGCCATCAAAATAATCAACGCCGTTGGTGGTCGTAAAAGTCAATCCCTTAACAATATTGAATCGCAAGTCCACATGAGCATTGAACACATTATCCATTCCTTCACGCTTGTTCTTGACCAATTGTCCTACCGGGCTATGCTGGATTGAGTTGTACGGGTCCTTATTGTAATTGCCATATTCATCCATGATTTCCATAGTTGGAGAATAATTGTTGGCAACATAAATCACGTTATCCGCACTTGAATTGACGGTAGCTCCGTGTGAGATACTGTGCGCTGCATTCACATCAGCAGTCAAATGAAGCCAATCTTTCACTTGTGAAGTGACATTTAATTTAGCTTGGTAACGTTCATGATCCGTTGTCTTCAACAAACCTTCCTGCTTCATATAATTTCCTGAGAAATAATACTGAGTCTTTTCATTACCGCCTGTAATAGCCAACTTATAGTCTTGTGTAATGGCTGTCTGATAAATCTGATCCTGCCAATCAACTCCTAACGTACCATTTTTATATCCTTCCATTTCTTCTGCAGAAAAAATAGTACCTTTCACATCCTTCAAAGCCTGAGCGTAATCATAGGCTCCCAAAAGATCGTAATCCTTTGAGACGTTAGAAATACCTACAGAAGCATCGAAAGTAATTCGGTTGGCCCCTGCCTTACCACTCTTGGTAGTAATGAGAATCACACCATTAGAACCACGGGCACCATAGATAGCCGTTGAAGAAGCATCCTTCAATACCTGCATAGACTGAATATCCTCTGGACTGATTCCATCCAAGCCACTTTCGCGAATGATACCATCTACCACATACAAAGGATCATTACTTTTATTGACAGAGTTGGCACCACGTACACGAATCTTTACCTGTCCGCCCGGAAGACCATTGGATTCAACCTGAACACCAGAAACACGTCCTTGCAGAGCATCAGAAGTACGGGTAATAGGCTGATCCTTGAAACTCTTGTTATCCAATACAGCAACCGAACCGGCTAAATCTGCTTTACGAACAGCACCATAACCGATAACCACAACTTCATCAAGAGCCTTTGTATCTTCTTTTAAAGTAACTTTAAGGTCTTTCTGATTAGTAGCAGCCACCACTACATCTTGGTATCCAATATAAGAAATCTTGATTTTAGCATTGGAATGAACGGTCAACTGGAAATTTCCATCAAAATCGGTAATCGTACCATTTGAGGTACCTACCTCTAATACATTCACACCAATCAAAGCCTCACCCTTGGAATCAACGACCATACCTTTTATAGTGATGGTCTGCTGATTAATGGTTTGAACCGCTGAAGAAGGTAACTCAGCATAAGCGACAACAGGCGAACCGGCTAAAAGCATACCCATAAGTATAGGCGAAGCTTTTAATAAGGATTTACGTCTCCACATACTTGCAGAAAGACTACCGCGTTTTTCGTACATAAATCTAGAAGTTTTTTTAAGATTAAAAATGTTTTTTCATGTGCCGTAAAATTATGCGAGTTCATCATGATGGATGTCCAAGACAGTATAAAAGGAATCAAAAAATGACTATTGGAAGAAAAAACTTGCAAAATTTTAGTCAAGAATCGTCTACTAAAGTCAACTATTTGCTAATTACATTTGTTTCTATAGAAAAAAGACTAGAAATATATGATTTTTAGCCTAAAAACTTATAGTTAACCCAACAACATAAACTAATCTTTTACTAGTCATTAAAACAATGAAGCGAAATCAATTCTTTGATGTTTTCTTGGTTTTTATCGTACTCTTTTCATTCTTTCAAGAGCTGAAAGGAAATAGCAACTGCTATTCATTTTATGAACTTTCAATAGAACAAGGACTCTCGCAGTCCACCATTCAAGCTATTTTAGAAGACCAGAAAGGAGCATTATGGTTAGGAACAAAAAAAGGAGTAAATGTTTTCAAGCAACACAAGTTCACAAATTATTTCTTCAATCCTGAAGATTCTCTTTCCTTACCCAACAATCAAGTGAATACGTTGGTAGAAGACTCCATCGGTAACATCTGGGCTGGAACTCTGGACGGTCTTTCGGTATACAACAAGCAACTCGACAAATTTATCCGCCGTTATTATCGCCATGTTTTTACATCGTATTCCTCGAAGGAAGGACTATTTTTCGGCAGTGAAAATACGATATTGAGATACAACTATAAAAAGGATATTTTAGAAGAAAGAAAAGTATGTGAACAGGCAGCATATGGAGACACCGATTTTCGTATTATAGACATCCAAAAATATGCCAAAGGGAAACTACTTCTGGCCACGAAAGAGCAAGGATTGTATCTGATGGATACACGTACAATGAAAATAAATCCTTTCATAAACAAAGAACATCATCTGATAAAGTCGGTATGTGTAACTTCCGACCGGAACATCTATGTGTCCACCCAAGGCAGTGGATTGTACAGGTATTCCATGAAAGGAAAATTATTAGAACACTATACCGTCGATACAAAAGGGTTTGATACAAACTTCACCCTCGGTCTGTTAGAGTCTAAAGGCTTCCTTTGGATTTGTACTGATGGAGAAGGTATCAAACGGCTGAACTTACAGACCAGGGAAATTCAAGAATTGAAACACATCCCTGGAAATCGTTTTACGATACCATCGAATGCCATTACTACTTTATACAAAGGAAGGAACCAGCATTTATGGGCTGGAACCGTCCGTAAAGGCGTATTCTGCATCAAAGAATCTTATATAAAGACCTATGGTGAAACTGCAATGGATGATCCGAACGGTCTGACCGAAGCTGCAGTCATCAGTTTGTATGAAGAAAAAGGAGGAATGCTTTGGGTTGGAACAGATGGAGGCGGACTAAACCTTTTCAATCCACAAACCGATCAGTTCAAACACTTCCCTACAACGTATGGTGACAAAATTGTTTCTATCTCCGAATTGGATGAAGATGAGCTATTGGTATCCATCTATACCAAAGGAATGTTTGCTTTCAACAAGAAGACGGGAAAATACCGTCCATTCATCATTGTAAATGAAGAAACGAACTTCAAGGAATGCTTTTATGGTTACCTTCCCATGGGACATCTGGTAGCTCCCGATAAAATATATATCTTGGGAGAACGCAGCTGGGTCTATCGTCCGAGCCAAAAGAAATTTTCTGAGATTAAAGATGAAACAGGAATGCCCTTTAAAGAGGGGGATATGAAACTGGCACATTCTAATGAAAAGTTCTCGTTATTCATGTGCGAGAATAGAGTATATTATGTAGACCAACAAACGGATCAGATTTCATTACTTTTTTCTCTCGACAAGCGTCACACTGTCGTATCACTGGCTTACGACCAAAGTCATCTGATTTGGGTGGCTACCAACCAAGGATTGGGCTATTACGACATGGAAAAGAAAACGTATGCTGAAATACCGACCAATTTATTTGACAGCATCACTTTCTTGTTATACGATGGAGAGAATCGTCTGTGGGTAGGAGCTCAGAACCAACTTTTTTCCTACAAGATAGAAGATAACAAATTCACACAGGTAAACCGATCAGACGGTTTTCTGCCGAATGAAATTCTGTTTGCATACCAAAACACTTCTAAGAAGGATTATATCTATCTGGGAGGGAGCGAAGGACTGGTACAAATTTCTAGAAACATTCCGCAAGTTTCTGCAAGCTCACCTGAAATAGAATTAGGAGACCTTCTACTTGATGGAAAATCGATAACAGGTCTTTTAAAAAATAAAGAGATAAAAATTCCTCACAATTACAACAGCTTGTATATAACTCTGCAAATCCGAGCGGAAGACGTATTTCAACGTACCCTTATCAAGTATTCCATTGTAAAGAATGGGGTCTGGCAGAACATTGAATCATACAATACACGTATGATTCTGCCATCGTCATTGTCCCCTGGGAAATACGAGTTGTACGCAGCCTGCACTACAAAATCAGGAGATCTTACCCAACCGGTACAATTAGCGGCAATAACCGTACTCCCTCCCTGGTATTATAGAAGTTGGTTCATTCTGCTCAGCTATTTCCTGTTTATTGCTGTCATTTCAGGGATAGCCATTTATTCGTATTACAAGAACTCTAAAAAGAACCGGCAAAACATGTTCCTCTATAAACAACATGTCAACGAAGAAAAGATCAACTTTCTCATCAACGTAAACCATGAGCTACGTACTCCTCTTACCTTGATTTACGCACCACTCAAACGACTGATGGATAAAGGAGAAGATTTTTACGATGCGAAACAACTGTATAAACAACTGGGACAAATATACAAACAAGCCGGACGCATGTTTAACATGGTAAATATGGTCCTTGACTTACATCGAGTAGAATCGGGTGCTGATAACCTGAAAATGGCATACCATCCCATAAACGATTGGGTAAAAGACACCTCAAACGACTTTAAGAATGAAATGACAGAAAAAAACATAAAACTCAGCTACGATCTGGACCCCTCCTTGGGAGAAGTTTTGTTTGATGAATGGAAATGTCAAATTATTTTATCCAATTTATTAATGAATGCCATCAAATTCAGCGAGGCAAATACCACCATTGAAGTGAGAACGAAATGTGAAAAAAACGGATTTATACGAATAGCCGTATGCGATGAAGGAAGAGGACTTTCCGAGCAAGATTTACTACATGTTTTCGAACGAAATTATGAGGGGAACCACACCTGCAAAGGCAGTGGGATAGGTCTTGCTTATTCAAAAATGCTGGCAGAACTGCACGGAGGGCAATTGGGAACTTACAACAATCCTGACCGAGGAGCTACTTTCTATTTTGAGATTCCAGTGCAAGCCGATGAAATAACAAGCGTTCCTGGCATTCAAGAGGAAGAAGCATCCGGTTCAATTGAACCGACTCCCGATTTGTCTGTCGACCTTAAGAAATACTCCATCTTGGTGGTAGAAGACACTGACGATTTGAGGAACTATCTCCAAGAAACGTTAAAGGAATCATTCCGTACAGTTTATACTGCAACCAATGGTGCAGAAGCCCTTGATATCTGTCTTCAGAAAGACCCGGACATTGTGGTCAGCGATGTGATGATGCCCGTGATGGATGGATTTGAACTCTGCAAACAAATTAAAAAGAGTCAACCTATCAGTCACATCATTGTGGTGCTCCTTACAGCACGATGCAAAGAAGAAGATGAAAAGATGGGTTATAAATTGGGAGCTGACTTCTATGTGAAGAAACCTTTCGATATGGGATTTCTGCAAACTATTATCGGGAACTTGCTGGAAAAACGCAAGGAACTCTTAAAAGAACGTTTTGCAGTAGAAGTCCCATCCCCTAAAGACATTACCTACAGTCAAGCTGATGAATTATTTCTAAACGAACTAAACAAGATCATTACAGAAAACTTGTCTAATGAAGACTTGAACATCAGTCTCATCACCCAACTAATGGGAATGAGCCGTGCCTCACTGTATAACAAGATGAACAAAATCACAGGATTCGGAGTCAATGACTACATCAATCACATGCGTATAGACAAAGCTACAGAATTTCTAAAGACTTCAGAATTGAGTGTCAAAGAAATTTCACAAGAAGTAGGTTTTGCCTATCCACGTTATTTCAGTACCTCCTTCAAACAGATCACAGGCATGACCCCAACCCAGTTCAAAGAAAGATATGGCAAAAATTCAGGAACAAACAAACACGCAGAAAAAGCGAATAAAGATTGAATCCAACTCTTTGCCATATCATGACGATGTTACCTGCTCATGATACCCGTTTCGGTATCTTTCAAATTAAGGGTACGCTCAGGAGTACGATATTTACGTCCTTTTTGGAATCGCCACGCAAGATTAACGGATACATAGTTACCAGCATCGGCACTGTACAATACTTTCTTCTTGTACAGGTTTTCATTCAAGGTCTCAGATTCAAACATCTTATAGTGATGTATAAACGGATGACTATAAGATACACTGAACTGCCAGTCCTTGTAATTGTATGCAGCCTTAAGAGATGCTTGGTAACCGCTTACTCCTTTGGTTTCACCCTCCAAATGTCGGAATCCATTGTCAGCAAGAGCCGACAAGCTGAAATTACCAATATAAGCATTCAAACTTCCGTTAACAAAATAAGAGGTGTAACAATGGGTATAGTCATAACCGAAGTTAAAACAGCGGAACAATCCTCCATAGGCCGACAACGAAAGTTTTTGCGGCAATAACCAGTAATTGGCATAGAGCATAGTTTGCAGAACAGATATGTGATCCTGATTCATCTGGGTATAAATGAATTGGTCATCATCTGTTCGATGATACAAAGCCATATTGGGATGGTGACAATTCTTATAGTAAACCTCAGCAAATGTTTGTAGACGTGATGCATTGTATGATAATCTAAGCATATTCTCTACATCAAGGCTCGGTTTCAGATTCGGACTACCTACCGTCCATTCCATCGGATTGGAACGTATGACTGCATCGCTCACCATCGCAATTTGCGACATACGTTCGTGGCTGCTGAATGTATAATTCAATTGTAATTGCTTGGTAAAAGCATAAGTAAGCGATAATTTAGGACAGAAGGTCCAGTCATCGTAAGTGTTTTTCTGCTGTTTGTAATACAGATAACTCACTCCTATTCCAGCCGAATAGCGTAAATCTTTCCAATGCCCAGTTATGTCTGTAAACAAATAAACACGATTATTACGTATGTTATTGAAAGCAGTCGTACTGCCAAGGTATTCATTTTCTGTCTTTTTCTGTTTGTAATTTATTCCGGCAGAGAACGTGAAGGGCTTAAATTTCTTCTCATAGATTCCCTCGGCCATTATGGAATAGGTTTTCCCGTTTACATCATACATATAACTGCCGCCTTCATCATACGCACTCTTGGCTGAAGTATTGATGTAAGTTCCCACGGCATTTAAAGTAAGGCTCTGGCTCATGGGAAAGTTTCTTAAATAATAAACATCAATCACAGGACTGCTCGTCTTACTGCTACTCCGGTCTGTTGCCAATGCTGGTTTACCGGCAGAACTTCCAGAATCAAAGATTTCTTTCCGATACCATCGAGTAGGCGTATGGTTAAAGGAGCCGGAAAATGAAGTCTGAAAAACATAATTGTCCCCGTCAGCCAGATTATAAGTAAGTTTCACGTCATTACCGAATGATTTCTGTTTAGAGTCAACATCCTTTCGAGTAATGGTTCGGATGGAACCATTGTGCAAGTGATAATGAGTCGTTTCTTCATTGCGGAAGCCATACGTAGACTGATAATCTCCGCTGTAACTCAGCATCCATTCGCTCTTGCCAACATTCCACTTGCCGTAAAGGAGTCCATCACCTTGAGCTACAGTCACTGCCTGTGTTAAATCGGTTCCAATGGTATATCCGCTTTTTGCACGACTAGTAATAATGTTAAAAACATAAGCCACTCCTTCCCCGTAACGCACACCAGGCTGATCAATAAATTCGACTTTACGAATTGTATGCGGATCAAGTGACAACATTTCAGCCTGATCTACAACAATACCATTGATACGCAGCTGCACATCCCCTTTATTGTCAATAGCAGAAATGGAATGGCCGATTTCATCAACTCGAATATTCGGCAAACTCATTTTCTGAAGCAAAGAATATCCCGTATGTGAGGAAGTCTTTTGAACAGCGGTTGGATAGATCAACCATCCATCAGGTTGATTGACCACACGGTCTGCCTGTACAGTAACTTCATCTAACATAACTGACTTCTCTGTCTGAGCATTGACCGAACTAGCGAAAAGGACACATCCTAAACAACAGGTACATAACTTTTGCAGCACACATTCCTTTTTAATACAGAAAGGAATCTTCAACGTTTGAAAGCCACAAATAATCCACGAGTCATCATCAACTCCCAAATTCTCATCATGAGCCACACACCCAGATAGAATCTTTTTAAAATGTTTCAGCAATTCATTCATAAGCAAATCTCGTTTTGCTTACAAATGTATTCAGCATAAGAAAGAAGTCACCAAAAGAACACTGACAATTAACTGACATTTGTCTGACTCTTACATCCTAAGGAGAAGTCAGCAGCCTAACTATTTAATAACCAACGAATAGCTACGACCTCTATCAGCAACTAACACAAGTCCTGTATTTTCTTCTAACACAGGTTTCAGTCGCCTGACCAAGGTATAGAGCGTATCATTTGCATCCTCCTTCTTGGGCCATAATTGAGCACAGATTACTTCTTTAGAGAGCGTATGTGAAGGAGATTCCCAAAACAACCGAATCAACTGTTGCTGCATAGGCGTAAAATGAATAGGATTTCCTTTTGAGTCATAAAACAGATCATTCTTCTCCGAAAAGTACATTCCGCCATAACTATTCCCTAAAACTTCTGATTTCCCTTCCGATATATTCCATGTTTCATGGGATGTTTCCAAACCTTCAACAACCACTCCTAAATCTCCAACCTTGAGTCTATGTTCACAGCGCTTGCGATAAACAGGCCATGCATAGATAGCCCATAGCAAGGAAGCTACAGCCAATGCCAAAAAAAGACGCAGGTCAGAAATGCGTAATATGGTTGCCATAGCTGGTTCTGAAATTCCTTTCAGTACAATGGTTTCTTCTAATTGTTCATCATCTATAATGAGCGTATCACTAAGAATCTGGTTTTCACCCAAAAGCCAATAGCCGGATTCCTCTTCAGGCTTAGAAAGTTCCGATTTATTTAACAAACCAAAAGAGACATAAGACTCCTCCTTTAGTTCCGTATGCTTTAAATAACGTTTAAATTTATCATCCGTAATGGCCAGCATAATCTGTCCTCCAGTCGAAGCTTTCAACTGCTTGTATGCCCGAATTGTATCCTGACAGATAATCGTACTCTTGTTTTCCATAAAGGTTTGATATAAAGCCTGATTTAAATCTTTTGAGATTTCACGCTGCGCTTCTCTAAAACTATAATGTCCGGCCAAGAGAGACGAAACGAACAAACACATGAAAACAGCAATTGGAAAATATTTATTGTGCATAATAAAATGGAATTCATTAAAAACCTTCTATACAAAGATAGAAAATATACTTCATTTTACTGAAACGATTTGACTACAAATAACTCCAATTATTATCTAATATTGTAATGAAATCCTTTAAAAATTAAAGCTTGATGCATTTTAGTATGATTTAAAGCTTACCCGTAAATACAATGAGTTTAGATTTGTTTTCTCACTGTCCACTTTTATGTATAATTCTTGCACAGATATAATACACATATATCATGTTTATTCATATTACGAGAAATAAAAAAATAGGCGGTAAGTTCTGTGTAATCAGAACTTACCGTCTAAATATCTAAGAGTTAGTTATTTACTTATTTTCCTAACATTTCTTCAATTGCAGCCTGAGCCACTTTAATAAAACATTGATTATCAATCATATTCGTTATATAGAGTAATCCTAGAGTAAGCGAATATTTATCGAATGTTTTAATGTT
>RCNI01001417.1_pt1 | contig 12889 bp, 12 predicted proteins | sample 2041151 | NCBI WGS metagenome assembly RCNI01 (sample SAMN09708214, study PRJNA481090) | feces metagenome | isolation source: feces | place: Antarctica: Albino Rookery | reverse complement strand
TATATTTTAAAAAATACTGCTTGACATTCAATTAAATCGGGTATAATACAATCCTTACTCAAAAATAAAAGGTGGTAAATGGAACAACAAGAAGTGCTTGTAGAGCTAAAAAATATTTGTAAAAGTTTTGATGGTAAATCAGTATTAGATAATCTTGATTTACAAATCTATAATGGTGAATTTTTAACTATTTTAGGTCCTTCAGGTTGTGGTAAAACTACAACTCTGCGTTTAATTGCAGGTTTTGAAAATGCAGACAGTGGGGATATAATATTAAAAGGTAAAAGAATAAATAATATTCCTGCTAATAATAGAGAAGTTCATACTGTATTTCAAAATTATGCACTTTTTCCACATATGAATGTATTTGAAAATATTGCGTTTGGCTTGAAAATGCACAAAATCCCTAAATCTGAAATTAAGGATAAAGTTATGGATGTGCTGCGTATTGTGAAATTAGAAGAATATGTAGACCGTAAACCTCACCAGCTCTCAGGGGGGCAGCAGCAGAGAGTTGCTTTAGCAAGGGCATTAGTTAATAAACCTTTAGTATTATTATTGGATGAACCACTTAGTGCTTTAGATGCATCTTTACGTCTTAATATGCAGAAAGAATTAAAACAGTTACAAAGAAAGTTAGGAATTACTTTTGTTCTTGTAACTCATGATAGAGAAGAAGCTCTTTCTATGTCTGACAGAGTTATTGTTATGAATCAAGGAGTTATAGAACAGTGCGGCACTCCTAAAAATTTATATGAAGAACCAAATTCTGTATTTGTTGCTAATTTTATAGGTGATATTAATGTATTAAAAGGCGAAGCAATCGGTTACGATGATGGTGTTGTAAAAGCTAAGGTAGAAGGCAGAATATGCAGTATTAAAACTAAAAAACACTTAAATATAGGCGATAAATTTACTTTACTTTTACGTCCTGAAGATATGCGTATTGAAAAATTAAGTGAATTTCCTGATACTGACGGTTTAATGATAGGTAATATTGAAACAAAAGTATATAAAGGTGCAACATTAGATACAACTATTATTTTAAATAACGGCACTCTTATAAAAGCAAGCGAATTTTTTGACGAAGAATATGAAGATTTAGACTATAATATGAACGAACAGGTATCTGTTGGATGGGTATCAGGATGGGAGGTAGTTTTAGTAGATGAAAGAGCGTAGCTTATTCCATAAAGTTACTATTGCAGTAATTGTATTATGGCTTTTACTATTTGCATTAATACCTAACTTTATGATGTTTTTAGTCAGCTTTATGGAGCATGACAGCAGATCATTTGTTAAGGTAGTTTTTACCTTTGATAATTATAAAATGTTTTTTTCAGGGGACTACCTAAAAATATTACTTAATTCTTTTAGAATTGCAGCTATATCTACTTTTTTATGCTTACTAATAGGCTACCCTTTTGCGTATATACTTGCACGTTCCAAAACAAAATACAAAGGGCTTTTAGCTTTACTTGTGGTTATACCATACTGGACTAGTGCCTTAATTAGAACATATGCTATTTCTTATATGCTTGCTGCTAACGGGCTTGTAAATACTATTTTAAGAAAAATAGGAATAATAGATGAACCATTAAGGCTTTTATATACAGAAGGTGCTGTAATATTTGGGTTTGTTTATACTCTTTTACCATTTATGATACTACCCCTTTATGCAACTATTGAAAAATTTGATTTTAAATATATAGAAGCAGCACAGGATTTAGGTGCAAATAAAATACGCACATTTTACCATATAATACTGCCTATAACATCTCCCGGCATAATAGCAGGTGTGGTGCTTGTATTTTTACCTGCCCTTGGATTATTTTATATTCCAAGCCTTTTAGGTGGTAAAACTGTTATGGTAAGTAATATTATACAGGAACAGTTTACATCATCAGTTATCCAAAACTGGCCATTAGGTTCTGCTGCAAGTGTATTAATCACTGTAATTATGGGTATTATGATTTGGGCTTATTATATAAGCACAAAATCATCTCACACAAAGGTGCTTTAATGAAAAAATCAAATTTGAAATGGATATATATTTTATTTGTTTATGCTTTTTTGTATATACCTTTAATAATACTTATGGTGTTTTCATTTAACGAAGCAGCAACAGGTGCAGTTTGGAAAGGGTTTTCTTTAAAATGGTATGTAAAACTTATGAACTCTACTTCCCTTATAAACGGGCTTATTAATTCCTTAATTATAGGTATATCAGCAGCTACACTTGTAACAATAATGGGAACACTTTCTGCTGTAACATTATTCAGGTTTAGGTTTTTTGGTAAAAACTTTATAATGTCGCTTTTATATATACTTATAATGTCCCCTGAAATTATTATGGGTATTTCACTTTTACTGCTTTTTAAATTTTTAAGTATGGATTTAGGATTTCAAACACTGCTTATTACACATATTACTTTATGTCTGCCTTTTGTAATGGCTGTGCTTTTTACAAGGCTTTCAAATTTTGACCCACACATTATAGAAGCAGCAAAAGATTTAGGTGCAAATGAATTACAGACCTTTTTTCATATAATTTTACCGTCTATATTCCCAGCAGTTGTAGCTGCATGGATATTAAGTTTTACACTTTCTATGGATGACAGTATTTGTGCTTTTTTTACATCAGGGCCACGGTTTGAAATACTGCCTCAAAAAATTTATGCAATGGTTAGAACTGGCGTTAAACCTGAAGTTAACGCTTTAAGTACTATAATATTTGGAGTATCAATGATAATTATTGTTGTATCTCAAATACTTTTAAAAGAGAGGAAAAAATGAAAAAAATTATACTTGTTATGCTTATCAGCATCACTGTATTTGCCTGCACAAAAAAGGCACAAAATGAAATTTTTATTTACAACTGGTCTGAATACATTCCAGAAAATGTTTTAAAACAGTTTGAAAAAGAAACTGGTATAAAAGTTATTTACACAACTTATGACAGTAATGAAGCTATGTATTCTAAAATTAAAGTTACAGGCGGTGCAGATTACGATATTGCGGTGCCTTCTACTTACTATGTAGAAAAAATGCAGCGTGAAGGGCTTATTCAAAAAATAGATAAATCAAAATTATCTAATTTTAATAATATTAATCCTGCCCTTTTAAATCAGGCATACGATAAGAATAATGAATACAGCATCCCTTTTATGTGGGGAACAACAGCAATAGGTATTAATGCAAAATATATTGACCCTGCATCTATTACATCATGGAGTGATTTATGGCGGGAAGAATTTAAAGGTAAAGTTATGCTTCAAAACGATTTAAGAGAAGTATTTCATGCATCATTACGTTCTTTAGGTTATTCAGGGAACACTAAAGATAAAAAAGAAATAGAAGAAGCATATAATAAACTTGTTAAACTTATGCCTTCTGTTAAACTTTTTAACTCTGATTCTCCTAGAACACCATTTTTAAACGAAGAAGTATATATTGGTATTATGTGGAGTGGGGAAGCATTTATGGCAGCTCAAGAAAATGAAGATATTAAATATATATATCCAAAAGATGGTGCTGCTGTATGGGTAGACAGCCTTGTTATTCCAAGCAAAGCAAAAAATGTTGAAAATGCGTATAAATTTATTGACTTTATTATCCGCCCTGATATTTCAGCAGAAATATCTAATTATGTCGGATATGCAACGCCATTGAAAAAAGAAAGTGTTGAAAAATATCTTGATAATAAAACTGTAAACAGCAGAATTATATTCCCAAATGATGACGATTTAAAAAATTCTGAAATACAGTTAAATATTGAAGAAGCACTTCCTGTATATAATGATTTTTGGAATAAACTAAAAATCAGCGGTGCTAATTAATTATTATAACTGATAATAGTATAACTAAGGTATGCATTTTAATTTAAGCATACCTTTTTTACTTACATCTATTTAAAATGATTTTAAAGATTAAATAATAAAAAGGTCTGAAAATAACTCAAGATACTAAAATACCCTGTTTTTAGACAGGGTATCTATTTCACATAATTAAGCTTTTAACTACATATGTTTATTTAATGCATCCACGTAAACACTTTTTGGCTGCACACCGATAAATTGTTCAACAATTTTACCGCCTTTAATAATAAGAACAGTTGGTATACTCATAATACCATAAGTTGATGCTAACCCTTGATTTTCATCAACATTAACTTTTCCTACTTTTACTTTGTCTCCCATTTCTTTGTGAAGTTCTTCAATAGTTGGTCCCAGTAATTTACATGGTCCGCACCATGCTGCCCAAAAATCTACAAGCACAGGTTTATCACATCCTAATACTTCTTCTTTGAAATTACTGTCATTAAATTCTAGTGCCATAATAGCCTCCTTTTTTAATTAATACTAAATTTATCCTTTTTTTAAAAAAAGTCAATAAAAAAGACAAATATTTTTATGAAAACATTCATCACATATACCACTTCTTGAATATTGACAATTACTTACAATTCCTAATCTTGTCAAAGAAAAATCATATTTTGCAGGATCCTGCCTATTTAAGCCTTTAAAAAAGTCTGTAACCTTTAAAACGGCGTTCTTTCCTTTCTCATTTTTATCTATAATTCCAAAGTTAGACGACATTCTTAATATATGGGTATCTACAGGCATGTAAAGGCTTTCTTTATTAAATTCTTCCCACAGTCCAAAATCAATATCATCTTTACGCACCATCCACCTTAAAAACATATATAACCGTTTAGATGCCGATTTACCAGGCACAGGAAGTAAAAAGTTAAGACCCTGTGTAATATTATCAATATGGGAACGAAGAAGTATTATACCCTTTCCTATATTTTCTACAGATAACGCATCTGCTTCTTTAAATAAGTTATATAAGCTGCCGTATTTATTATATACTTTATTCATCAGTATGGAATATGCTGCAACATCTTCTTTTGTTTGAAATCTATAATATATACTGTTATTTACTTCTGTATTTAGGTTATACGGGTCGTTACCTGCATAGTCAAAATATTTATACAAAAACCCTTGAATAGCTTTCATATTGCCGTAAGCAAAACATGCAGCTGTAAAAGCAGTAAATTCTATATTACCTTTTATTTCATGGGGAAATCTAACAGGGTCTGTATGTATATACTCTTTTTTATTATAATAGTTATATAAATACTCTAAAAAATCATATATCTTTTGGTTAGTTATTTCTTTCATCTTTTATAACCTTAATCCGTTTTATAGATATATCCTCTAAAGGCATATGTTTTTTTAGCACTTCTATTAAATTAAAACCACCTGCATTACCTGCTTTTAATATAATTTCTCCATTATTGTAATTATAGTTTATTAAAAAATCTTCTATTTTAATATTTTTCAATTTTCCTTTTTTATCTATTTTTTCATAAACTGCATTATTCTCTGAATATACAGAGTTAAAAATATTGTTAGTATTTTCATCAAATAAATAAGTTGAAATAAATTCTGTGCCTGTTTTCATAGTATTAATTAATCTTATACTTTTAGCTTTTAACCCTTTTGGCAGATATTTATTAAATACATTTATGAAATCCTTAATATTTAATTCTTCTGATTCAAAACTCATAATTTCATTTTCGCCTGTCATACCTACAGGTAAAGGAATCCATGTGTTAATTTTTGGATGTGGATTAAAACCCTGACTATATCCTAATTTTACACCGCTTACAAGCAGACTGTGAATAAAGATTCTGTTTAAATCAAGAGCCGAAAAGAAAGCACCTGTTCCAGTTTTTTCATATACTACTTCATACTGTTTAAAGTCTTTCTGCTGCTTTATTTCATTAATTATTTGTTCTAATATTTTTGATTTCTGAGGTTCTAATGTTTTAAAATCACATACGCCGCATGCTGCACATTTTCCATCCCTGCAGTCAACAGTGGCTTCTCCTTTTGATGCTTTTACTAATTCTCGTTGATAAAATTTATCGCTTACCCCTGTAGAAATATTACTCCATGGAAGTAATTCATCATCACTATACCCTTTTTCAGCTTTACTGCTTATATTAATACCTATATTCTCACAGTGAATAACCCAGCTATTAAAATCAAAAAAATCATCCCATGAATCTAAGTAAAAGCCGTTATTTACAACGTGTTCTAAAGCATCAGCTACCTGCTCATCGCCTCTTGATAAAAATGCCTCCAAAAGACTCATTCTAGTATCATGAAATTTAAACTTAAACTTTCTTCTTCTAAGTTCATCTTTTAACATATACATTCTTCGTTCAAGTTCCTGTTTTGGAACCTGTCCAAAACGTTGAAATGGTGTATGTGGTTTTGGAACGTAATGTGATACAGATACAGATATATCAAAAGAACCTTTTTTAACAGCCTGCACCGCCCTTTTTATTTTAGATGCAGTATCTGCAATACCTAATATGTCTTCATCAGTTTCAAAAGGCAGCCCTATCATAAAATAAAGCTTTACACTGGTATAACCATTTTCAGCGGCTAATGTGCAGGCAGAAAGTATATCTTCTTCTGTTAAATTTTTGTTTATAATATTACGCATTCTTTGACTGCCTGCTTCAGGTGCAATGGTAAATCCTGATTTTCTAACCTTTGATATTTCTTTAAATAAGGTTTCAGATACACTATTAGCCCTTAAAGAGGGTGTAGATAAAGATACGTTGCTTGCAGAAAGCTGTTTATTTAAATTTAAAATTAAAGGCTCTATTTGAGAAAAATCACCAGTTGATAAAGAAAGCAGTGATGCTTCCTGATGACCTGTTACATTTATTTGATTTAAAACATCATCAATTATATTATCAGTATTACGCTCTCTTACAGGCCTGTATATCATACCTGCCTGACAAAACCTGCACCCTGCTGTGCAGCCTCTTGCTATTTCAACAGATACTCTATCCTGTATAGCAGGAATTAGTGGCACTACAGGAGAATAAGATATATCACTTTTATTGAAATCAAGATAAATATCACGCATAACCTGTTTATATTTATCAACTGAGGGAACGTATAAAAAAGGATATTCATTTAATATGTTTAAAATCTCTTTTTTAGTTTTACCATTATCTTTTAATTCTTTTATATGTTCTAGTATTTTTGCAAGATTAACATCACCTTCGCCAATATAAAAGGCATCAATAAAAGGGCTTAATGGTGCCGGGTTATACATACATGAACCACCTGCCATAATAATAGGATCGCTTTCATCTCTATCTTTTGTTCTATATGGGATTGATGAATGTTTTAAAACAGCAAGCACAGTTGTATAACTCATTTCGTAATGAATAGAAAACCCAAGCACGTGAAATTCTTTTAAAGGTTTTGATGTTTCAAGACTTCTAAATATTTCTTTTCCAAAATAATCAAGGGCATCTTTCCATGGTGCAAAAAATCGCTGGCAGTATACTTTTTCTGACATATTAACCCGTTCATACAAAAGTTTATAACCCACATGGCTTGAGCCTATTTCATAAATATCTGGAAATATTAAACAAAAATTTAATAAATTATCTTGATTTTTTATAATAGAATTTAATTCACCACCAATATATCTAACTGGTTTTGAAACATTAATAAGTTGTTTTACGTTCATTATTTATCCTTTATTCTGATATTGAATAACGTCTTAAATGAATAGAATTAACTATTCCTATCATTGTGAAAAAGGATAATAAAGATGTGCCACCATAACTTACAAAAGGCATAGGAACGCCAACAACAGGCAGTATTCCCACAGTCATACCTGCATTAACAATAAATTGAAAAAATATATAACATGCAACACATATTGCAATAATCTTTCCTGCTGCTTCTTTCGTTCTGACGGCAATACTTAATATTTTATACAACAATGATATAAATAATAGTATAATTATAGTTCCACCGATTAATCCTTGTTCTTCGTTGATTACAGAATATATAAAGTCTGTATGTCCTTCAGGTAAAAAGTTTAAATGGGCTTGAGTGCCGCCTAAAAACCCTTTTCCATATATACCACCGCTTCCTACTGCCACTTTTGATTGTTCTGCATGGTAGCCGTCCCCTTTTTTATCCTGTAATATACCTGCAAATACAAGCAGTCTGTTTTTTTGATAATCGTGCAAATGGTTCCAGCCAACAGGTATGATTATTAAAGCAGCAATTAAAGCTATTAATAACACACTGCGTTTTACTCCTAAAATAAGCAGTAAAATCCCCCATACTGCAACGTATGTTAAGGCTGTTCCTAAATCAGGCTGTTCATATACAAGTAAAAATGGAGGTAAAAGCATCCAGGATTTTTTTATAATAGTTAGTAACCCCATTTTTTTACCATCAAAATCCATAAACAACCATGCTAAAGTAAGCACCCATATTATTTTAAATATTTCAGATGGCTGTATACGCAAAGGCCCTATACCTATCCACCTTTGGGCACCCATATTAATAAAACCCATTAATACAACTGCAACAAGTAAAATTATGCCTGCTGTATATAAAAAAGGCACTATACGCACTAACTGCCTGTAATTAATATAACTCATTACAAAAAAAGACAATATTCCAAGTCCAAGCCATACTAGCTGCTTTTTATAGAAATTATCGGTTTCATTAGTAAATGGGTTATAACCTGCACTATAAATAAATAAAATACCTATACATGCAAGTACTAGCACAATAGAAAATAATATATAATCTGTTTCTAAAAAATATTTTTTAAATTTTGCAAACATATATTTTACCTTTCACCTTTTTTATCAGGTGTAACATAACCCATACTCAACATTTTTTCCATAATTAGACCACCGATAGGTGCAGCACTTGCACCACCACTTCCACCGTTTTCAACAAGCACAACCACTACATATTTTGGTTCTCGTGCAGGAAAAACACCTGTAAACCACGCATTATCTCTATATTCTTCAGGAATTTCATCTTTTTTATATTTTTCAGTAACTTTTGCACTTACTACTTGTGCTGTCCCTGTTTTACCACCTATTTTCATTTCTTTTACAGCTGCACGTCTTGATGTTCCACCTTGTTTATATACTGCATCAATAAGGCCTGCCATAATAGTATCTCTTATATCTTTTGATACACTAATTTGATGTTTTAATACAGGCTCTTTTTCTATATATTCACCTGTTTCCTGTTTAATAATACCTTTAACAATTCTAGGTTCATAAATTTTTCCGCCGTTAAATACTCCTGACATCATAACACCAATTTGTAATGGTGTAGAAGTCATATAACCCTGCCCTATTGATGTATTAACTGTATCGCCAGGATACCAAATATCTTTTGTAACTGCTTTTTTCCACTGTCTTGATGGAAATATACCTGTTTTTTCATTAGGCAGGTCTATACCTGTATATTCCCCTAAAGAAAACATTTTAGAGTAATATTCTATTTTATCAATATCTAAAGCAAGCCCTAAATTATAGAAATAAATATCACATGATTGTGCAATAGACTGCTGTAAGTTTACAACCCCATGGCCTGTTCGTTTCCAGCACCTGTATGAAAAATAGGAATTTAAATGAAATGTGCCTAAACATTTAAATGTTGTTTTAGGGTCCACTATTTTTTCTTCAAGCCCTGCCAAAGCCATAACTACTTTATAAACAGAGCCGGGAGAATATAAACCCTCAATAGGTCTATTAACTAATGGACTTCGTTTATCCCTGTGAATTCGTCTCCACTCTGTTTCATTAAGATAAGGTGTAAACATATTTAAGTCGTAACTAGGGGCAGAATAAAGAGTTAATAACGAGTTATCTGTAATATCTAATACAGCTATAGCACCTTTTTTACCATCCATTATTTCTGCAATATATGTCTGCAGCTCAGAATCAATTGTTAATATAATATCGTTGCCTGCAATAGACGGTTCTTTTTTTAATATATCAACCATTCTACCTCGTGCATCTCTTTCTACAATAACGTAACCTGATTTACCTCTAAGCTCGTTTTCGTATTCCAGCTCCACCCCCATTGTTCCTATGGTGCTGCCTCTTTTATAAATATCTCCATTTTTTTCTATATCTTCCTGACTTGCTTCACTTACATAACCTAAAATATGGCTGTATGAAAGACCATCAGAGTATTTTCTAACAGAATGGAGTTCAACACTTAGGCTGGGGAAATTATCAGCGTATTCTTCAAAATAAGCTATATCTGAAAAAGATAAACCTCTGCTTATTAATATGGATGGAATACGGTTATCTTTTAATGCTTTTTTCACATATTCCATATCAAATTCAACAATTTCATTTGCTTTTTGCAGCATACCATAAATATCATCTCCACGTCTTATATCTTCCTTATTTAAAACAAGATCGTAAGAAGGTGCGTTGCTTACAAGCAGATTCATTTTAGAATCATATATAAAACCCCTGTCGGCTACAATGTCTTTAGTTTTAGTTCTATTTCTATTTGCATCTACATAAAGTTGTTCATATTGAATAAACTGTAATATAAAAAGACGGATAAACAGCAGCACTGCTATTATTACAAATAATACAAATATCATAATAATACGTCTTCTATAATAACTTAAAAGATCATCTTTCAATGCTGCGAAAAGCACGGCTAAACTCCATTATTAAAAATACAATTAAAAATATAACAAAATCTGAAAAACATGATTTAAGTATATAAGTAAATGATAAAATTAAATTATACCCAGCAACAATAGCTGCATAAAAATTATATATTGCAATAGATAATAAACTAAATGATAAAACACTAACTGTTGAATTAGAATCAAATTTATATTCAGAAAACATTTTACCAATTGATAACATTAAGAAAAATAAAACGCCAAGCCCTAAATATGATGATAATACAAAATCAGAATATAAACCAAGTATTATTGAATAAGGTATATATGTTTTTTCATCAAGAGAATGGGCAATAAAAACATAAACAATAATAACGTAATTAATACCTGATAAGAAAAAAAATGAGGTATGGGAAAAAATGTAACATACAGTAAGTATTAATATTATAGAGATATACCTGTTCTCTTTAATCTTTTGCAACGAATACATGTTCTAATTTATAATAATCTTCTGATTGTTCTATATATACCTTTTGAAAAAGTCCTGTTTTATCTTGTATAATTTCAGATACTTTACCAACCCTCACACCTTTAGGAAATAACTTACCAAGCCCTGATGTAACAAAAACATCACCTATTCTAACATCATCCAGCCTGTCATAGTAATCAACATAAAGGCGGCCTTTACCATCGCCACGCATAATACCTGCAACACGTGTCCGACTGTTAATAACGCTTACATTAGAAGATATATTTAAAATAATATCCACATCACTTGTAGTAACATATACAGCAGATACTTTACCAACAAGCCCTTGAAAACCTATAACAGGGTCGTTTTTTTCTATACCATCCACACTGCCTAAATCAATAGTGATTGTTTTAATATAGCCGTCATTAGCTCCTATTACATTTGCAGGTATCTGTTTAAAACTAAAAGTTCTATAAAATCTAAATAATGAATCAAGACGTTCACTTTGGCTAAGTTTTTCTGAAAGTAACGCGTTTTCTAATGTAAGATTATCAATTATCTTTTTATATTCACTATTTTGTTTTTTAACACCAACAAGATTAATATAAGAATTCCATACACCTGATATTCCAGAAAATAGTTTACTAGTGTAATATACAGCAGGGTTTACAATATTTCCCAATAAACCACGAAATGGACCTTCAATATTTACATTTCTTGCCTGTATTATAATAATAACTAAAACAATGAATACTACAAGAAACAGCCTTTTCCATTTAAACATTTCTTATTCTACTGCAACCTTTTTTAGAAGCTCTATATCATCAAGCACTTTACCAGAACCTAATACAACAGCTTTCAAAGGGTCATCAGATACAATAATAGGCAGCCCTGTTTCATGGGATAATCTTTTATCAAGATTTTTTAATAAAGCACCGCCGCCTGTTAAAACTATACCTCTATCTACAATATCAGCAGATAGTTCAGGTGGTGTTTGTTCTAATGCAATACGAACAGCATCTACTATTTTTGTAATAGATTCTTTTAATGCTTCCCTAATTTCAGAATCAGAGATCTCTATTGTTTTAGGAATACCTGTAACTAAATCTCTACCTTTAATCTCTGTTTTAATTTCGCTTTCTAATGGAAAAGCAGAACCTAATTTAATTTTTAAATCTTCTGCAGTTGCTGTTCCCACAAGTAAATTATATTGACGTTTAATATAGTTTACAATATTTTCATCCATTTCATCGCCGCCAACTCTAACTGAGTTTGCATAAACAATACCAGATAAAGATATAACAGCCACTTCAGTAGTGCCACCGCCTATATCAACCACCATATTACCAGAAGGCTCCTGAATAGGAAGACCAGCACCGATGGCTGCGGCCATTGGTTCTTCAATTAAATAGACTTCCCTTGCTCCTGCTTGAATAGCAGAATCTTTTACAGCCCTTTTTTCAACCTGTGTAACTCCTGATGGAATACAGATAACCATACGTGGACGAACAAGGGCCCTTCTATTATGAACTTTTAATATAAAATATCTAATCATTTTTTCAGTAGTATCATAATCAGCAATAACACCGTCTTTCATAGGACGCACTGCAATAATATTTGCCGGCGTTCTACCAAGCATATTTTTTGCTTCCTGACCAATTGCAAGTATTTCTTTTGTGCTGTTATTAATTGCAACCACTGACGGTTCGCTTGATACAACACCTCTGCCTTTTACATATATTAGGGTATTAGCTGTTCCTAAATCAACAGCAAGATCACTTGAAAACATATTATATATAGAATTCATTGCCATTAACGACCACCTCTCTCACACTAAAAAATATTATGATAATTCAATAAATACTTAATATAATAATAGAACATATTATATTAAATAAA
>RCNI01001416.1_pt1 | contig 12889 bp, 11 predicted proteins | sample 2041151 | NCBI WGS metagenome assembly RCNI01 (sample SAMN09708214, study PRJNA481090) | feces metagenome | isolation source: feces | place: Antarctica: Albino Rookery | reverse complement strand
GATCAGTCCTCGTTTCCGTCGCGGTGATATACCGTCACTTTGATCTTCCCGTGGCGGTACTCCCGGTACAGCCGATAGGGCGGTGCAAGGGCAGGCAGCGTCTGATCTGCCGCACTTTCCGCAACAATTATACCATGCTGACGGCAAATGTCAAACATTGCAATTCGCTCCAAAGCCTGCTCCAACAGCGGTGCACCGTAGGGTGGGTCGAGGAAGATCAAATCGAACTTCTCACCGCTGCGCAGATAGGCAAGTCCATCACCGGCGTGAACTCTGGCGCGGTCAGAAAGGTTGCAAATCTCCAGATTTTCCTTCACCAACCGCACTGCATCGCTTCGGTTTTCCACAAAGACAGCCTCCGCCGCGCCACGGCTGAGGGCCTCAATGCCCAGCTGGCCGGTTCCGGCAAAGAGGTCCAGCACGCGCCGTCCCTCAATATCAAACTGGATGCCGGAGAAAACGCTCTCCTTCACCCGATCCGTGGTAGGGCGTGTCTCCATGCCCTCCAATTCTTTCAAACGTCTGCCTCTGGCAGAACCTGTAATCACTCTCATGCTCTCACCTTCTGGGATCGAACTGCTCGAAAATCACCAGATTTCCGGCACGCTCGGCATCCTCCATTTCCTCTTTATTCGTAATAGTCCAGTTGACTTCCTGCACATGATAGATCCGATGACACCAGCGCAGCGTCACACAGTCGCGGTCACTGTAGCGATAGGCGATAAAATCGGGCTGGGTCACGCAGTTGCTCAAAAGGTTGCTGAGCGCAAACAGCGTCCCCTTGCCGTAGCCCGCACCGTCCTCGGGATGGCGGGAAAATTGCTGTGAAAGCTGCCCCCGCACAATCTCCGGGCGGTGCTTTTTCAGCCACATCAGGCACCGGGGGTCGAAGGACTCTATGCAGTAATTGACCCGGTAGCGATCCAGCATGGCACAAGTGGCCTCCGCCAAGGCATTGTGGTTGCCCCGCGCCGGTTTCAGCTCCACAATGAGGGGCATCTTGCCCTCGAAGAGTGCCAGCACCTCCTCCAAAAGGGGGATGTGCTCGTCGGTCCCCTCCAGACGGTACTGCGCCAGCTCCTCTGCCGTCAGATCCTCCACCGCCACATCCACGCCAGCGGTACGCAGGAGGCTGGAATCATGGATCACTGCCAGATTTCCGTCCTTCATGAGATGTACGTCCAACTCTGCGCCGTAGTTATTGGCCACGGCACGACGAAAGGCCGCCATCGAGTTCTCCGGGATCTGCGGCTTTTGGTGAAAGCCGCGATGTGCGTAGCGATAGAGCCCCAGAATTTCCCACATAGGATGGCCGCGGCGGCAGCGGATCATCAGCATCCACAGCTCCCACAGCACCAGAATAATCAGTACGATTGCTAAAACGATCAAGAAAATCAGCCCTCCATATCCTCCAAGGCCTCCAGCCCCTTCTTTGCCTCAGGGCAGCTGTCGCCGTGCTTGACAAAGTACATAGTCACAAGGGCCAGCGCCACAAATACAGTGGCATAGGGGAAGAGCGTCGTCATACCCGTTTTATCCATCAAATAGCCGGAAAGCATGGGGGTCGCCACCTGCGCCGCCATCGAGGCGGTATAGTAAAAGCCGGTGTACTTACCCACATTGCCGCCGGAACACAGCTCCACCACCATGGGGAAGGAGTTGACGTTGATGGTCGCCCAGGCGATACCTGCCAGAGCGAAGAACACATTCATCAGCATCGCCGGGCTGTCCGCGCGCATAAAGGACGCCGCGCCAAAGGCCACCGTCAGCATGGCCACGCCCGCCATAATGGTCTTTTTCCGGCCCACTTTAGAGGCGATAAAGCCCACAGGCAGATAAGCTACGATGGCCGCCGCCTGCGCAATGATCAGCGTCAGATTATAGTCCTTATGCAGGATGTTGCTGGCGTAGACGGAATACTTGGAGGTAACCGCGTTATAGCCAAAGAACCACAAAACGATACTCAAGAGAATAAAGAACATGGACTTCTTTTCCTCCCGGCTCAACCCGCGGGAGGCGGCGGAGTTCTCCTCCTCGCTGGCCTCCTCAATACCGTACTTAATACTGTCGGCCCGCATTTCAGCCGCCCACTCCTTCTCATGGACCGTGGTGAGGAAAATCACCAACGCCAACAGCATGATGAAAGCGATGACCGCAAAATAAGCCGTATAACTCATCAGAGAATTGCGCACCGACGAGGTAGCAAACACCATTCCCAAGATCAGCACCAAAATGCCACCGGCACTGCCCATCAGATTGATAACGGCGTTGGCCTTACTGCGCAGCGGCTTGATCGTCACATCCGGCATCAGCGCCACTGCCGGTGAGCGGAACACCGCCATAGAAACCAAAATCACCAGCAAAAGGCCAATGAAGAAAAGCAAGGTCGTCGGACTCTCCGCTGTAGCCTGCCATGCACAGGCCTGCCGTGCAGGCACCACATAGGCCGTATAGTCGTGGTTCGTGGAGGTATTTCCGTTTTCGTCAGTGACACTGCTGCGGATGGCAACAAACTCCTCCTTGGTGAACTTTTCGCCCAAAACGAACTTCTCACCGTTGGGAGCCAGCAGCGTATTCTCCGCCTGCGACTCATAAATGGTCTCCAGCGCCACGGGATCATCAATTGCAGAGATGTGGTCGATCCGGCGCAGCTGTGCTCCCTCCACAAAGGACAGGGCGATCAGCGTCACCGCAGCGATCAGCGTACCCACCACAATAAACGGCGTGCGGCGGCCCCGCTTGCCGTTATGGCGATCGGAGATGGCGCCGAACAAGGGCAGCAGGAACAGAGCCAGCACGTTATCTGCCGCCATGATCATGCCGGACCATGTCTGGGACATACCAAACTTATTGGTCAAAATGAGGGGGATCGTGTTGTCATAGGCCTGCCAGAAAGCACAGATCAGAAAAAAGGCAAAGCCCACCAGAACGGTTCTCTTGTAGTTGAGTTTCATGTCGTTTCCTCCAGTTTTTCATAGAGTTCGCTAATATGCGGAAGCACCCATGTGGGCTCCGTCTGATACTTGGCAATGTCCGCCTCCGTGCCCTCGCCGGAGAGCACGAATACCGTGTCGATCCCGGCGTTGACGCCACAGGCAATATCGGTATAGAGCCGATCCCCCACCAGCACCGCCTGTTCCGGTGAAAAGCCGGTGCGCTGCAGCGCCAGCTGCACCATCTCCGGCTGTGGCTTACCGATGACCTTGGGCCGCCGCCCGGTAGCCCGGTAGAGCATCTCGCACACGCTGCCGCAATCCGGCACCGAGCCATACCATGTAGGGCAGACCCAATCGGGATTGGTGGCCACAAAGTCCACCCCCTGCTGCAACAGGATGCAGGCATCCTCCAGCTTTTGGAAGGTCAGCTCCGTGTCAAACCCACACAGCAGCAGCGCCACATCCTCCTCCCGTTCCCGGGTAACCGGAATTCCCGCCGCCGAGAGCTGGTCATAAAAGGAACGGGTCCCGAACACATAGCATTTCTTCCCCGGCTGCTCCTTACGGAGATATTCGATGGTGGCATCCACGGAGGTGAGGTAGTCCTCCTTCGTGGTACGGATGCCCATACGCTCCATTTTTTCTATGTATCCCTCCACACCACGGGAGGAATTATTTGTCAAAAAGAGATATCGCCCGCCCAGCTGGCGCACCTTCTCCAGAAATTCCGGCACTTTATCAAAAAGCCGGTCGCCCAGATAGATGGTGCCGTCCATATCCAGCAGGAACAGGCGTTTTTCGCTCAGTTCCGCCACGATTCTCTCTCCTTTTTGCAGTAATACATGCTAAGGATACCATAAAGCCATTCCCATGACAAGCAAGATAAAGAAAATCGCCGGAAAAGAAGGCTCTTTTCCGGCGATGTCGTTTTCATGTGTTTTTCCTGCTGATAGGTCTGCGGTGGAGGATTGCCTTGAGTGCCTTTCCATCAAAGGGGAGCAAGGGATAGAGATACCCCTTTCCCGCGATCGGCTTCGTAGTGGCCACCAGCAGACAGATCCCCACGACGCCTGCGACAAAGCCGTACCAGTCAAACAGCCAGATCAGTATCAAAAGCGCCATGCGGCACAGCTTGCAGGCATAGCCCATCTCGTAACTGTTCTGGGTATAGCCCGCAATCGCCACAAAGGCCATATAGACCAGCACTTCCGGCACCAGCCACCGGGACTGCACCGCAAAATCCCCCAGGATCAGTGCACCCAGCATACTGAAGGAATTGCTCAGGACACTGGGCGTATTGAGGGAGGCCAACTTCAAAACATCCACAATGAATTCCACCAGCAGCAGCTGTAAAATGAGCGGCACAGAATAGTCGTCTTGGATTAGGAGAAAGTGGAGATACGGATTTACTCCCTCCGGAGTTTTTGCCAGCAGATACCAAAGCGGCGTCACGAAGATGGTAAGAAACAGCACCACCAGACGCGTAAGGCGCAGATACGAACCTACCAGCGGCGGAAGGTAATAGTCATTGACCTCCTCGGCAAAGAAAAATATCGACACCGGGAGGATCATCACCGCCGGAGAGTTATCCACCATCAGCAACACATTTCCCTCCATCAGGCAGGCGGTGGCCACGTCGGGGCGCTCCGTATAACGCACCTTAGGGAACGGATTATACCACTGCTTCGGCACCAGCGCCTCCTCCAGGCTCTCCTGTGTCATGGACAGTGAGCGCACATCAATGGCGGCGATCCTCTCCCGCAGCTCTGCCACCAGTTTCTCGTCCGCCTCTCCCTCCATGTAGCAGAGAGCCACATCGGCCTCGGAGCGTCCTCCCGTGCGCAGATGCTCCAGCGTCAGCTGCGGGGAACGGATCCGTCGGCGCAGCAGCGCTGCATTCTTGATAATGTTCTCCAAAAAACCATCGTGGCTGCCCCGCAGCACCTTGCTGTTATCCGGTTCGGCCACGGAGCGCAGCGGAAACTGCTTGGCTTCCATCAGGATACCACCCGGTAATCCGTCCATGATCAAAAGAGTTTTCCCCGCAAAAACCCCCGTTACCGCCAGATCCCGGTCTGTCTCCACCGCAGCATCGCAGGAGCTGACATGGCGGCGGACAAAGGTCTCCAGATCCTGGATCTCCTCCTGAGGCAGCAGCGCCTGCCACCCGGCAATCATCCGCTCCAGTACCGCATCGTCGGCATAACCGTTCACGATCCACAGCCGGCTCTGCCGCCCGCAGATCTCCAGATCCCTGCCGATCATATCAAAGCTGCGGCCTACGCCCAGCAGCGTGTCCAGTGCTTGCACCCTCTCAGAAAATTTTTCCTTCATGGCCATCCTCCCCGCTATTTATGGATAGTATGGGAAAACAGCCTTGAGAATATACGAAACCACTGCACAAATGCACAGCCTTTCTTTCGATAAAAAAGACCTGACGTCCGTTCATGGACGTCAGGTCTTTGTAATTACTTATGCCACAAAGCAGTATTTTCTTTTCTGCGCTTATACCTGGCTGTCTTTGCGCTTATAAACAGCAACCACACCAAGGCCCAGAACAGAAGCAACCATCAAGCCCGCATAGAGGGCAGTAGATGCGCTGTCACCGGTAGCAGGTGCGCTGGAATCCGGCTTGGAGGGCTCGGGCTTGACAGGCTCAGGCTTGGAAGGCTCGGGCTTGGAGGGCTCAGGCTTGGAGGGCTCAGGCTTGACAGGAATCACAACACTGGGGCCGTCATAGCCGCAGACGGTGCAGTGCTGGTGGCCGGTACCCTCTGTCGTTGCAGTAGCTTCCTTGTCAACCACAGTCTCAAAGGTATGCTCCTGGACATCGAAGGCCTCGTCGCACGTAGCGCACTTGTGGTAATGATTGTTCTCATCGGAATACCAGCCGTGCTCATCGGCAGTATGAGGCAGCTTGGGCAGAACATGCGCAGGATCATTAGACCACGCGTTCAGATCCTCAATCTCAATGGTCAGTGCCTTATCCTCAAAGATCTTGTTGCAGGCGCGGCACTTGTAGTAATCCTGTACGCCCGGGCGGCTGCAGCTGGCAGGATTGCTGACCGTCCAGCCCAGTACATGGGCAAGGGTCTTCGTCTCGCCGGTAGCCACGGTCATACCGATGACACCGTTGACAATGACCTTACCTGTGCCGCTGTTGGTAAACGTGGTGCCGCAATCAATGCCAAAGATGTCCAGATCGCCGGACTTCACATTGACCTTGACATTTTCGGGAGCATCATAATATGCTGCCAAGCCAATGGCACTCTGGATCTTGCTGTTGCCGATCACAGTCTCTGTGCCCTTGGGCGTGGTAATCTCTGCCACAGGGGTCTTGTCGGGTACGGTTACATTTTCAGGAAGATTGGTAAAGGTACCGCCGCTGACCTTGATATTGGGGGTAGTACCGCCTGCCGTTTTAAACTCGCCATCGAAGGTACCACCCTTGATCACCAGCTCGGAGGTATACTTTCCATCCCCGTTCTTACCGCTCCACTCTACATCGCCAACGATGGTGGCATCATCCACCACGACGCTGACACTGGGATAGTTCTGGAACGAGCAGACGTCAAAAGCCACCTGTCCGGGAGCCGCAACGATCTTGGTGCCTTTGGTAATCTTGGTATCGCCGTTATTATTGCTCAGCGTATAGAGAATTCTGTTGTCGCCCTGCGTTGCATCCAGAACCATGTTTTCCAGCGTCAGATTGCTGTAATTCTGGATCATCATGCGGCAGTTATCGCCATCACCGATGATGGTACCGTTCTTCATGACGATGGTAGAATCCTTCAGCAGCTGGAAGCACTGCGTTTCCGTTCCGTGAGAACCGGCATAGTTGCCCGTCACCTTGTAGGTGTGGTTGGCAAAATCAAAAATGATATTGCTCTTCTCCGGGACAATCACACCGCTGCCGTCTTCCACATCACGCAGCAGCTTAATGACAACCGGCTCCTCTTCCTTGTCCGGATCCTGCGCCGCTGCCTGCACTGCCTCACCCAGGGTGTTGTAGTCATCCAATCCGATCCGCGCGACCGGATCGCTATTGGCCGCCAAGGCCACCGTGGGGAGCAGGCCCAGCAGCATCACCAATGTCAGCAGCAGGCCCATTGCTTTTCTCGTGGTACGTTTCATCGAAAAGAACCTCCTTCTCTTTCTCGAAGGAGGTTTTATTTTGACCATTAGGCCACTCCTCCGAGAGCATGTGCAGGTCATCCCCGAGGCCTCATGCGTAAGGAAGACCTACTGGTACTAAAAATTTTATCACCCCATGTTTGGGAAAGCAAACACTATTTCCGTTTTTTCCGCCTTACTGCGAATATTCGGCTAAATAGCAAATTTTGGGCACTTTCCATCGGGAAAGTGCCCAAAAAGCAATCAAATCATTTTTTCAAAGTGATAGAAAATGTCATCCTCCCCCGTCTTGCGCATACAAGCCGAGAGCATCTTATAGGAGGGCACGTTCTCCTTGTAGCACTTGGCCACCACCCGCGTCAGTCCCAGACGGTAGAGTGCCCACTCTGCCACGGCGGCAAAGGCCTCCGCGCCGTAACCGTGACCGGCGCACTCCGGGATGATCCGGCAGCCCAACTCTGCGCCGCCCCGCCAATCAAAGTCGTAGAGCACCACTTCACCAATGCACTGCCCCTCCCGGCGGACAGCAAAGTTAATAGCACGCCGCGCGGCAAAGTCCTGCCGCGTCACATCCAGAAAATAGTGATCCGTCAGCTCGCCCTGCAAGTCCTTGCGGTAGTCATAGCCCCACCAGCGGTTGCGCTCATCGTCAAGGCAGAGCGTCTGATAGACCTCGTTGTCCTCCTCTGTCAGTTCATCCAGCGTCAAATGCTCCGTGGTCAGAGCCGGGATCGCATCGATATGGTCCAGCTCACAGCCCACTTTCAACTGCATTTTGCCTACCAGCTCACAGGGAAGATACTGCAATTTAGAAGTACGCAGACCCTTATCGCGGGCATCATCCTCCCGGTTCAGCCACCGCACTTCCTCACCGCAGTGCTGGGCGAAGGCCTGCACCATGGCGGGATAGGCACCGGCATGAGAGTAAAGCGCCTTTTCAATGTGGACAGACATGGTCTCCCCGCACAGCTCACCTAAGCACAGGGCCACCAGATGGTCGTCCACCAGAAGTCCACCCGCCTTAAACCAGCCCGTATCCAGCATACCGAACAATTCCTTGGCGTAAGCCAGCTCCTGCCGCGCATTTTCGTTGTCCGCCTTCTGGAACTCCTGACTGTAGCGTTGCCAAAAGTCCTGAATGAGTTCGTCATCCGCCGCTGTCAGTTCCACATACCGGGCATCGGGATAGTTCTTACGGAATTTATTGATGTGGTTGCGCTGGCCGCTGTAGCGCCGTCCGGCAAAGTTCGCCAGATCTTCCCGGTTATAGAGGTAGTCCTTCCACGCACGGTCGTTGCGCATACAAATCTGAGGGTAGCGGCGCACCAACTGTTCGGCTGTCATCTCCGGCACGGGGTTGAGGATCAAACGACAGCCGTTCTGAGTGCACCACAGCTCGATCTGGTGCAGCGCCTCATCCACATCGCCCTCCGGACCCGGCACCGGGTAGTCGAATGCGCACTGCCCATGGCTGCAGCTGCGCACAACGAGGCAGCCGGCGACAATCGTATATTCCGGGCGCAGATAGCCGCGCCACATCACTTTCACACCCACAGAATACTCACAAAGGCGGTAACTGCACTGCGCATAATAGGGTTGCAGTTCCTTGGCATTCTGCGGCGTAATCGTTGTAAATGTTAGCATGAATTCTCCTTTTTTCGCAATTGTTAACACTTTTCTGCATAATAGTATCATTATACGCCACCTTTTTTTCTGTGGCAAGAGATGTTTTTTCCTATTTTCCCACGCCATTGCACACTTTTATACTACAGTGTGTACAGCCACCACCGCTCATCTTCTATCTTTTTTTCAGCCAATCTAAAAATTTTTCAGCTTTTTATATGAAAGCAGTTGATTCTTTCCTCCAGTTCGTATAAAATGTAATTAATGTCTAACATAAACTAAGTTTATATGTCTACCCTGTCCCTATCCATTTTATGATCCACATCAAAATAGGAGGATGTAGCGATGCGTATTCTGATTACTGACGGTATGGACAAATCCGCAATTGCCCGCCTGCGGGAACTGGGCCACGAGGTCGTGGAGCAGTTTTACGAGCCAGATGCTCTGGGCGCAGCACTGCGGGACTTTGATGCAGTGGTCGTGCGTTCCAAGACAAAGGTGCGCCAGAACCACATTGACGAGGCCAAGGGCGGCAAGCTGAAGCTGATCATCCGCGGCGGCGTCGGCGTGGACAACATTGATGTTGCCTATGCTGAGAGTCAGGGCATCACCGTCCGCAACACACCGGGTGCCTCTTCTCAGTCCGTGGCAGAGATGGCCTTGGGCCATATGTTTGCCTGCTGCCGTTACATTTCCATTGCCGGCAGCACCATGCGCCAGGGCAAGTGGGAGAAGAAAGCCTACGGCAAGGGCATCGAGCTGCAAGGCAAGACGCTGGGTATCATCGGCTGCGGCCGCATCGGCCAGAAGCTGGCGTTCATGGCGAAGGCCATCGGCATGAAGGTTCTCTTCACCGCACGCAGCCCCAAGCCGGAACTGGTGGCACAGGGCTATACACAGGTCACGATGGAAGAACTGTTCGCCCAGTCTGATTTCATCAGCCTTCACACCCCGGCACTGCAGGGCAAGCCTCTCATCAATGCTGACACCATTGCACAGATGAAGGACGGCGTGGTGATCATCAACACCTCCCGCGGCGCTAACATCGACGAGGATGCACTGCTGGCGGCACTGGAGTCCGGTAAGGTTCGGGCCGCCGGTCTGGACGTATATGCTCAGGAGCCTACCGCCAACGAGGCGCTCTACAGCCACCCCATGGTCTCCTGCACACCCCACATCGGCGCTGCAACCGGCGAGGCACAAAAGCGCATCGGCGGCGAAGTGGTGGACATCATCGAGAGCTTCAAGGCCTGATTTCTCCGCCAAGCAAACGCAAATAAACAAACCCGGCACACGCCAAACGTGTGCCGGGTTTTTCTATGTCTATAAATACGGTTGGCTATGTACGCCACTCACCACTTGGCAGGTGCAATGCCCGCTGCCTGCAGCACCTGTCGCTGCTGACGGAGCATCGCTTCATGCTCCCGGCGATTGCAGGAGATCAGTTCGATGGTCAGATAGTCCGGTTCAATGCGGCGCAGGATTTCCCCAATGCGGGGTGAGAGGAAGGGACGATGGGTGTCGATTTGGAAGATATTCCCCATGACCTCCCCCATTCGCTGATAGTAGTCGCCCTCCGTGGGCTGCCACGTCTCCATCAGATGACGGTAAAATGCACCACTGAGGGACTGGTGGAGATGGATACCGTGGATGATGCTCAAATCGTCGTAGCGATCCAGAATCGTGTGGAAATAGTCCACCGCCTCCTCCGATGTGCGCAGATCCATATCGGTATGCATCAAGTGGCCCAAATCCAGCATAATGCCGGTCTTGGGATAGCGCACCCCTGCCAGCAGCCGCTCTACGATCTCCGGACGCTCCATGGTAAGGCCATCGTACCAGAGGTTTTCAAAGAGGAGCCACGGCGTACCCGGCATCCGATCCAGCGTCTGATTGACGAGGTCGATCATGGCATCGGTCACTGCCTCGTCGCTGTAGGAGCGATGGCGCAGCATGGAGTCCGCCATAGAGCACTCGGAGAGATGGAGCACCAGATATTCCGGATTCCAGCGCCCTGCCGTTTCCAGACTCCGGCCCAGCGACTCCACCAGCGCTTCCCGCGTATCGCCGCCGTAAAAAGCACGGTACGCCTCCTCACTGCCGAACTCTGCCACAAGCCGTTCCTTATCCCCCGTCCACAGGGGCATCCAGGTGCTGTAGCACGGAAGATGAACGCCATAGACCCGGTCAGGGCGGAAAAGCGGCAGCTCCGGTTCGCCGGAGTCCATCAGCTCCACGCCGTCCAGACCACAGCTTCGGAGAAAATTCTCCAAATCCTCTGCGCTCTCGTAGCGCTCCACATCATCGCTATAGCCGGTAATATTCATCAGTTGGTGCATATGCTCCCACCTCATTTCTCTATATGCGCTTCATTTTCTCTTTCACCCGCTGCCCGGTAGGCGTGGCAGCCAAGCCGCCCAGCGCCGTCTCGCGAAACTCTACCGGCAAACGTCGACCCACCTGATCCATAGCGTCGATCACCTCATCCACCGGGATGCGGCTCTCGATCCCCGCCAGCGCCATATCTGCAGCACTGACAGCATTCACTGCGCCGATCACATTGCGCTTGACACAGGGCACCTCTACCAGACCGGCTACCGGATCACACACAAGGCCCAGCAGGTTTTTCAGTGCCATAGCCACCGCGTGGCAGATCTGATCGCTGTCGCCGCCCCGGATCGCTGTCAGCGCACCGGCTGCCATGGCAGACGCTGTACCGATCTCCGCCTGACAGCCGCCGGAGGCACCTGCGATAGAGGCGCGGTGGGCAATCACTGCACCCACGCCGCTGGCGACGTAAAGCCCCTCCAAAATCTGTCGCTGCGTCAGCGATTCCCGCTGGCAAAGAGGCAGCAGCACCGCCGGTAAAACGCCGCAGGCACCGGCTGTAGGCGCCGCTACGATCCGGCGCATACAGGCGTTGGACTCAGCCATACTCAGTGCCTCAGCAATCACATCGCCCACATAGCCGCCGCTGAGACTGCGCCCCCGGAGCTGGTACTGGCGCATCTTCATCCCATCGCCGCCCACAAGGCCGCTGACGCTGCGCCGATCGCCGGTATAGCTGTAAGACGCCTCCAGCATCGCCTGCCATACGGTGAGCATTCTGGCCACAGATTGCTGGCGGCTCACCTCACGCTGTTCCATATCGCTCTGGAGCACCACTTCCCAGAAGGGAATCTCCTTTTCCTTCGATCTCTCAGCAATCCATTGCATCGAATGCAGCATATTCGTCCTCCTCCTTGTCGTAATAGGTCACCGACAGCACGCCGTTGATGCGCCGCAGGGTTTCCACCTGTGAAGGGCGCAAGTGCTGATCCGTCTCGATCACCATCAGCGCGTCGCCGCCCCGCTTATGGCGGCACAGGCTCATATTGGCCACGTTGATCCGCATCCGGCTCAGCTGGCCCGTCACAGCGGCTACAGCGCCGAATGCGTCCCGATTGCGCACCACCAGTGTATTATAGTCACCGCTGAAGCTCACACTGATACCGTCCAGCTCATCCACCATGATGCGGCCGCCGCCCAGGGAGGACGCCTGCATATGGAGCCGCCGTCCTGTCTTGTCCCACACTTCGATCACTGCCGTATTGGGATGTGCCTCCCGCAGCTCGATCGTGTCAATGATATAGTCAAGTCCCGCCTTATCCGCCTCCTCAAAGGCAAAGGGCAAGCGCAGATCATCCGGTTTCATGCCCAGAAGACCACCCAGCAGGGCACGGTCTGTACCGTGGCCTGCGCCGGTCTCTGCAAAAGAGCCGTGGAGATGGATGCGTGCCTTCACCGGCACAGCACCCAGAAGAGCGCGGGCCATATTACCAATGCGGGCCGCGCCAGCCGTGTGGGAGCTGGAAGGTCCCACCATCACAGGCCCCAATATATCAAAAATATCCATAACTGTATCCTCTTTCTTTCCGGAGCGCTGCGACAACTGCGTCATCTCCGTCGGGAGTCGTCGTATCTTGTATGATTCCCTTTAAACTATTATCTCATACCAAACATTCCATGTCAAAGAGAATCCATCGCTGTGCAGGCATTAAAAAAAGAAGAGCAGCACGATCGTGCTGCTCTCTTTCTGGAGGTGACACCCGGATTTGAACCGGGGAATGAAGGTTTTGCAGACCTTTGCCTTACCACTTGGCTATGTCACCATATGTGAGAACCGGAGCACTTGCTCCGATTCTCATTTTGGAGCG
>RCNI01001415.1_pt1 | contig 12890 bp, 11 predicted proteins | sample 2041151 | NCBI WGS metagenome assembly RCNI01 (sample SAMN09708214, study PRJNA481090) | feces metagenome | isolation source: feces | place: Antarctica: Albino Rookery | reverse complement strand
ACCGAAACGCAGCTGCGTTTCGGTTTCTTTCTTTTTCTCACAAAAACGCTCCCTTTTTCGGAAAAGGGAGCGTTTTTTCAACTAATTTAGAGCGAGTCACGAGAATAACGGGCAAAGCCGTCACCCAGCACCTGATGGCTCTCCTGCAGGATGATAAAGGCATTGGGGTCAATCGTGACCACCAGTTCCTTCAGATCTGCCACCTGCTGTCGCTTGATGGCCGTCAAAATCACCTTGGTATCTTTACCGCTGTAAGAGCCCTGACCGTAAAGAAAGGTCACGCCCCGATACAGCTTGTTTCCGATGACTTCCGCCACCTCGTCGTACTTGGAAGTGATAATCAAAGCCACCTTGGAGTAGTCAAAGTGATAGACCACAGCGTCTACCAGCTGGGAGCAGCAGAACAAGGTGATGCCGCAATAGAGCAGGGTGTTCACATTATGGAAGGTCAGAGCAGTCAGCAGGATGACGACGCCGTCAAAGGCCATGAAAATCTTACCCAGCGGCACATGGCGGAAGTGCTGCTTCAGCAGCCGTACGACAATATCCGCTCCACCGGTCGAGGCGCCGGACAGGAACACCAATCCGCTGCCCACGCCGCAGAACAATCCGCCGTACAGCGCGCCCAGCATCGGGTCGGTTTGCACACTGGGCAGAATGGTAAACAGCTCCACAAAGGCGGACAGTGCCACCGAACCGATCAGTGAGCCCACAAAGAATCTACGGCCCAGTTGCTTCCATCCCACCAAAAACAAAGGGATATTTGCAACCAGCGTCAGAAAACCTACGCTGCCATGTCCTATTACTTCCACCACGATCATCGCCAGACCACTCAGTCCACCGGCGTTCAAATCGTTTGGTATCAAGAACAAATCAAAGCCCAGAGCAAAAATTGCACAGCCACCCACAATTTCAGCAAGCCAAAGCAAAATTTTCCACTGTCTTTTCATGCAACCATCCCTTTCATCGCAGGTGCAGGCGACCGGTTTTCACAAAAAGCCGCCTGTCACCGTCAAAATTCACATTTGCTCATTGTATCACAACTCTTCTTTCTCAACAAGCAAATTCTTACATTCTTTCCCATTTTTTGTAGAAAATCGACCCCAAACATGGCCAATCACCAATCCCACTACACCGGGCACAAAGGTCAGCAGCAGGAAAATTGTCTCCCATGCGCCACACACCGCAATCGGCAGTGTCCAGGACAGGAGCGAATAAAGCATCGGGGCAAGCCATTTTCGCTTTCCCTTGCCGTAACCCACATAAATGCAGCTGATGAGAGCGAACAACGGCTGGACCACATAAAAGGCCAGCAAAGCGTACCCCATGGCGTCCGTTGGTTCGATAAAAAAGCTCCAGATGTAAAAGCCAACCCAAAGCACTGCAAAGATCGGCAAGGTACAGACAAACGGATAGGATTCTCCCAAGCGTTGTTTCAGTTTCATGTAGCTTCCTCCTTTTTTATCCGGCCAGACGCTTCAGTAGCCGGATCACCGGCAGATGCTGTGGACAGACGCCCTCGCACTGTCCGCACCCCACACAGGTATCCGCCAAGTCTTCATCCACCCAGCGTCCTTCGTTTTTCGCCTTGAACAAATCCGGTATGGGAATCTGCATGGGACAGCCGTCCACGCAGTAGCGGCAATCGGTACAGGGAATTCGCTCTGCCGTTCGGATGATGTCCTTTACCTGCTTCAAGGCAGCGAGCTCCGCCTCATTCAGCGGGACAAACGCATCCATCGTGCGGAGGTTATCCTCCATCTGCGCCCGATCGCTCATGCCACTGAGCACCATCGCCACGCCCTCAAGGGATGCGGCAAAACGGATGGCATAGCTGGCGTCACTGGCATCGCCAAACTGTTTCAACAATGCCGAACCCTCCGGCGGCAGCACAGCCAGCGTTCCGCCCTTTACCGGCTCCATCACCAGCACCGGCTTGTCGAATTTACGGCACACCTCATAGCAGCCCCGGCTCTGTACATTCGGGTTGTCCCAGTCCAGATAGTTCATCTGAATCTGAACCATCTCGACCTCCGGCCAAGCGGTCAGGATTTCCTCCAGCATCTCCGGGGTATCGTGAAAGGAAATGCCGATATGGCGGATTTTCCCTTCTGCCTTGAGCTGCTTCACCACAGAAAAGGCATTGCAGCGCAGGGCCTTATCAAACCACTTTCGGTTCATGGAGTGCATCAGGTAGCCGTCAAAATAGGTCACACCGCAATCTTCCAACTGGGACTGGAAGAAGGGACGAATGTCCTCCTCCCGATCGTAGAGCGGCCCGGTCAGCTTATCCACAAGAAAAAAGGACTCCCGGGGATACCGCTCCACCAAAGCGGTCCGGATGGCCCGCTCACTCTGGCCGGAAAGGTAAATACGGGCAGTGTCAAAGTAACAGAAGCCGGCCTCCATGTACCGATCCACCATGTTCTTGAACTGCTCCAGATCCACTTCTCCGTCCTTGTCGCCAATCATCGGCAGACGCATGCATCCAAACCCCAGTCTTTTCATCACTGTCCGCTCACCGCCCTTATATCAATCTATGTAAAGTAGAATCGGTTTGCACTGTTTTCCAAGGAACAAACCCTATCCCAGAATCTATTATACCTGTTTTTTCTCTTTTTTCAATTGTCTGCTCCCCTGCTTCGATTTCTTTTTTGCAAAGCAGAAAACGCCCACGCTCAGACTTTGAGCAAGGGCGTTTTGCGTTCTGTATTTACTCGGCTGCCGCCAGCAGCTGACGGGTATAAGGGTGTTGCGGATGGGCAAACAGCTCATCCACCGTGTTTTGCTCCACGATCACGCCGTCCTTCATCACCAGCACCCGATGGCACAGCTGATAGACCACATTCAGGTCATGGCTGATAAAGAGATAGCTGAGCTGGAAATCCTTTTGCAGCTGCACCAGAAGCTGCAAAATCTGTGCCTGAATCGTCACATCCAGCGCACTCACCGGCTCATCGGCAATCACCAGACCCGGCCGGGTGATGACGGCGCAGGCAATGCTCACCCGCTGCCGCTGGCCGCCGGACAACTCATGTGGCTTTCGCCCGGCGTACTCAGCTCCCAGACCGATGCGGTCCAGCATATCCAGCACCGCCGCTTTCCGCTGCTGGGCATTCAATTTTCCCTGCATCCGAAGGGGCTCTTCCAAAATCCAGCCGATGGTATGGGCCGGATTCAGGCTGCTGTACGGGTCCTGAAACACCATCTGAGGCCGCTCCGTATGGTGGATGATCTCTCCCTGATAGTCCCGGAGCAGGCCAAGCAGGGTACGACACAGGGTAGTCTTGCCGCAGCCGGACTCACCGACCAAGCCCAGAATTTCGCCCCGGTCAATGTGAAAGCTCACATCGTGCAGCACCTGACGGTGCTGCTGTTTCCGGCGAAACAGCGGCTGGTCATCGGTGTAATAGGCGTTCAAGCCACGCACTTCCAAAATCGGTTCCAACGGCTCCCCTCCCCTTAAATCAGCTTATGTTCTCTGGTGGGAATGGCAGCAATCAGCTGCCGGGTATAATCATGCTGCGGATGATGGAAGATTTCTTCCACCGCTCCCTCTTCCACAAGGCGTCCCCGCTGCATCACTGCCACACGGCTGCACAGCTTCCGCACCACCTGAAGGTTATGGCTGATGAACAAAATCGCCATACCGTTCTCCCGATTCAGCTTTTTCAGCAGCTCCAGAATCTGCGCCTGAATGGTGACATCCAGTGCTGTGGTAGGCTCGTCCGCCAGCAGCAGCTTGGGTCGGCTGATGATGGCGGCAGCAATCATCACACGCTGAAGCATACCGCCGGACAGCTGGTGGGGATATTTTTCATAGACTGCCGCCGGGTCGGGAAGCTCCGCTTCTGCAAGAGCCTCCAAGGCACGCTGTTTGCGCTCCTTAGCCGTCAGTCTTGTATGGATACGCAGGCTTTCCTCCACCTGAGGGCCAATTTTCATCAAGGGGTCCAGACTGGTCATCGGCTCCTGAAACACCACTGAGATGTCCTTTCCCCGAATCTCCCTCAGCTCTCGCTCCGAACACTGGAGGACTTCTTTCCCGTCCAGCGTGATGCTGCCACTGACCGCTGCGCTGCGGTAGGGCAGCAGACCGCTGACACACATAGCCGTTACGGTCTTACCGCTGCCGGATTCTCCCACCAGACCCAGAATTTCACCCGGGGCAATGGAAAAGGACACACCGTCCACCGCCATCCGCTCTTTGGCAGCCCGGTGGAAGTGGACCCGAAGGTCCTGCACTTCTAACATAGACATAGCCCTCCCCCTCTCACTGCCGGCGGCTGGTCTGCTGCAGGCCTTCACTGAGCAGGCTGAACCCCAAAATCAAAACGACAATGGCGCCGCCCACGCTCAGTGCATACCAAGGGGCGCTGTTGAGATAGGTCTGGCTCTCGCTCAGCATGGAACCGAGGCTGGCCTGAGGCGGCTGGATGCCGATGCCCAAGAAGCTCATGCTGGCTTCGCTCAGCACCGCATTATTAAATCCGATGGTCACCGCAGGAAGCAGCACCGGCAGCGTATTGGGCAGGATATGCCGGAACATGATACGAAAATCGCCGACTCCCATCAACTTGGCGCTTTTGATGTAGTTCAGGTTACGGCACCGGGCAAACTCCCCTCGGACAATACGAGCAAAGCTGGGGATGAACAGCACGCCCAGAGCCAAAATAATGTTATAGGTACCGCCGCCCACCACGCTGATGATGACCAGCGCCAGCAGAATGGCCGGAAATGCTGTGATGGAGTCACAGATGCGGGTCAGGATCAAATCCGGAATACCGCCGTAGTAGCCACACAAACTGCCGATGAGGATTCCGAACACGCAGCCGATCACCACCACGCAGACGGCAATCAAAAAGCTGGTTCCGGCACCCTCCAGAATACGACTGAAAATGTCCCGTCCAAACTGATCCGTACCCAGCAGATGGGCAAGGCCGGGGCGCTGGCACTTGGCAGAAGCATCCATGGCAGTGGTGGAATAGGGCGTCCAGACGAAGCCCAACAAAATGAGAGCCACCATCAGTCCGGAGATGGCTCCGCCGATATAGAAAAAGGGATTTCTCTTTTGTTTCATCGCATTTTCCCTCTCTCAGCGCATCCGAATCCGGGGGTCCACCAGCTGATACAGCAGGTCGGCCACAAAGTTGACGAGCACGATCCATGCCGCCATAATCACCACGATAGCCTGCACCACCGGAAAATCCCGGTTGCCAATGCTGGCCAGCAGCAGCCGTCCCACGCCGGGGATGGTAAACACCTGTTCAATGACGATGGTACCGGTCATGATTTCCGCCGCAGACACGGCGAGGAAGGCAATCGTGGGCACCAGAGCATTCCGAAGCACATGACGGCGCATCATCAGGCCGCGGGATGCGCCTCTGCTCCAGGAGGTGCGGACATAATCCTGTCCCGACTCCGCCAGAATCGCGCCCCGGAGCATTTTCACCGTCATGGCAATGCGGGGAATGGCAATCGACAAGGCCGGGAACACCAGATAGCCCAAACAACCGCTCCAGCTTTCCGTATAGGACACAAAATTGCCCGGAACAAACAGCTTGAAGGTGAGTCCAAAGACAAAGCAGGCCAAAATGCCCACAAAGAACGCAGGAACACTCATAATGATCTGATCCACCGCCGTAATGACCTGCTCCAGCCAGCGGCTGCGGACACTGCCGGCCAGCACGCCCAGCGGCAGTGAAATCACCACAGTAAATGCAAAGGACAGCACCGTCAGCAGCGCCGTAATGGGCAGCTTATCGGCGAGCATCTCGCTCACCGGCAGATGGTAGCTGTAACTCATGCCGAAGTTTCCCTGCAAAAAGGCGGTCAGCCAGTTCCAGTACCGCACAAAAAACGGAAGATCCAACCCAAGCTCGGACCGAAGCGCCGCAATTGCCTCCGGCGTTGCTTCGGTGCCCAGCATCTTAGTGGTGGGATCTCCCGGAATAATCTGAAACGCAAGGAAGGCAAGAAATGATACGATGAACAATGTAATAATGAGAGTGGCCAGCTTTTTCGCTATGGTTTTCACACTTCTCGCCTTCCTTTCTGTTGATTTTAGTTCTTACTCCGCCCCTTAGTGCAGCGTGGACAGGTCCATCACATACATGGGGTAGAACTGATAACCCTCCAGGGCCGGATTGATGGCCACAAAATCCGCCAGATCCTGCAGGTACACATTGGCTGCCGTATCGCTGAGGATGCGCAGGCACTGCTTATAAAGCTCAGTGCGCTCCTCGTCATCGGCGGCACTCTGTGCAGCGGCATAGGTCTGGTCGTACTCGGGGTTATTGTAATTGATGAGGTTCTTGCTGCTGTCGCTCACCCAACGGGACAGCAGAGCCGTGGGGCTGAGGATACTGGCATCAAAGCCCACCACCGTGGCTTCAAACTCACGGTTGCCGTAGACTTCGGTGAGCCAGGTGTTCCAGTCGATCTGCTCGATCTTGGCATTGATGCCGGCGGCAGAAAGCTGCTCAGCCAGCACCACAGCGGTATCCACATGGGGCTGGTAGTTGCTGGGCACCTTGATGGTGAAGCTGATGCCGTCGGGATAGCCGGCTTCTGCCAGCAGCTGCTTGGCACGCTCCGCATCGTGGGGATAGGCGTCCGCCAGATCGGCTTCAAAGTACTTGGAGAAGCTGGGATACATGGAAGAACCCAGCTTGGTGCCGTGGCCGTCGGCGGTAAGCGCCATCATGGCGTCCTTATCCACCGCATAGCACAGCGCCTGCCGCACCTTTTCATTGGCAAAGGGAGCAAAGTTCTGATTGAGGTACATGCCCTGCACCAGATTCATGGTACCCTCCAGCACCTGATAGCCATTGGTCAGGTTGTTGACCTGATCGACGGTCAGGTGGCCCACCAGATCCAACGCACCGCTGTTGAGGGCAGTAAAGAGGGCATTGGAGTCCTCATAGATCTTGAAGGTCACCTTTTCCAATGCCGGCACAGTGCCGTAGTAGTCTGCGTTCTGTTCCAGAACGAAGTTCTGCTGCACGCTGCGGGACACAAAACGGAACGGACCGGTTCCCACGGGAGCGGTGGCCTGATCTCCATAGCCCTCAGGCAGAATGAAAACGCTGGCGATCACGCTCAGGAAATCGCTGTTGGGTTCCTTCAGCCGGAAGGTAATGGTATTGCCCTCCACAGTACGCTCCTGGACAGACGAAAGCGCCTCTACCACATGCTTATACACGGAGGTAGCGGCGCAGGTATCAAAGGAATAGAGCACATCGTCCATCGTGCAGGGTTCCCCATTGTGGAACACCACACCATCACGAAGTGTAAAGGCATAGGTCAGCCCATCCTCGGAAACCTCCACATCGGAAGCCACTGCTTCCACAAAGTTTCCGTCGGCGTCGGGTTTGACTAAGCCCTCAAAGACATTAAACATGACCTCTCTAGTTCCTGCGTCCGATGATTGAAACGGGTCAAGACTATCATCCAGGTCTTGGGCAATGCCCACGAAGATTTCTTTCTTCGCAGTCGTTGCCACATCAGAAGATGAAGTTTCGTCGCTGGAAGTGCCGGGCTTGGTCGTTGCTCCTCCGCATCCGCTGAGTGAACACGCCAGCATGGTCACCGCCAGGAAAACTGCAAGAATTCGTTTCATTGCTGTTCATTCTCCTTCCATTCATGGTAATGAATGTTACAACTAAATAACTTCTTCTCCCATTATTAAATTGTCAGTTCTATTATAATTCATCTGGAAAAAATAGCAAGTGCCATTCTTCCGGAATAAAACCCCTTTCATACCCGTACTTCTCACAAATTTAACAAACATTTTACGCTTTATACCGTTGATTGCCGTCTGCGCATCCTGTATAATGTATCTTGTTTTAATTTACCTGTCTGCCAAAGAGGATGTACCTCAGCAGACCAACAAACTATAATTGTATAAGGAGAGAATCTCACCCCATGAATGACGATACTATATCATCGATCATCCTAATCGTATTTCTGCTCGTTTGCTCCGCCTATTTTTCCGCCACGGAAACGGCCTTTTCTTCTCTGAACCGCACCCGGTTGAAGACTATGGCCGAAAAGGGCAACAAGCGTGCACAACAGACGCTGGAGCTTGCTGACAAGTACGATCAGCTTCTCAGCTCCATTCTGGTGGGCAACAATGTGGTCAACATTGCCATGTCCTCCGTCGCCACCCTGATCTTTGTGGCCGCTTTCCCCAAGTACGGTGCTTCCCTTTCCACTCTGGTCATCACCATCGTTGTGCTGATCTTCGGCGAAATCTCCCCGAAGAGTCTGGCAAAGGAAAACCCCGAAAAGCTGGCCATGCTGTCCACCCCTTTGCTGCGTATCATCATTTTGATCCTCACCCCCATCAACTTTCTCTTCTCCCAGTGGAAGCGCCTGCTGAACAAGCTCTTCAAGGCCGACACGGACCGGAGAATGACGCAGGATGAGCTGCTGATGCTGGTGGATGAAGTGTCCCACGATGGCAGCATTGATGCGGAAGAAGGCGATCTGCTCCGCAGCGCCATCGAATTCACCGATCTGGATGCAGAGGACATTCTCACCCACCGTGTGGATTTGGATGCCGTCTCCGTCAACGCTACCAAAGAGGAAGTGGCCCGCGTCTTCTGTGAGACTCGTTTCTCCCGTCTGCCTGTGTATGACGGCACCATCGACAACATCGTCGGCGTGCTGCATCAGAAGGACTTTTATACCGGAAGCGGCATCAGTGACCTGCCTCTGACGGAACTGATGAAGGAACCGGTGTATGTTCCCGAATCCGTCAAAATCAGCGATCTGCTGCGGGTTCTGCAAAAACACAAATCCCACATTGCCGTTGTCAGCGATGAGTACGGCGGAACCGTCGGCATCGTCACCATGGAGGACATCCTGGAGGAGCTGGTCGGCGACATTTGGGATGAACACGACGAGGTCATCGAAACTTTCCACAAGCTGGGGGAAAACTCCTACTCCGTGCTCTGCTCGGAAAATCTGGATGAGCTGGAACGGTTCTTCGATTTGGATTTGAATTCTGACTGCACCTCCATCAGCGGCTGGGTGCTGGAACAGCTGCGCCGCATCCCTGAGGTGGGCGACAGCTTCGACTACGGTCCCCTGCACATCACCGTCACCTCCACCGATTCCCACCGTGTGATGGAAATTCAGGTGGACCGCATGGAGCCGGCCTCAGAAAATCAAGCAAAATCCAACTAATTTTTCTCTTTAACACTTTGCTTTATGAGTCGTTTTATGGCATAATAAAGCTATGTCCGGGCTGTCCCCAGTGGACAGCCCGATTTTTTTATGGAGGCGTTGCACATGATTAGTAAGGATATTCGTTACATCGGCGTCAACGACCATGACCTTGATCTTTTTGAAGGACAGTATCCCGTTCCTAACGGCATGTCCTACAATTCCTATCTGATCCTGGATGAAAAGATTGCTGTTATGGACACGGTGGACGCCAGCAAGGGCAAAGAGTTTATGGCCAATCTGGAGCGTGAGCTGGGTGGCCGGACCCCCGACTATCTGGTAGTCCACCATATGGAGCCGGACCATGCTGCCAACATTCAGGCTCTGGTTGAGCGGTATCCTGAGGTGCGTATCGTCGCCTCTGCCAAGGCGCTGCAGATGATGCCCCTGTACTTCGATTTGGATTTGAGTCAGGCCATCCCCGTCAAAGAGGGCGATGTGCTGAATTTGGGTCACCACAAGCTGTCCTTCGTGATGGCTCCCATGGTTCACTGGCCCGAGGTTATGTTCAGCTACGAGAGCACCGAAAAGGTCCTCTTCAGCGCAGACGGCTTTGGTAAGTTCGGCGCTTTGGATGTGGACGGTCCCTGGGACTGTGAAGCACGCCGCTACTACTTCAACATCGTCGGCAAGTATGGCCCTCAGGTGCAGGCTGTGCTGAAGAAGGCCGCCGGTCTGGACATTGAAACCATCTGCCCCCTGCACGGTCCCATCCTGAAGGAGGATCTGGGCCACTACATCGGTCTGTATGATATTTGGAGCCGCTATGCTGTGGAATCCGAGGGCGTCTTCATCGCCTATGCTTCCATTCACGGCAACACCGCCGAGACCGCCCACAAGATCAAGGAGCTGCTGGAGGCAAAGAACTGCCCCCATGTGGAAATTGCAGATTTGACCCGCTGCGATCCGTCTGAGGCTCTGGAGAACGCCTTCCGTTACGGCAAGGTGATTCTGTGCGCCTCCAGCTACAACGCAAGCGTGGTGCCTGTGATGGAGGACCTCCTCCACCACCTGCAGGGCAAGAACTACCAGAACCGCACCGTTGCTCTGGTGGAAAACGGTTCTTGGGCGCCCTCTGCTATCCGCACCATGACCGCTCTTCTGGAGCCCATGAAGAATATCACGGTGCTGCCGGAAACGGTCACCATCCGTGGCAAGCGGAAGGACAGCGATCTTCCCGCATTGGAAGCACTGGTGGATGCCGTTCTGAAGGCTGAATAAACTGAAAACCCCTCTGACGCCATTTCTGCGTCAGAGGGGTTTTCTCTCCAATCAAAAACCGGTGCGGTCAGCTTGACCGCACCGGTTTGGTGTTTCTTCGATTCGATTAGCCTGCGGACTTGACGCGGATGACGACTTCCACCTTTTCCATGCCGGAAGTCACGGTCATCTTGGTCTTACCGGGGGACACGCCCTTCACAGTGCAGACATTGCCTTCCGTGCTCAGGGTTGCGATGGAGGAATCTGCAAGCTCAAAGCTGTAATTCTCACCGTCGCCGCCGGCAGCCTTCAGAGGAATGCTCTCGTCCTGCTTCAGGGTGAAGTCGTCGCTCTCCCAATCGTAGCAGCTCAGGACAATGGTGCCCTCGCCGGGCGCAGCCGTGGTGGCCTCAGCGCAGGTGATAGCACACTCTGCGGTCACACCGGCAGCCGCTGCCGTAATGGTGCAGGAACCCTCGCCCACCGTGGAAACATTGCCGTTGGCATCCACCGTAGCCACATTGGGGTCGCTGGTGGACCAGATCACCTGTCCCACCCAGTTCTCAGGGTTCAGCGTGGCGATCAGCTTGGCGGAAGCGCCGGGAGTCAGGCTCAGCTCCGTCTGATCCAGAGTCACACCGTCAGGGGGAACGGGTGCGTTGGCATTGTCTGCGGGGCTATCAGGCGTCTGATCCTCCTCCACACTGGTGATGGAAGAATCCGGCAGGGTATTGTCCTTCATGCCCGTCAGCATGGAGCGAACAAAGAAGGCAATGATTACCACGGCAGCCACGATCAGCAGCACGGACAGCACGATGCCGGCCACCGCAAGGGGACTTCTGGCTCCGCCGTAGCCGCCGCCGCGGGTATTGGTATGCACACGGTCACCGGCACGAGTCTTTTTGCCGGAACCACGGTTCACCTTCTTGCCGTTGGGGGCCGTATTGCAGAAGGGGCAGACACGATAGGTCGCCGCATAGTCTTCACCGCAAAATTCACAATGAATCAGCTCAGGCTGATTATCGCTGTAATATTCATCCATTTTTAGATGTCTCCTCTCATTGGGTATACATAAAAACATCAATTGTACCTTATATAATACCGAATTCTTCTCTTCTCGTCAACAGGGAATCGGTAAACAAATCATGCTTTCCTTTCCTCGCTTCTCCTTGACCCCGGTGTGCGCCTCCTTTATAATAGGTGATACATTCTTACAGTGCCGGTCTTGTCCGGGCGGGAGGTTGTCATGAGCAAAGAAAAAATCACCACTGAGCTGGTGAGCAAGAAATATCAGGCCGGAATTCGGGCCTACGGAAAGCTGTTGGGTGATCCTACCCTGCGGCTGAACTTCATGCAGGAGGCAGACGCCTTTTTCCGCCGCTGCGCTCTGTGCGTCTGGCAGCACGGCGGCCCGGTGACGCAGCGGCATGTGGACGCCTATAACGCCATCTGCTCCGGAGACAATCAGGCCCCTTCCATCCTCTTCTTCGAGCTGGCTGCCGCCGTTTCCGCCGCCCCGGAATTTACGCCCCCCGGCTTCTTCCACGAGTTGGTGCGTCGGGATCAGGTGACCGGACGGAACTGTGCCGCAAAATTCACCGAGCTTTGCTCCATCCTGCTGCTGCTCTTCGCCGCCGTCGACGATCAGGTGGACGAGTCGGAGGCCGCCTATGTGGATCTCTGCACTCAGGTGCTGAACGCTCAGATTGGCAGAAATGCCCCTCCCCTGCGCCCCATTGAGCCTACGGTTTCTTCCGAGCAGCCCACCACCGTTCAGGCAGAGGCTGCCACAGAGGCAGAATCCGCACAAGAGGAAGAAGTGGAGCCTGCCGAGCCGGTGGAGGACCTGCTGGCAAAGCTGGACGAGCTGTGCGGTCTGGACGAAATCAAGAAGGAAGTGCGCAGCCTCATCAATCTGGTCAAGGTACGCAAGCTCCGGGAAGAGCACGGTCTGTCCGTTCCTCCCATGAGCCTGCATCTGGTCTTTTTGGGCAACCCCGGCACCGGTAAAACCACCGTGGCCCGTCTGCTTGCCAAGCTGTACCACTCCATCGGCGTACTGAGCAAGGGACAGCTGGTGGAAACGGACCGCTCCGGTCTGGTCGCCGGCTATGTGGGCCAGACGGCTCTCAAAACGCAGGAAGTGGTCAGCAAAGCCATTGGCGGCGTCCTCTTTATCGACGAAGCCTACGCCCTCACCAACAAAGAGGGCGGCACCGACTTCGGTCAGGAGGCCGTGGAGGTACTGCTGAAAAATATGGAGGATCACCGGGATGACCTCATTGTGATTGTGGCCGGTTACACCAATCTCATGCAGCAGTTTATCCACTCCAACCCCGGTCTGGAATCCCGTTTCAACAAGTACTTCTACTTTGAGGATTACAACGCCCAGCAGCTGATGACCATTCTGGAGTCCATGTGCAAGAAGAACTGCTATCAGCTGGGCGAGGACACCAAGG